>Ga0075152_10002445_pt1 | contig 13155 bp, 25 predicted proteins | sample JI61114C2DNA_FD_70964 | JGI IMG/M metagenome (GOLD analysis project Ga0075152, IMG submission 70964) | Wastewater effluent complex algal communities from Wisconsin, to seasonally profile nutrient transformation and Carbon sequestration -... | ecosystem: Engineered > WWTP > Effluent > Algae...
CCTCCAGTTGAATAATAATCATTGTGGAATGTTGCGCTTAGCTCATTGCAGGCGCTTATCAAGTACCACCCGCAATAAGAACTTCTTCGAGATCAACCCGATTCATCCTAAAGTTGGTGAGCAAGAGTACAAGCTCTACGGGTACCGACGTCACCGTATTTCGCCGTTGGAGCATTACACAAATGTACAATGCCTTGGAAGTGTAGACCCAATACGTGCAGTTGGAACGCGAACATCAACTCTATCGGACACTTACCAAAGCCGATAGCCGACTGAGCGACAAGCAAGCTGCTCACAAGATAATATTAGACGCATAGACCTTCCTCCCTTACGGAATGGGGTTTGACAGCTACATCTACGCAAAAAAAGGATAGCGAACGATTAGAAAGGTCGATCGCAACTACAGCAATACCATCTCCAAACTCATCAACAAGCTAAAGCTCCGTAGCGAACCTGAATTGGTGAGATTCTTCCGACTGGCCCTCGCTGACCAACGTAAGGATGACATCAAGGAGCAAATCAAGGGTGTTGTGCTAAAGAATCTTGTATTAGAGGCTTCTCGCAGTAAGAACAGCGACGTCATTCGAAAGTTCATAAAAAATCCGTAGGAGGTCAAGGACAACAAAACCCCACACTTCGAAGAGGAGGCGTTGGAAAGCAAAGCATTTGAACTGGCCCTCGCGCAAATCGATTCGAAGATTGAGCAGGTCGAAATAAACCTGAATATCCACCAACGAGCCAGCCTCTCCACCACTTACTTCAACCCGAATTTCAAGAAATATGATGACGTATTAATCGACGAACCTTCCCTGGACACAGACATCAATTTCGACCGGAAGCCGTTGCGAGTGAAAAACGTGCCAAAGAACTTTGCAAACAAACAGGATTTCCAAGACGCAATGATAGAGCGAAGGATCAGCAGGCTGTACTTCCTGAAGAGGCTTGAGCTGGAACGATCGGATAGCAACATCTAGGACATCACCCACGAGTTTGTGAACGAAACGATCGAATAGTTCAAGATCGTCAACCCAGTGGATTTCGAGATGAAGGTTCAATAGATTGCCAGAAGGTACAACATTGAGTAGCTCATTCCAACCCATACGGAGTAAGATATTTACAAGGAACTCGAACTATTCGTGAACAATCTCAAGGTCGACGTGAAGACAGCACCAAGGTAGCCCGAAAAGAACCAACCCAAACTGCGGAAGGGCCCTATTACACTTGAAGATCTTGCTGATCCGTCCAAGGACGCACCTCCACAATCTGAATAATTCAAAGAGGAAGAAGTGCCCGACAGCTTGCATTTCTAGTTGAGGAATCCGCAGGAACTTCTCTGGCGTAACCTTAATGTCACTGAAATCTTCGATGGTGATGCCGTCTTCGCCAACTTGCAGATTAAGGTTGCCGATGAAGAAAAGCATCCTTTCGGGCATCTTGAGGAAGACATTGATCGTACCAAGGAAATTATTGTATCGCCAAATGCTGATCTCGAAGTCAGTCTGAATACACTCCCTTACAACCTCTACAAGCACTCGGATTTCCTAATATTTGGTCTCTACAACGATCAGATGGGCGATCTCAGTCTCGAACAGGTCGGTAGTATCATGGAACCTACGGTTGACCCTCGCCACAAGTACCCGAGATTCCAGTTTGAAAATCCAACGAAACTGTAGCCACGTCCCGTAGAGATGAAGGAAGACGAAAGGGTAGAATTCTATGCTGGAGGGAAGAGGAAAACTTGTAAGGCTCTTTGCCGAATTCGCAGTGGTACTGGTATGATCAAAGTGAATCGGCAGAACATTAGGGATTACTTCCCAGACACATACCATCGTGCTGAAATGCTCAAACCATTACTATTCAGTGGCACTTCCGGCTACGTTGACGTGGACATCTTCGTGAGTGGAGGTGGGTTAACAGCACAGACTGAGGCTGCTTGCCTGGCATTAGTGAAGGCTTTGATAAAGTATCGACCAAGACTCAAGGGAATGTTCCGACAGGCAGGTCTGGTTACCCAAGATCCACGTTTTGTAGAGAGGAAGCACAGTGGAAGGTACAAGGCTAGAAAGGGCTACGTCTACGTCAGGAGGTGATAACCTGCTTGTATATCGATCGAACGTCATCAGCTATTGCACAGCATCACAATCACCACAATCCCGATATGAACCGGTTGATCATGTTTATGGCGGGACCTGGTTGATCGGCAGGGACTAAGTGTCCTGCATTCTTGAGCAAGACAAATGCCAGGTTATCGTAGTTCTTGTACCAACCGACATTCTTGCCATTGAGTATCCACTGTTGCTTTTCAGTGCGAGACCAAGCTCGAAGCCCATGCCAATCAAGTGTGTTGAGGTAGTTGAGTACACCTGCAGTATTGACTATGATGTCGTTCTGACCATTGTAGATAAGCACACGCATCCCACGGTTGAGCACCTAAATTAGCTATAAGCTATACCCATTCGAGCTCAGCAGCAAATGACATCGAGATATCCTTCCCAAATGCCTTGTACATAGCATCTCCGTCCTCAACATAGTTCACATCGTCTGGCACACCGAATTGTTTCTTGTTATCATTCAAGAATTTCCAGTAGTTAGGGTTGATATTGTCCTGGTCGTACTTGCGGAAATTCATAAAGTTTGCGTTTCCATAGTACTTCGCAGCCGTGTCATCATTATCAACAATCCAGTTGCATAGGTCTGTGGCTTACTGATACCTCCCACTGAACAGGTTCAGCAGAGCTTGGTTTTGAACTGAAGTTGTCTGCTCACGAGCAGATAGGGAGGATATGCCGGCAGTATAGGTCATGCTATCGTAGAAGTTCATCTGATTAACGGGGTCGAGGTATCCGTCACCAATCATCACTCCTCTTAGATTGATGCCTAGCGACACATTCGCCATCAAGAATCTTGCGAATGAAGGAATATAGTGCCCGGCATAGCTCTCTCCAGAGATGTAGAGTGGGTTTTCGAGGAAGTTCCACTCGCTCAGGAAGTTGTGAAGGAAATTGGTGAAATGTAGAGAAGCTTCGTAGGTGTCTGTCACTGGCTTACCACGGTTGTAACTGAAACCCACTCCAACAGGTTGATCGACGCAGACAAGATGGCCTCGATTACTCCAAGAATAACCATTCTCCTGCAATTTTCCATCCGGGTGAATGTACAATGGACCTACCTCATTGAAGCAGCCGAACTGTGAAGCTGCACCGGGACCCCCTTGCAACCAGATGATGATCGGCACTGACTTATCCTTGATATCGTCTCCGACGCCTTGCCACAGCGAGTAGTACATACGGGCAGTCTGCTCTGGGAAGTACCAGTCGATCTTTTCATACCCACTATAAGCTTTGTAAGACAGGTTGTAGCCAAGTTTGCTGTTGAAGAAGGGTGTGGCATCGACGGGAAGGCAGAACGAGAGTGTGAGCACTGCAAACCCGAGCAGGAGATATTTCATGTTATATGATAGAGCCTTCGAGCTATGAACATTGGCGTTTGCCTAATGAAATCAAAAAGTGTATCGAGTCTGCTATCGCTTGTTCAGACCGCTACGAGACCTTAAGGTTTAGATGTCGACAATCCAAGGATGTTTGAGAGCCTCGTTGAGGCAAATCCTGCTGTTGCGAGGTGCTACGAGCTTGCTAATGAGGTCTTTTGCCTGAACATTAATCATATTTTTTACCTCGCTCGAGATGTTCTTCCAATGGCTTGAATCCATGGGCGGCCTACACTCCACCGTAAGCCGCTTTGTTTCTTCGGGAACGAGCGCTTCAAAAGGAAGAACTCCACTGAGCATGAAGTACATGATGACTCCTATGCTAAAGTTGTCAATCGTTTGATCGTAGTCTTGTTGTTCGATGACCTCAGGGGCGACGTAGTTAAGAGATCCCAAGAATTTTTCTTATGCTGGGACATCCTCAAGCACCGTCTTGTAAATAGCGAATCCGAAGTCGATGATCTTGACTCGCTCGATTAGATCCTTTTCCTGGCGTTTATGCACCAGAATGTTCTACGGTTTGAGATCGCGATGGATCAGGCCAAGTGCATCCAGATACAGGACAGCCTGGATGATTTGCTTCATCACGATGGAAGCTTCGTATTCGTCGAGAAAGCATTGCCTCCTCACATACTCGTAGAGATCGCCTTCAGCCATGAGCTCAGTAACGATGTAGATGTGCGTTTTAGTTTCAGACATCTCCACAAACCGGATGATGTTAGGATGATGACAGCGCTCGAGAATAGCGCATTCATGTTGGATGATGTCCCTGCTTTCCTTCGAAAGTTTAAACTTTGCGATTTCCTTGATGGCTACGTGATCATTCGTCTCTTTATGTACTGCTTTGTACACAACCGAAAAGTTTCCTGCGCCTAACTTCTTCTCGATAATGTAACGAGCCACAAGTGGTACTTTTCGGTAGTCGTCGAGCCATTTCAGCCATTACTCCTGCTCTTCCTGGTGTTTGAACATGTAGGCTTTTTCAGGGTATACACCATCGCGATGTCGGACGATAAACCCATATAGATTTCGCTTAACGAGATGATACTCATCCACCAACAACCCCTCCATATTCTTGATCTCATGCGGCATCTTTCCGTCGTGATTTTTCATTACGAACAAAGTTGTCTTGAAGAGCCTCAGGTGCCGATGATGCTCGTGATTCTCTTTCAGACAGATCTACAGACATTCGCCCTCGATGTCAGGAGGCGACGTGAGAAACTGCGGAAGGTCGTAACGTTCTGGAATCTCCCAGATGTAGTTGTGGAACCCAGAAAAGTACGAATCGAAGATATTCTCGTGTGTCTGCACAAGCCTGCTGAAATGCTCATAAGTAAAACTGTCTTTGTGAATATCCAGGCCGTTCTAAGCGAATAGGAAACTAGCGTAGCGTTTTACCAGCAATGTTATGTTCGCGGCTATTCTTATTTTACTTCGTAGCAGCACTGACTCGTTTGCTTCAATGCTGCTACGATAGGCCTTTAGACCTGGAGGACGGCGTCGAGTTTGAGGTAGGCCAAGTCGTTCGGGATTGGGAACCGAGGGTTGTTGAACAAACTTGTCCCACTTCGAATGGGCATTTTGAAAACCAGGCTGCACAGCCCCGCTGACCTCGACAGTTGGGATGGGATTGGGACTTACTACAATCTGCGGGGCTTCTGTTGTTATTGTTTCGCTCTGGGTACGCTTCAACTCCAGCTGTCCAAGTTATTCTTCAGTTAGGGACTCCTCTTCGATCTGTAGCAACACCTTATTTAGGTTGCTCTCCTTCATTAGATATTCTCGGTCCTGCTTGGGCATTGTAGCCAAGAACTTACGATCTTGGAGTATCTCTCTCAACTATTCCTTGGGGTAACTGTACAACTATCGTAGTGCCAACGGTTACCATTTCAAGCAGTTAGTTGAAACAAATGCTGCCCTCACGATCTATATCGTAAAAATCGAACAGGGCATACACACGTTTCTTCGGACTACCCTTAACAAGCTCCACTGCTATTAAGGGAGTTCAGTACCGATGCCCTCACGAAACTCCTCAAAGTCCAATGTTCCTGAGTTGTTCTTGTCGAACCGTTTGAAGATGGAGTGACCCCAGAGTCCCTACAGCTAACCTCATGACGTACATTGATGTGGAAGAACGTGAAGAAGTTCTCCTTGGTCATCCGTTCATCAGGTGACCTGACAGCGACGTCGTGGAACATCAGCTTGAGCAACTTCAACTCCTCACTGCTGAATGTCGCGGGTACGTCCATCGATGGTTCAATGCCGTTTCGTGGACGGTAGTACTTAGATTTGATAGGACTTGTACAACCCATTTATTAGTTATACTTAGCACTCTTTCTACTGTATATTAAAACCATTGTAAAACAAAATCATGTCACTCGGAACACACCTGCCTTAGGAACGGGTGGTTCAGGAGGTTGATGGCTTTCATTCGGTGAGCGGGATTCTTCTGGAGCAGCGACTAAACGAAGTCACGGACCTCGGCAGATGCTGTCTCAGGCCATGTTAGTTTTGTGAGGTCGGCCTATCACTAAGCTATATTGTACATTTAGAATTTGCCGTTAGGTCTCGCGTTTGCTTGGATTGGAGAACGGCACCTTGCCGGTGACCATTTCATAGACCAGCACTCCAAGACACCACAGATCGATAGTCTGGTCGTAGTCCTTACCCTCGACCATTTCGGGTGAGAGGTAGGCGGGTGTGGCACAGTAGGTATGCCGCCTCTCATTACAAACGGTGGACCAGCCGAAGTCAGATATCTTGGCGATGTTCTGCATTACCGGCTCACAATACATGCGACATTAGAATATTCTCGGGCTTTATGTCTCGATGGGCAACGAACTGGTCGTCCATACACTGCACCGCTTTGCTAATCTCAGACGTTGTTATGGCTATTTACTGCTCTTTGAAGCCTGTCTATTGTCGTTGGATACGTTCGTAGAGAGTACCTTCCTCCATGTATTCCATCACCAGGTAGATGTACTCAATATCGTCGAAGAAGCCGTAAAGTTTGACGATGTTGGGATGATCGAGGAACATCTGAAGCTTGATTTCCAGGATAACCTGATGGCACATCTTCAAACTCTTGATCATCTTCTTCGACATCTTTTTGACTGCGTAGATTGTCCGAGTCAGCTTGTGTCTCGCCAGATGCACCTTACCGAATCTCCCAGATCCAATTTCCTTCCAAAGCTTAAAATCTTCCAGCTTAAGGCCAGGCATTGACGACACAGGTTTCGGCTGCCGTTTAAAATTAGCTGTGAAAGGTGAACTGGCTGCCCCACACTCGCTATCTTCGACGCGAGTGGGCATCACATTGGTGTTACGCTTTGGTTCCATCTCAAGGATTCGCTTCGTATCGATTCTTGGAGTCTTCGTCTAAAAATTGAACTGACCACGCTTAATGAACATTGGTTAGCTTCGATCCAGTTCCTTTTCATTGTCTTCAGTAAACAGATCAGAATAAAAACTCTTTTATTCCTCATTGCTACATTTCTCGCTCGACTTCTCCTCAGAGGATTACGGTCTGGGATACTATTCGTCTCGGCTTGACTTATTCTTCTCGAAGTAAGCTGCAAGCTTCTGACGGATTTCCTGTCCACTTCGCTGCAGCTCTGAGGTAGGACTTGTGCGTCTATCTTTGAAAATCGGCGCATCCAACTTCACGCTGGTGAAAGGAACTATTGGTCGAGTGACTGGCTTTCCATTGTCGCTGTTCTTGCGAAGGATGTTCGAGGACATGCTCATCGATTGACTGCTGTACAAAGATTGCTCTTCCCGTTGAGTTGACAATTACCAGCTGGGAACCGGCTTGGCACCAGAGCCTATTTCCCTCGGATTCAATGTATTTCGAAGAAACTCCTTTGGCAGTCTTTCCTGATTACGCGGATCATACGAGCCTACCATTCTACCTACTCCTTGCATCTAAGGTGGAGACCTTCCCGAGAGCATTGTGAGCGGTTGTTGAGTGGGACTAGTCTGGGCTGACTGACTGAACTGCATGCGCTGCATCGTGGAAGTCGATAGACTGATGGGTAGAGAGACTCTGAGTCTTTCCTCGTTGTTCATTCTCGAGTTTAGTACAATCGCATTATATTTATTGGAATCACTTCAGCAGCTGTCTTACTTTCTTCTCCTGAACGTACGCGGCCACACGGCCTAACTCCTCGTAGTTGGAATCCGCCCCGGAGAAGTAACGGTGTTGCAGCACCTATTTAATCGTTGGGCGATGTTTTGGATTCAAGGTGAGAAGCTGCCGTAAAAGATCCAAGAATTACTCGCTTGCGTTTGGAATTAAGTTCTTCAATCCGATAATCTACACTGGCTCGAACTCCAGGTAGTAGGGGTACTGATCCTTTGCTTCGGGCCAAAGGTCCTTCTAAGTTAACTCAGTAGATTACAGGAGAGCCGATGGTAGAAAAGATCTTCTACAATTGGCTGATATCTGTCTGTCCCTGGAATATTGCTTCGTGCAGCATCAGCTCAGCTAGGGTGCAACCGAGTGACCAAATATCTATTTCCTTCCCATAGTGCCTCTCACCGTAGATAAGTTCAGGTGCACGATAGTGGCGCGTCGTCGTGTTACCTGTCATCTCCGGTCGTTGCTTGGTGGTAATGCTGTAGTCGCCCAGTTTCACAGTACCGTGACGGTCGATCATAATGTTAGCTGGCTTAACATCCCGGTGCAGATAGCCGTTGTCATGCAAATACTCCAACCCCTTTACAATCTGATAGGCAATCTGCTTGATCTGCACATCGCTGATCTTGACTTCCTTAACAGCCAGCAGGTCCATAATCCCCACCATATACTACATGACAAGGTAGAAATTGCGGCAGTAGCTCTTATCCTGCACGAAGCTCGCCTCCAGTCGTACAAGGTTCGGATGGTTGAGCTGCGTCATCAACTGGAACTCGCTGATCTGTTCTGGTGATTTTCCTTTACCAAGCTTCATCTTCTTCATGGCCAGATAGCGGCGACTGTTTTTCACTCCACTTTCCGGTGGAAGATTGACTGTGTTGCCCAGATTGCTATTTTCGTTAGGCCAACCGCCTGCCACCTCCTCAGCGATGTATACTTTGCCACCAGAACCCTCACCGATCTTGCGATACTTGCGGTAGCAACCGTTTAGTAGGTCGTCCATATTTGAATTTATATACTTCGAGTAAATATAACATGTGTCAGGGGCGGAGAATGGAGTCGAGGAGTCGCTTGGCTTTGCTCGTCAGCTCGCGGTCTTATTCCTGGTGCTCTTCAGCATGCAGTTAGAGATCTTCGATATAACGGAAACGCGCCTGGCATTTCTATGGATTGTGGGTGCAAGCGAAAGGACGATGTATTGGATCCAGCAGTTCCTCCTTCCCTTCTATCGACTACTTTGACAGGTACTACGAGAGTAATGTTGCCTGCAGGTTTTAGTTTGGGAAGACTTCTTTGAGCTTTTCATTAGCTCTATCCACTTCCTACCTATCCATCCGAAAGTTGGTGCGTTTCTGCTCCATTATGATTCCAGAAAGGGCATTCCCATTTACTCGAAAGCGAGCATTCACAGGTTTCCGCATGAACTTCGAAGGGGATGTATTTGCTTGAGATATAAGAGGTGGTGATTACGAGCGTTTACGAGGAGGCCGTTCTCTACTTGGACTTTTGGATCTGCTTGACGACCTTCTTCTCCTATCTCTGTCTCGATCTCTGCTCCTTGATCGCGACCGTGATCTCCTTTTTCTGTCACCCCTTCTCTCCTCTCGATCGTCGTTCCGCTTCATCTATTATATAACTTTCGCAGAGATGTCGTTTGGTAAGGCAAAGCGCGAACTAAATGAAAACACCAACTACAACCCTCCTCCAGGATACTACACCACCACAGCATTTAAAGAAGAGGAGGAACTGCAGGTGAACTTTCCCCGAGAGCCACGTTTTAACTAGCCAAAGAAAAACATGAACACTCCAGGGCCAGGCCATTACCACACCAACAAGAATATCAAAAAGCGTACTAATTGATAGCAGTGCAGGTCTCCTTGACGAGCATAAAAAGCGTGAATAAGCCAACAACTTCAAGATCAATTCCATTCCGTCGATTCCAAAGCAAACATCCAACGGAATCTATGAGGAGTTAGCACCAGGGATACTGGTGATGCACCAAAGCGAGGATGACCAATTGGGGGTTGGCCCTTGCAGCTACGAGCCGAAACCAATCTTCAAGAAAGTGGAAGTGCACAAATTCTGCCCCGAACACCAGAAGAAGTTTATTGAGCTCATACCTGATGGACCGTTAGAGGCTGAGCGTGAGATCCAAGGTAATTTGCCGATTGATCCAGTGCTGAGAGACGCTGCTCGCGAACAAAGAAGAATTTTGCAAGCGAAACAGCTCATCAAGAAATCACCTTTGCAGACGTTGATGAGTCCTCCTGACGTGTGCCTTGAGCTTATCATTCTTCGGGAAAAACAGATGAAGGCAGTCGAGGTCCCAGCTCCAGGCTACTACCATAACGATAGAATAGCATCATCGTTCCAAGCGGACGGCAAACCAACAGATATGCAACTGCTTGCCGGAAGGGCTGAACGTTTTCCTGAAGTGAAGGATAATGAGGTTGGCCCAGGCAAGTATGATACAGTTAAGGAGATGAAGATAAGCCAAGGTGGATTCATACCAAGATCTCTGCGAAGGGGAATTCACCAAGAGTTTTCTGTCGACGTGCCTGGCCCTGGCACTTATGTGGTAGAGGCAGGCGAGAAGGAACCAACTTTTCAACCAACGAAATACCCAGCAATCTTTGGATCTGGATGCGCAAGGTTTGTAAGCGCCTCAGCAAAGAAATAGGTTTCGGTATGCATTATGTCTTATTCAGCCTGGTCCAGGTTCCTACTCTGTTGTAGCAACCCACCGCAGGCGCCGACCAAAGACAATAAACATTCGAAATGTATCGGCTTCAGCTGAAGAGCCACCGAGCGAACTGACAGCAGCCCAGACCAAGAATCTAATGATCAGTCCTGAAAACATGGAGACTGAGACTGTGACGGTCGATAAGGGAGGTCGCAACACTGCCGTTCAAAGTACGCTCAACCAATATTCAGGCTCTTCATTCTTCAGTTCCAGTCTCAACCGATTCAACGATTTAAAACCATCAAACGTCGGCCCGGGCAAATATGAAGTCGGCGGCTACCTTACAAACAAGACGTTCAACAAGAGACAGAGCCTACTTTCAGCTCAAGAACGATTCGAAAAAGAAAAGATTCAGCCACGTGTGGGTCCTGGCTGCTACGACCCTAGATAGGACTTGATTCGAACAAAGAAGACCCACAACGTCAAGATAGGGTGAGCCCCAGTGTATGTGATGTGCATCTTTCTCTTCCACGTGGCACGATATAGTTGCGAGCAGCATCACCAGAAGTTGTAGAGGTTGCGCAGAAAGATCCTCCTGAAGATGACGTAGGCACATGCTGCGAGGAATATCAAAAAGCTTGCTCGGATGCGGAAGGCATTGGATGCCTCCTTCTTCTGAATTTCGCCTACGAAGATGCCAGCTTTGCGCATTTCGCCTTCCGTTGAGTTGTAAATGCTGGCAGTGTTGCGAAGGTTGTGAGATGTGTTTGCCACTCCCTCCTTGATATTTTTAATCTTCTCGACAGATTCGTTCATGAGGGAACGCGTTTCAACGAGATGATGGTTGATGGAGCGGATCGATTGGATGCACGTACTGGGGTTGACGAAGCTACTAGCACCAGAGAACAATCGTTCTTTGTCCTTATCAAACTTCATAAAAGATTATATGCTGGCCTTGGAGCAGTGGGTCAACGTCAGGCTGGCTACCCTCACAACAGTGTTCCTTGCCTACGCGGTATGGATACAAACATGACGCAGATCAACATGGTAGCGGAATGGCTTGCACGGAAGTCCAAAGACTAATTGACCATAGCTCGCATTCGCGTCGTCAGTCGCAACGTGTTTGCATTCGGACTTGCCGGTACATTGACCGTAAAGATAGGTCTGCTATCCGCAAACTTAGTCCAGGCTGGTATCTTCCAGTGTGTGTGGTGCTGGGTTGTGCTATTTCTCTTACTCGGCCTGCACATCGCAGAATTTCGGGAGCTTTAGGCACCTCGACGGCGCCTGTTCCTCAATATTTACTACGCAGTGGTACTGGTTTGGTACCTTGGCATTATCGTTGACTACCTGCTGTGAATTCACTTCCATGGAATCTTTAAAAGCACATACAATCAGTCCATAGGCACGGATTTCTTCGCCAGCTATTCCTTTACCAGTCTACTATTCGACCTCATCAGTAGTAATGGCTTCTGTTGCTACTATTTGTTGTTGCTTTTCTGAGGCGGCAGGCGAGGGGTGTTGGGAGACGCACGGATTTACTTTCCTAGGAATACCCTTTTATCCATAAATGCTAAAAACTCTTTGCCTGCGTTGGCGTCCTTAAAGTGTACCACAGCAAATCCTAAATTACGTCCGTCGGGGCCCATTGGTATCTTCACATTCACCACCTCTCCAAAGTCTCTAGCAAGCTTATGCACCTCCTTCTGGCCCAAGGAGAAGTCAATTCCTGAAAGCTTCACTCCGTGTTTGAGTTGCTAACTGTCAACACTGGTGGGGCGCAGTAGAAATGGTTTCACAACTATCATCTGAACTCCATCTCCTTCGCCAGTCTTCACAAACTGCTCGTGATACTTTGAAATGAATGTTGTCATGGCCATTTATCGTGGGAAGTGCATGATTACCTTTCCGCTGTGATCGCCGAGTCTATTACGAATGATCTGCACGCGGCTGAGGAAGCTTCCAGTTGGGTCTAATCGCTTCTTTATTTCCTCCTCGGTCCACTCCTTCGGGAGGTAATGTGCACAGGCAACATGAAGTTGTGTTGGGTCCAATGAATTCTTTTGCTACTTCTTCTCTTCGATTGTATTGTTCGTGGCAAACCATCTCCAGGCTGGTTTGATGATCTGGTGACCCTGCCTTCTAAATAGCCAAGTCAACATAATTGAGTTTATAACTTTGTGTTTAAGTGTGATCAGCATGGTGGAGAAGAGTGATCCCAAGAAGCTGCAGCAGATGGCTCAAGCCATGTGCCTAGTCAGCACTTCAATTGACAAGAGCATTCGTGAGTAGGCAGAGCTTGTGCTCTTGGACTTGGAGAAATAGCCTGGTCAGATGACCCGACTATTTGATCTGGTACTGGAGGCCATGCGAACTCGTACGACAGAATCGGATATTGTACGAAAGTCCTGTCTAGCCTACCTCACTCGCTATGTGAATAGGCAGTTTACGCTTGGCAACGACGAGCCTAAATAATCGCGCGTATTATTGTTCGAGACGATGAAACAATACACTGACAGGATCGTGAGGAGCGGATTGCTAAGCGAACACGAACTCGACAGCATCCGTCAGGACTTCTCAGTAATGCTGAAAGCTGAATGCAGTAAGGGGATGTCATCTACATAGATTAATCGCTAACTGTCAACTTCGTGATAGATATCGGTTCGTCGATGGCCAGGTAGCCGGAGATGCTCAACACCAATTGCCACTACCTCCTTTCTGTGGTAAATAGTGCTGCAAAGCACCCGCAAATGCTCGTCAAGGTCTACAACCGGTGCTTCGAAGCACTCACAACCTACCTCCGCAAGCTTATGGATAGCAGCCAGCTGGACCCATCAACAAGCACAC
>Ga0075152_10002446_pt1 | contig 13154 bp, 18 predicted proteins | sample JI61114C2DNA_FD_70964 | JGI IMG/M metagenome (GOLD analysis project Ga0075152, IMG submission 70964) | Wastewater effluent complex algal communities from Wisconsin, to seasonally profile nutrient transformation and Carbon sequestration -... | ecosystem: Engineered > WWTP > Effluent > Algae...
CACCCGAATGAGAGTGCCAGGAAATAGAACCCGAGAAGTGCTCCACCCACAAAAGCAATTGTGCCCTCAATGCTTTTGCTCCCGATCTAAGTGAGATTTTGGTTACCTTGATTCGCCCGTAAGTGCTACCCACGATAGCAGCACATGCGTCTCCAAGGGGCAATATAACTGCTGAGTTTTGTATCAGACTGTTTGTATTACTGTAGTAGCTCGTCATCATTCCAGAGAAGAGGCTGATATGGGTCACCCAAAGATGCCTATCTCTCTTGTCGATAAACCCTTTCATCCACATCCAAACATCCTGAAGTGCCTCGGGTGCATAGTCCTTGTCAGGGTCAAAGTGATACCGCAAAAGCTCGATCACAAGTAGGACATAGAAACCTCCCACTAAGGCAACGAGAAAGAGAGAACGTGCATCATTGTTGAGTAGTGGAAACATGATAAAGGGAGGTAGGTGAAATATCTTTCTTTGCATAATGTTGGGAATCCCCTTGAGCCTGGTCACTGTGAAGGCAAGTAGCAAGAGCCCTACAATTCCTATAACCCCGTACAGCATAATTTTCCAAAGATAAGGCGAATCAACGATCTCAGCATGGAAGTTTGAGGGATAAAAGGCAGTGATAGCGCTAATCAAATTGAACAGTAGTAGCCCTCTGTAAGCGAGTGACTTAGAGTTGAAAGAAGTGAAGTAGGTTGCTCCAGCGACAATGTAGATTTGCATCTCAATACATCCGAAGAGGTAGCTTACCAGAGGAGATATCGTTTGTAGGTTTCTTGCTTGTGTCAGAACGATAGCGAAGAGTCCACATTCGAATGAATTTTGATGAGGGAAACTGGCTTAAACTATCCGTACCCAATGCTGAGACAGAGTGTCAAAGTCAGAGCAGTTATCTCAGGAGATTTAAGCATGAGCTGCAACGCTATCAGCCCCATCACAAGTATTTTCATCTGCTTGATAGTCGAATTTCGATTGAGACAGAACAGCAACTCCACCACGCCAATTCCCAATGCCATTGCCACATGATGCTTGCCTCGAGAGTTGAAGATTACAAGAGTTGTGATTAGGACGAGCTCAAAGTAGCCTTACTGGACTAGCAGTTTAAGTATTGGTTGGAGTCCTTCCTTTGTTTTCATGACAGATTCCAGGATCTTGTCTTCCAGTATTATAACAAATCTTATCTGATGGAGGGACGCAAAAGAGTGTTGCTAATCGGTGCCAATGGCTTTGTGGGTCAGGAGCTCACCAAAGAACTCATCAAGCATTTCAATGTCAAGGCACTTATCAGAAGCCCTCCGAAGTTTGGCATCAATTCCATCTTTCTCAAGTTTGCGAACGGAGATGCCTCCAGCAAGGAGGTATTGGAGGCTAATCTCTAAGGAATCGACCTCGTCGTGAGCTCATTTGGAGTCTCAATCGACAATCCGGATGGTCAGATGAAGAAGTTTGCCTAAACTCTAACAGGGGCAATGGAGAAAAAAGTAAAGTTCACAATCGAATTTAGGGAGTGAAGAGACTCGTATGGATAGGTGGAGCTGGAACTCTGAGTGGCGCCGGTGGACAGCCACTGTGGCAATCGACTCACTATCCTGAATAGTACAAAAAAATCTCTGAGGATCACTTCAACGCTTATCATGTCATCAGCAGTTCCGGCTTAGATTGGACAATCCTTTGCCCTCCTAAAGTGACTCCAGGGGCGAACGAAGAGAAGTACAAAGTCTTTGAGGAAAATGTCGGAGAAGGCTTTCAGTTTCACGTAAAGGTTGGTCACCTTGCTTCGTTGGCGACAAAGATTGCAAAGGAAGAGTCACATAATAAGAAGCGCGTGGGAGTATGCGATGAGTGATTATGGTTAAGCCATAGTATTGGCAAGAGATAAATTTACTGTTTGTAATCAATACCGTCAACCGCACATAAGCTCTCTGGCAAGCCTCATCGAATAACCCTGCAGAGAGCCTCCATAAGCTTTAGTATGTTGAGAACTACAACCTAATATTAAAGCATCTAACCATTTGATGCAGTTCGATAGCAACCGGTCAAGTTGGTTAGAGAAGCAACGTTGTCTCCCAAGCTACTCTCACTACGACCCGTTCAGAATTCCTGCTAACATTGCCCAGAGCATGAAACACTTTCAATGTACGCAATTCGGAAACGATGACTATGGGAATTAGCCATGTCCCTGCTGTCGACAGTTGTAGAAGTTGCCTTTGGGATACGGTTGCCCATTAAGCCATATCGAGACAGTGTCCCATTCTGCTTGTGCTTACTTTCACTTCGTACTGAACATGCTTGCCCTGTCGGTGCTTGTATTCCTCATCAATGGCATCATTAACTTGGTGCAACTGCTTCAAACCTGCAACGTAAACTCTGACTACTGTGTGTACATCTATGGTGTACCCTTTCGACGCTTTCAAACCTACTTCGACTACACCCACGAGATCATGGATTTAGTGACGATGCTGCTACTGTTCTTCTTCAACCTCTGGACCACGTACCACTTCCGCAAGCTTCACTACTTTGAAAGATACAAGGTCAAGGCATCCGACTACTCAATACTCTTGAGCGGAGTCGACCACGAACGGGTGAGTTACTAGGATATAATCTCATTTTTTCGAAGCGACGGAGCTACTGGGATAGAGATCTTGTACACGCATCAGATCAAATCTTACCTAAAAGCAGAGCGCAAGAAGCTGGTACTGATGTCGAAGCTGGAACACTACAAACACCACCACAAGGTATCAGAGAAGACTGTCGAGGAACTGGATGAGCAGATCCGGGACTGTGATGACTAAATGCTGCCGATCATCAACAGGTTCTACTTCGGGCAAGAGAAGGCTATTAGAACTGATAAGGTGTTCGTGTCGTTCTAATCAGCAGAGGTCAAACGGGCAGTATGGAGGAAATACAAACTAGCCGAGTGGAAGCGCATTATTCTGAATGTATTTTCGTGTGGCAGCAACATCGAGATCAATGGCTGCTATATCAGTTTCGAGCAGACAATTGAACCCAACGAAATTGTCTGGGAGAATTTGGAAGTCAGCTCTCGTTCGAGGTACCTTCGAATTCTTGCTGGCAATTTCCTGACTATATGCATTCTCTTGGTGAGCTTCGGACTCATTCTTTGGCTCAGCAACCTTTAATTAGGAGCTACGTAAAACCAGGACTCATACTTCTCGTATATCTGTGCCATCATTATTTCTCTGATCAACCTCATTATGTCCTACTCGCTGGAAATGATGTCTAACCGAGAAGGAAGGTACAGCTTGACTGGTAAATTCACTTCCCTCATGACCAAGGAAACAACAACTTTCTTCTTCAATACTGCTCTGATCCCCTTTTCCATGTTCTTCGTCTTTCATTCTCGTGACAACGAAGAGGGGCTCATACTTACTATCCTGTCGATCTTCTTTCTTAGTGCGTTTGTGAACCCATTGCTCCTGCTTCTGAACATACAAGCCACTGCCAAGTACTTTCGCAGACGACGTCTGGTTAATTCCCGTACAGTGTTTCCTAAGCGTAGAAACGGATGCTATGCTGACTCCGCAGTGCCAAGCCAACGAGATTTTCGAGAAACCATCTTTTGAACTTGAGTTTAAGTACTCAGTGGTAAGCAAGCTCATCATGATGACGATGTTCTTCGCAGGGATCTTTCCTCTTGGGGCTCTCTTCGCTATCTTTGGGCTGCTGTTGAGCTACTATGTCAACAAGTATATGCTGCTACGGCATAGCCAGCTATTCAAGGTTTCCTACAGAATCGGTCGCCGAGCAGTACAACTTACTAGACGTAGAATCGAATCAATAGTCTTCTGCCTGGGATCTACGGACTTGGGATCATCACCAATGAATACCTCATCAAGTCACAAACCAACATCACCAACATCGTGCTGTTTGCAATATCGATCATCCTGTCTTTTATTGGATTTTTCTATGCCCAGCGCATTGCCAAGTGTTTCATCAGAAGGTGGAAGCAACAGAAAGAACCACTGGTTGGAACTCTTTCTCGTCGGGAGGCCATTCAATCAGCAGGTGTCATTGACTACAAACATATGAACCCAACCAGTTGCGAGGAGGTACGTCATAAGGACTTATCGGCTCCCTTGCATGAAGATCACCCGCCTTCAATGTTCGAAACGCCACAGCTACACCGGGCTGATACGAACGCACCGGTAGTAAACAAACAGTATCCGCAGCAGCGCAACCCAGAACATCACAAACAAAATCCTTTTGTTCGTTCGATGTCACTCTATGCGAATGCTTTTCCAGACGACCGAAACTGATATCTTCCATTTCAATACACAACATATCGTCATAGAAGGTCAAAACAATGACATTTCACGATTCTGTTCCAAGACCTTTCCCATCAGTCGCAGTGCTTCCGTATTCACTCTGATGATATCCCTGTCTTATTCCCAAGCCTGCCTTAGACCTCTACTAAGGTCAGGCTACTTAATGTCGAGAGCCTCGCTGACCCTCCAGACCAGCTCCAGCTCAAATCTTTTGCTCAGCAAAAATTGGAGATAGATCTTGAGCCTGTCAACGTGGTGACGATGCAAAAACGACAGTGAAGACTTCAGTTTTGAAGGTGAGATCTTTTTGAGCAGTTTGAGGAGAATGTTTGGTGTGTCGCCTTTCTATAAGCATTCGATGATTTCTTCTCCGTTCTTGAGGTCAGAATAAGTTGTCTTCTCCTCATTCTAGTCAAGCTTCTTCGTCGCGTACTCCTCAATCATCATTTTTTAGACCCTCTTTTCCTGTTGTTAGTTAAAGTAGATCTGCTCTGTGGTCTGCTTCCAGACTCGAAAGCCTCCTTCGACCCCACCAGCAATCATGTAGTCTCCTGATCGACTCACACAGATATCTCTTACCTCGGCCATGCACTACTCCAGATCGAGAATGAGCTGGTGCGTATCACCATCCCAATATTTGATATGGCCATCCTTGCTGCCTGTGAAGAAGTAGTGAGTATTTGGTACGAATCGAACAGCAGTTACAGCTTCGCTATGAGCGAATATGGACTTGATGCAGTTTCCAAAGTCCATCCCCCAAAGTTTGATATCCTTGTCGACACTTCCAGTAAGCAAGAGTGTTTCGTCACTCGCTACATCGTAGCATAAGACTGGCAATTTATGCCCATAAAGTTTGAGGTACTGCCGATGGGTATCCGAGTAGTAAATATTCAAGTTGGCGTCCTGCGTGCAAACAATATACTTTTCTTTGTTGAGGTAGGAACACTGCATTATCGATTCCGGGTAGAACTTCTCCTCAATTTTGTTGCAAGCGAACTTCTGGTCCCGATCTAAACCCAACCTGCAGAACTGCAGTTGGGAATCTTTCCACACAAGGAGGCCACAATCGGACACGTGAAGACCCTTCCCCTTGATGGAAGGATCGTGTAGTAACTATTCTCCCTTTGCTAGGCTCCACACTTTCAGGCATTGCTCGGCAATGGCAATAAGGTATCCCTTGTAGATTTGGCAGCCTGTTATCGTTACGACCTGCTCTTCCTATGACAAGTCTAGTGTGTATAGCTGGTTCATGTTACCGACAGACAGCACCTTACAGGTAGAATAGTTTCGTTGGACTATGTAAGGATGGAGTAGGGATAGGTCGTGGGTTGCCCCGAGGCTTCTAGTCAAAACGGTATCCAAGCTTACGTCGTAGATGTCTCGACCGTTGTTGGTAAGTAGCTTAGAATCTAGAATCAACATGTTGTAGGCTTTCTGCATCAACACCTTTGTTTTTTAGAATTTAAGTCGTGCTCCTTCCTCTCCTTACTTGAGGTTGTCAACCTGCTCCTCCTCTTACTCAAGCATAGTAACCCCTAATTCTTCTTTTCCTTTTCGACGCTTAGCTAGGCGTTTCTTCCTCTTCGCAAACTCCTTCTCGTCGAGGACCGTGTAAGTTTCGATTGCTTTATCGGAATTAAGTAGGTGCAGTTTGGACTAAGCGAGTGTCATTTGCAAAGGTCGAGCAAACGTGTTCCGCTTGAACCTTCCAACCTCCTCAATATACCTCGTGAGTTTATTGGCATCATCTCTGAACGGATAAACCTTGACGATAACGATTTCTTCCCTATTGCTGCCCACATAAAGCAAGTTCAGCTCGGCGTTGTAGGCCATACAGCACACTTCGTTGCTGAGGCTTGCAAACACATCCAAAAGCTGTAAACTCTTGAGATTCCACACCTTGACAAATCCATCGCGACCGCAGCTGATAATCAGTTGTTCTTGCACGTACGTGGTCGGGTTCATGAGCTCCACCAACTCAATTTGGGTGATCGGAGACTTGTGAGCGTCCTTTCTGAGTTGAAAAAACTATCTACATTGTCGAGGATTCCTCCGATAGCAGGTCCCAGATGATTATACGACAATCTTGTCCAGCAGACACCATCACTGTCTGGTCATCGTTGCAAACCAAGCTACTCACGGCCGATTTATGCTGATCGAGGCTTACTATTAACTCAAGGGTGTTGCACTCCCAGGCTACTATCTCTCCATCTTCGAATCTACGATGAACTAACTGGTACCCTGCGTATATGCGATCACCGAAGACTGCCACGTGCCTGACCAGTCTATTTTTATGCTATCTGGAAAGGTAACGAACGAGTTCGCCAGTGCGATATGCCACTACGGCTACGTGCTGGTTCACGCCACTGAATAGCCGCTTACTCTTTGGGTGATAGGCGAAGTTGGATTGAGTTCCCGCAACCTGCCCAACGTTCTGCTCGAGTTGATACTTGAAGTATGTTTTCACCATACTCGACAATATTAAATTTTAATTCAACACTCCAGTTCAAATGAACGTGGAAGATTGCTCCACGAAGACCCGCCCATGAAAGAAAGCGTCGCATGAACAGATGGGTGGTTGCAAAGCAGGCACTCGGATGACGTGTAACTCAACCGAAAATCTATGGATGACATGCTATCGCAGCTTTCGTTTACGTGAGCGAATGAATCACTACAGCTTGAAGTTAGTAGGGAAGGAGTTTCCATCGGCTGCCACAGATCCACCTTGGCTTGTGCGCTGGCGTAGCAACACCTTGATCCGATCGATGGTGAGCTCGTCGTCAGAAAGCGCCAGCAGCTCCAGTGCTTGCGTCTTCGTTACAAAGCGCCCTTTGATGCGAATGCGCTGGTCTGCTACCTTCTTGCGGCAGTCGTACGAGACCTTCTTCGAGAAAATTCTTCTTTTTCGTTTCTCGCGGTACAGGTCAATCTTAGCTTGTCGCTCAGCCTTTGACAGTACCGTTGAAGCTACAATATCAGCAACCGGACGGAGCCTCGCTGAAGACTTTTTCTGAGGCAAAGCAGGTCTGGCTGTTGGAAGCGGTCTACGGGTCACTACTAACGGTTGATCGATCTCCTCTATCTTTACAATCTGCACAGACTCGTCCTGACCGGTGTGGCAGTTGTGGCTTTGATTTTGAGAGAGGGTTACCAACGAAAGCAAACTCGGCGCGTTTGCCCAATTGTGACCCATTGTCTTGTTTGGGAGATGCTCGCCGATTTCAGTCGGCCTCCGCTCTCCAATTGAATTGTTGTAGGGAAGGTTAGAGATCGTCTGCTTAAGTGAAGCATTGCCAACGAGCTGATCGACGGTAGATAGGCCAGACAAACCGACTGCCTTCTAACCAGCTAGCAGAGCTTCCAAGAGAGAGGGCGCTGTGAGGTAGGAGTAGTTTTCGATGAGGTAACGCGCAGCGCTTGAGAGCCGGAGTGCATACTGATAGGCAGGATGGAGGTAGTTGAAGAGCTGCGACTGACTATAACCAGAGGCACTGTAGTCGGTCCAAGGTTCCTGCCTTTGCTCCTGGCTGATCCCGTTGGTTAAATCCATCAATTAAAATGAATGGCCGTGGAGAAATTCCGGCCACAAATCGCCGACATTATTTATTATCGACCATCCAAATCCCAATGTTAATTTTATCGTCGGGAAGCCTAGTCATCTCTCATACGGCGCTAGCCGCGCCAACGGTTGCTCCTGTCTTATTATTACTGATAAAATTAATAACCGTGATTGCCAAAGGACCTTGTGCAATATGCCGATTACCTGACCAACAGTCTCACAACCTCAGTGGGTTCACCTGCATGCGATCAACAGCAAATGCCTTGTCGCTCCTTTGTCATTGTGCTTTCAACACTTGGTTATGTATTTGCTTTTGGTCTTCGACTAACTAACACGTAATCCAGAAAGGAACTTCAATGTTGTTCACTCCTCGTTTGGATTTAAATTCAAAATGTCAAAAGAAGCCAACTCTCTATCAAACACATTCAACGTTCGGGTGCCTTTGATGCTTCGACTCTCTCCAGTCTTCAACAGCGTTCAGTCAGCGCAGCATCGCATACGCGTAAGACTTCTTCGTCGGATCCTCGACCTGTTCAAAGAATAGCATATCGACAAGATCTGCTTACTGCTCGAGCAAGCAAGGATCGATGGACAGTGGATTACACTTACAACCCTGAACGCTGTTGAGCAAGTCGAAGAGGCCTCGGAAACACATAGTATTCCTATATGCGCCAACGATGATCCTAACGACGAAGACTATGAGATAGGGTCTTTTGGGCTGAAGTTCGTCTTTAACAGCTAACAAGGCACCCTTTCGATGAGACTGAGACGTGAATTGCTCAGTTTTGATTGCTGTAAACTCGAAAAAGTGAAGGTCGTCGAGACCAAACGCTTACGAACTCAACTTGATCTCATCCGCAAAAGGCCAAAGACACATGAAACTGGTCTGCTTAGCATGGACAATCGCCACCGACTCTTAGTTGAAGGGTGGGAATGCACTTTGCCTGTGGTGGGTGTTTGGATTCGTGGACCTTACAACCTCAGTAGCTTGCAGGTCTACGAGACCGTCAGCAAGTACTGCCGCATGAACTTTGAAAGTAAATGTAGCTTTGGCGAAGAACAGTGCAGCTTTGTGCTAATGCTTTTTAACCAGGAGCTCCCAGAAGCACATCTTCTGACCTTAGGAGACTACTCTGAGTCGATAGCATGGGAAACACAACAGCTCAAAGAGGAAGTGATGGAATTTACTGGTGACGGAGACATCAGCGGTATGTAGTTTACCCTGAGGGACCGCACAAGCCTTGACTTTTGCTCTCCAGTGAAATCCCTTGAAACAAAGAAGCTTGAGGAAGAACTATCCAAGATTGAATAGAAGGTGCATAACTCGCCTGAGTTTACGCCACGCGAAACTGATAAGGAATAGCTCAAACGAAGAGTATCAGAACAAGAGCACGAGCTTGACATGCTTCGAGAACAACTGCTTGAGCTCAAGCAGGAGCTTCGAAGAAGCCGACTTCCCTCGAGCCATAAGCATTCGCTGATCAACTCTCCTCAATACGAACTATGGTCTTCGAAGGGGAAAATCGTGACTCCCGAAAGACTGCAGGCAAGTGATCTCAAAGGCGACAGCTCCAAGAATTCGGACAACACTGCTAACACGAAGCATAGTGAGCTGGACTACGTTGAGTTCAAGCTTCCGGAACGAATCATCTTGGAGCAACCCAGCTTGGAGCACGAGGAGCAAGAACCTTGGGATCGAATCGAGCTCATTGAACAAAGTCCTCTGCAAGAGTGAGTGATTACTTCCGCCTAAACGTGTTACAACAGTTGCAGAGCACCCACAAATTTCTTAACTCTTGGCGCATTACGATTCAGGATAGGTCACGCCTCTGACTTGCTGCCTGACATACTTTTAAGTCGTCTCCAAATGCGACATTCCTGATAAGAGGGAGCATCCTTCCAATCGTTCTGCCGACAATATATTTTGTATGCTACCACAATATCCACATCGATAGCAGGAATTCTTCCAACAGCAGTGCCATCATCTTAGGTTAGAACTCAAGAAGTACGAGGGCCAAAGCGATAGTGAAAACGGTGATTTGAGCATTACAATACTGGGAGCCAGTACATCAGCAAAGCAGACTCTAATCAGGTACTAAACAGCACTATGCAGAACCTTTTGCCAAGCGTATCACGATAAGGCAGATTGGGCTCCAGGAGAAGTGTCCTCTGATGGGTGGATGCGAAAGACTCCACTAACAACTCCGAAGAAGTATGTCGTGGAGGGCTATAGCTCAAAGCATTTGCAAAACAGAAGCATCTGGTTCGAGGAATACTGCCAGACGGTCGACTCTAAGACTATCGGAGAGTTCACCAAGCTTTATGCGTCTGTTTTTCCCAATGTGTTGCTGACTCCGACATGTGGATCTTCAATTCAGAAGGCATTAACCAAATCTTCCCGCACGACGATTTTGGCTCTCGAATCGGGTGGGATAATCAACAAGGACGAGTACATCTATCTTCAAATGCTGTTAAGCAATCTCTAAGAACAGGATCTGAGGCCCCTGATAGTATTAACCAATACACGGGAACCCGTCAAATGGCTCAACGAAAAGCAAGCAGCCGATCGCAAGGAGGTTGAGCTGAAGAGGGTTTCTAACGGCTTTAATCTGCCAAGAGATCAGATCTATGCCTTGCAATGCTACTCATCCGACAATGACCAACTAAGCGCATAGACGAACTTTTACGCACTACAGACACTCCTCGAAGTGGTTCGGCAAGCCGATAGATTTTCTAAACGAAAGCCTCAAATGCCTCGAATCGGAACCACCTTCGGGTGTTTGCCATGATGTTTTGAATCTTTTTATATGGAGTTGTTGGAGTGGGTCGATATCACCAGCGACGTTCGAGCAGTCACCAAAAGTATTCCTCTACCAATGTAGACCTCAAGCTATTCGAATTGGTGAGCTACGATGGGTTCGTACTGGAGGACTCGATGCAAGCAAACGAAGCAAACGATGGGCGAGTCGATAGCAAGGCGACTATCAGTGAGAAGTGCCAGTTGCGCTATCTCATTGACGCAGGTATAGTAAAGCACCCGAAGGATCTCACAAAGCAGGACCTCTTGCAAGTGTTCGATGAAATATTGGGCTACGAAATGCAAGCACTATCGAATCAGCCATTAGCAGTATCTGTCTACCTTCTTCCGTACATCTATGACCTTGGTCTTGCAGCGGAACACCCTTTGATGCTGGCTCTCTGTGAGAGCGTCATAACCTTTGGAGGGTACTATTGCGAAGTGCTCCGCAACGGTTCAGCGATAAAAGACGATGATTTCAACTATTCACAACTCACCTTCTCCAGCAAACGAAGTAGGATCGTCCTCGAATTTAGAGTCGCACGACGAAGTGGTGGAGGTGTTGCTTCGCTAAGAGAAGTTGTTGGAGACCAAAAAAGGAAAAGGTACAAAAAGGTGGATTTAGGAAATAAGACCAACATCGATGCTGCTGAGGCTGAACTCAACCACGCCCTCGCTACTCGGCTAAAGTTTAGAAGGTTCCTACATTTGATGTGCAAAGGGCTTGGGACACAGACAGAAGCCAAGAATGTTGGGAAGATCTTGAAGGACGTGGAGAGTTGCCGCAAGAGATTTGATGAGCTTAAAGCGTTGGGCCTGTCAACTTCGCCAAGCAGCGGAATCTTTAACGAGGAGATGTTCAGGACCTTGAGAGCACACGTATCTCCAAGAGTCGTTGTTCATGTCTCCAACGAACACACTATCAAGACCATGGGCAACTTGCTTGATCAGCTGGAGTTAATCTTATCGCTGCCAACCAGCTTCTCTGGCCTTGTCGATCGAGTTGAGCAGCTGGCTGAGCTTCCTCCGAACGTGCTGGCAAAGTGCTACTTTTTCTCAAACGCCTTGAATGAACAGGGGATGTTGATGCAGGTTTGTTCGAGCAGCGCTGCAGTTGAACACGACATCGCCGAATGGACGGGCATAAAGGAGTCCATGATCCGGAGCGAACCATTCCAAAAGTTCCTAAAGATTGCCTCAACCTTTCTGACAGAGCTTTTGCTAAAATTCTCAGGCAACAAACCTCGTTGTTGCCGATAGCTAAATAAGTCCTACGAGAACATGAATTACCTTGTGCACCTTGCGGTACGAACATTCTAAACTCAGAACGAACTCGACTTGGAGCTGCTGAGTGGTCGCAAGGAATTGCTGGTCTGTTCCTGGGTATACCAAGTGGGAATGTCCTGTATGGTCAGACACCTGCACCTTGGCATTGAGATTGAGCTGTACTACCCGATCGAACTGCCCTCAGTGTACTTCTACTTGGACTACATTTGCAAGATTATCGACAAGAACGCAGGGTACTTCTTCAAAAACTTCGACCGGACATACGTGACAGGTACTGCAGTTGTGATTCAGCATTCTACGAGAAGACACTTGACCACAAGAAGAAGAAGAAAGTCAACGCCATTGCCCGTCATATGTTTTCGGCCACCGTGTTTAACAAGGGGCTGCTTCACTACTACAGGGCAACATCCAAACTGCTATTCATTTTCATCAAGTATGGTGCACTGCCGGGCTCCTTCGAGGAGAAGGAGGCGCACCGATACAAGGGACGCTTTGCTATGTTCAAGAAAGTCATGTTCAGCAAGGCCATTGAGTACGAGACTTACAAGCAGGAGTACGAGAGTATCACAAGTGAGGATAAGCTACCGGCAAACCTGGAGGAGGCTGAAGGTTACCTGAAAGAGGGCAAGAACATCTTCCAGTCATTGCAGGTCCTCGAGGAAGGGGATATCTGTCCAGCAATGAAAGCGGAAGCCGATGCTCTGATGAAGATCTGTGTGCGACTTTCCCTTCAAGTTATGAAGTTCAAAATGAACCGGCAACTCGCGAAGGGTCTTAAGTTTGTACGCAGCCACCCCAAGTACCCGTAGTTCACTTTTTGATGATCTTGCTTTGCCGAAGTGGCGAGGTGCCGAAGCAGAATGCTGAAAGCATCGAAGAAATAATGATAAAATAAGCCGAATAGAATAAGCCCATCAAACGACTTCCCATGACCCTGAGGGAGTTCCTACGAATGATGCCAGAAATTCATCGACCTCTGCGAGGGACAGTATGCATACTGCTGCTACTTTTCAGTTCTATCAGTTCATCGCTAATCCCCAAGATGATGGGAAAGTTGATTGACAGTAAGGAGGACAGGACCGAGCTGGAGAAGCAACTCTACGTATTTCTCGCTGTTGTCACCTTCAACTTTATGGCTCTTTCTGCTCGAGAGTTCTCAGCAAGACTCCTTTCGGAAAAGATTCTACGAGAGATGCGTATCAGGGTGTTCCGTTGTTTCATAGAAGC
>Ga0075152_10002447_pt1 | contig 13154 bp, 7 predicted proteins | sample JI61114C2DNA_FD_70964 | JGI IMG/M metagenome (GOLD analysis project Ga0075152, IMG submission 70964) | Wastewater effluent complex algal communities from Wisconsin, to seasonally profile nutrient transformation and Carbon sequestration -... | ecosystem: Engineered > WWTP > Effluent > Algae...
AGGTGTTCATCGTCGAGGGCGACTCCGCCGGCGGCTCCGCCAAGGGCGGACGCGACCCGCGCACCCAGGCGATCCTGCCGATCCGCGGCAAGATCCTGAACGTCGAGAAGGCCCGCCTCGACCGCATCCTCGCCAACAAGGAGGTCGAGGCGATCGTCAACGCGCTCGGCACCGGCGTCCAGGAGGATTTCGAGGCCGACAAGCTGCGTTACCACAAGATCGTTCTGATGGCGGACGCCGACGTCGACGGCTCCCACATCCGGACGCTGCTGCTCACGCTGCTGTTCCGGTTCATGAAGCCGCTGCTCGCCGGCGGGTACGTGTACCTCGCCCAGCCGCCGCTGTTCCGCCTGCGGTGGACGAACTCGCCGCACGAGCTGGCCTACAACGACGACCAGCGGGACCGGATGCGCGACGACGGCCTGGCCGCCGGCAAGAAGCTGCCGAACGTCAACCCGATCCAGCGCTACAAGGGCCTCGGGGAGATGAACGCCTCCGACCTCTGGGACACCACGATGGACCCCAACCAGCGCACCCTGCTGCAGGTCACCCTCGAGGACGCCGCCGCGGCCGACGAGATGTTCTCCATCCTGATGGGCGAGGACGTCGAACAGCGCCGGTCCTTCATCCAGCGCAACGCCAAAGACGTCCGCTTCCTCGACATCTGAGTCGATCCTCTTCTTGACAAGGAACAACACGCATGAGTGACACCCCGCAGGGCCCGGACGATCCGCGCGAGCCGGACGAGGCGTCCGGCATCGACCCCACCGACGGGCCGAGCGAGGCCGACATCGCCGAGTCGGCGGCCGCCGACGAGCAGCCGGTGCAGACCAGCAAGCTGGGCGGCCGGATCGAGGAGATCGACCTCAACGAGGAGATCCAGCGGTCCTACCTCGACTACGCGATGAGCGTCATCGTCGGACGCGCGCTGCCCGACGTCCGCGACGGGCTCAAGCCGGTGCACCGCCGCGTGATCTACACGATGTACGACGGCGGCTACCGCCCCGACCGCGGCTGGAACAAGTGCTCCCGCGTCGTCGGCGACGTGATGGGCAAGTACCACCCGCACGGCGACACCGCGATCTACGACACCCTCGTCCGCCTCGCCCAGGACTGGGTGATGCGCCACAAGCTCGTCCAGGGCCAGGGCAACTTCGGCTCGCCCGGCAACGACGGCGCCGCCGCCATGCGGTACACCGAGTGCCGCATGGACCCGCTGGCCATGGAGATGGTCCGTGACATCGACCAGGACACCGTCGACTTCAAGCCCAACTACGACAACAAGGACGTCGAGCCCGTCGTCCTGCCGGCGCGCTTCCCGAACCTGCTGATCAACGGCTCGACCGGCATCGCGGTCGGCATGGCGACGAACATCCCGACCCACAACCTTCGCGAGGTCAACGACGCCGTCCAGTGGGTGCTCGCGCACCCCGAGGCGTCCCGGGAGGAGATCCTCGAGGCCTGCATCGAGCGGATCAAGGGGCCGGACTTCCCCAACGGCGCCCTGATCGTCGGCCGCAAGGGCATCGAGGACGCCTACCGCACCGGCCGCGGCTCGGTCATCATGCGCGCGATCATCGACATCGAGGAGGACGCCAAGGGCCGCACCCAGCTCGTCGTCACCGAGCTGCCGCACATGTGCAACCCCGACAACCTCGCCACGAAGATCGCCGAGCTCGTCAACGCCGGCAAGCTGACCGGCATCGCGGACATCCGCGACGACACCTCCGCGCGTACCGGCCAGCGGCTCGTCATCGTCCTCAAGCGGGACGCCCAGCCGCGAGTCGTGATGAACAACCTCTACAAGCACACCCAGCTGCAGGACACCTTCGGCTGCAACATGCTCGCCCTCGTCGACGACGTGCCCCGCACGCTGCGCCTCGACCAGTTCGTCACATACTGGATCAAGCACCAGATCCAGGTCATCCAGCGGCGGACCGCCTATCGCCTCCGCGACGCCGAGCAGCGCGCCCACCTGGACCGCGGCCTGGTCAAGGCGCTCAACCGCCTCGACGAGGTCATCGCGCTGATCCGCGCCAGCCGGACGGCCGAGGAGGCCAACACCAAGCTGCAGGCGATGCTCGACATCGACGAGGAGCAGTCCCGCTACATCCTCGACCAGCAGCTGCGGCGGCTGGCGTCCATGGAGATCCAGAAGATCCTCGACCGGCTGGCCGAGTTCGAGCGCACGATCGCCGATCTCAAGGACATCCTCGCCCGGCCCGAGCGGCAGCGGACGATCGTCGCCACCGAGCTGCAGGAGATCACCGACAAGTACGGCAACGAGCGCAAGACCCGCCTCATCTCGGCCGACGGCGACCTTTCGGACGAGGACCTCATCCCGGACGAGGACATGGTCGTCACGATCACCCGCGGCGGCTACGCGAAGCGGACGCGGACGGACCAGTACCGCGTCCAGCGGCGCGGCGGCAAGGGCGTCCGGGGGGCCACGCTGCGCGTGGACGACGAGGTCGACCACCTGTTCACCACGTCCAGCCACAACTGGCTGCTGTTCTTCACCAACCTCGGCCGGGTCTACCGGCTGAAGGTCTGGCAGCTCCCCGAGGCCGGCCGAGACGCCAAGGGCGGCCACGTCGCCGGCCTGCTGTCGTTCCTGCCCGAGGAGAAGATCGCGCAGGTGCTCACGGTCAGCTCGTACGCCGAGGAGCCCTACCTCCTGCTGGCGACGCGGCGCGGCTTGGTCAAGAAGACCGAGCTGACGGCGTACGACTCGCCCCGGCAGGCGGGCCTGATCGCGATCAACTTCCGCGAGGACGACGACGAGCTGATCGGCGCGATCACCTGCAACGCGTCCGACCACGTGCTGCTGATCTCGCGCAAGGGGCAGGCGATCCGGTTCCAGGCGTCCGACGAGGAGCTGCGTCCGATGGGCCGTGCCACCTCGGGCGTCACCGGCATGAAGTTCCGCGCCGGTGACGAGCTGCTGAGCATGGCGATCGTCAACCGGGTCGTGGCCGAGGACGAGCAGTTCGTCTTCACCGTCACCGACGGCGGGTTCGCGAAGCGGACGGCCGTCAGCGAGTACCGCGTCCAGGGACGCGGCGGGCTCGGCATCAAGGCCATGAAGCTCAACGAGGACCGGGGCTCGCTCGTGGGCGGGCTGGTCGTCGGCGAGAACGACGAGGTCATCGCGATCAAGACCTCGGGCCAGATCATTCGGTCCACGGTCGCCGAGGTCCCGGCCAAGGGCCGCGACACGATGGGCGTCAAGTTCGTCAGCCTCAAGCCCGAGGACGCCGTCGCCGTGATCGCGCTGTACCCCGAGCCCAAGGTGGACGAGGACGCGGCGGACGCCGAGCCGACAGCCGGGGGCGCTAACCTTGCGGTCACGGACGAGGGCGCAACAGAGTCCGCAGCTGCCCCCGAAGGCGAGGAGTGACAAGTGAGCGATCAGACTGTCGGTGCGACGGCCCGGCTTGATCACGGGCTGACGCTCGCCACCGGCCAGATCGACGCAGGCCGCGGGCAGCTCCAGGGCGAGCGGCGGACGCGGCGGGCCCGGCTCCGCATCTCGCGGGTGGACCCGTGGTCCGTCATGAAGACGGCGTTCCTGTTCTCGATCGCGTTCGGGATCATGACCTGGATCGCGGTGTACGTCGTCTGGACGGTCATCGGCGCGTCCGGGCTCCTGGACACCATCAACGTGATCATCACCGGTCTCCTTGCGAGCCCGAGCGACCTGACCCCGATCCGCATCGAGGACTACATCAACACCAACAAGGTGATGGGCGTCACCGCGTTCATCGCGGTGATCAACGTGGTCATCCTGACCGCCTTGGCCACGGTGTTCGCGTTCCTGTACAACCTGTCCGCCAACATCCTCGGCGGCCTGGAGCTGACGCTCGCCGAGGACTGAGCACCAGCCTGAGCCGGCCCTCCGCGGTCGGGGTACACAGAAGGGAGGGTCCCGTCCGGCGACGGGACCCTCCCTTTGTGCTGCGCGGGCTGCGACTCCCGCGGGTCGATCAGGCCTCAGCGGCGACCTTCGCGTTGAACTCGGTGATCATCTCGTCCCAGATCGGCACGAACTTCTGCAGCTCGTCCCAGAACTTCTGCTCCTTGCGCTCCATGAACAGCTCGAACGGCGTCCCCTGCTGCTCGCACCAGGTGTAGTAGCCGAGGTTGAAGATCCGCTCCTTGTCGGCGCGGGTGAGCTCCAGGCAGAACGCGGTCGGCACGTTGTCGAGGTGCCGTGCGTAGGTCGCCGCGGCGTCCACCGCGTCGAAGTCACCGCCGAAGTCGCGGGGGACGATCTTGTCCATCTCGGAGGTGTACATCGCGCCGCCGTCGGTGGCGACGGTGACGATGGCGTCGTCCGCGCCGAGGCCGAGCTTCTTGGCGGTGGTGATCGCGCCGAGCACGTTGCAGATGGACGAGAAGCCCATGTGCGTGAGGTGGTCGAGCAGCTCGTCCGACAGGCCGCGCGCCTTGAGGTAGGTGCGGCCGGCGTCCGTGTTGAACAGGACGTAGAGCTGGTCGGTCGCGCGATCACTGATCGCCGCGACCAGGTCGTGGTTCATGATGTTGTGGATCAGCGGCAGGTGCTTGTCGCCGATGCCCTGGATGTTGTGCTCGCCGAAGCCGTTGTTGAACAGCGTCGGGCACTCGAGCGCCTCCAGCGCCGTCACCTTGGTGCCGTGCCGCTTCTTGAGGTACTCGCCGGCGGCGATCGTGCCGGCCGAGCCGGTCGACGACGTCATGGCGGCCAGCTTCAGCGGACGCCCCAACTCGACCTGGGCGACCTCCCAGGCGTGCTCGAGGGCGCGTCCGGTGACGTTGTAGTGCATCAGGTGGTTGGCGAACTCGGCGAACTGGTTGAGGACGAAGTTCGTCGGATCCTTGGCCAGCTCGTTGCAGGCGTCGTAGATCTCCTTGACGTTGCTCTCGGTGCCGTAGGTCTTGATGACGTCGGCCTCGGGGTTCTCGCACCAGCGGTTCAGCCAGTCGAAGCGCTCCTGGCTCATGCCCTCCGGCAGGATCGCCACGCCCCGGGACGCCATGATGCGCGAGATCGCGATGCCGCCGCGGGCGTAGTTGCCGGTGGAGGGCCAGATCGCGCGGTGCTTGGTCGGGTCGAACTGGCCGCAGACCACGCGGGGGGCCAGGCAGGCGTACGCCGGCATGACCTTGTGGGCCGTGATCATCGGGAACCGGTCGCCGAAGATGACGATGATCGGCGTGTCGATGCCGGTCAGCTCCTTGGGCAAGATGGCGTGGTCGGGCACGGAGACCCGGTTGCCCTGCAGGTCGTTGTACCAGTGCAGGCGCCACAGGTTGCGGGAGTCGGGGCCCTGGGGATCCGCGTCGCCGACACGGTCGGCCGGCACCGTTGACGGGTCGGCCATCTCGGCGAAGGTGGGGAGCGTGATGCCGCGCTCACGGAAGCGCTTCACGCTGTTGTCGAGGCACGTTTGGTCGACCACTCGATCGGCGAGGCCGAACTGTCCTTCGAGTGCGTCTTTCAGGTTGTTGGTGGTGTCGCTCACCCGCCCAAGTCTGCCTTAAGTAGGCCGAGGTTGGGGCTAGTTTCCCGAAAGTCACCCGGTTGATTCGGGACGCCGCAGGCTCGCTCCCGGCCGCGACCAAGATTCACCGACGCCCGCGCGAAACGCCGACCCCGGACGTCGGCGAATCACGCCAGGGTCGGCGTCCTTGTGCCGAGCAGTGGATCAGCCGGCCTGGTCGAGCGCGGACTGCAGGGACGTCAGGTACGCCTGCGTGGTGTACGTGGCGCCGCTGACGGTCGAGACGGCCCCACCGCCGGACGCCGCGAGGATCTTCTGCTTCAGGACCGGCACCGCTTGGCTGTTGATGCGGGCGCTGTGGTTGTCGCCCCCGTCGTCCACGGCCTCGGTGAGGCCCGTGATCTTCCCGGACGCGAGCGTGACGGTCACCTCGACCGTCCCCCAGCGGTGCGTCGCCGCCTGTCCGGTGAAGGTGCCGGACGCCCCCGCGGGCACCTTGAGCGTGACCGTCACCCCGCCGGAGCCCCCGCGTCCGCCCGGGGCCCCGCCCGGCGCCGCCGGCGCAGTGGTCGTCTTGGGTGCGGTCGTGGTGCGCGGCGCCGTGGTCGTCCCGCCGGTGGTCGTGGTGCGCGAGGCCGTGCCGCCGGGCACGGCGACGGCCGTCCCGCCCTGGGCTCCGATCTGCCAGCCGATGAAGAGGACGCCGATCGACGCGATCGCGGAGGCGACGTTTGCGCGGGTGCTCACCAGGCGAACCTTTCGTGATGGATCTTGTCGGCGGGCGTGCCGGCGGCGACTGCGTCCGCCACGACGAGGTCGGCGGCGGCGTCCGGGCCGCACACGTAGACGTCGCTGGACGCGACCGCCGGGCACAGGTCCCACAGGTGCACCCCGGGGTACTGCGCCGGCACCCAGCGTTCGCGACCGGCGGCGTCCCGGCCGCGCGGGCCGACGAGGGTGTACAGGCGGGCGCCCTTGGCGCGGCAGAGGTCCTCGATCTCGCGGACGAGGTACAGCTCCTCGGGGCGCGACGCCCGCAGGATCACCGTGGCCCGACCGGGCGCGAACCGAGTCTCCTCCAGCACGGCGCGAATGGGGGTGATCCCGATGCCGATGCCGACCAGCACGACGTCCGGCGCGGTGCGGGCGGCGTCCGAGAAGATGCCGTAGGGGCCCTCGAACAGCACGCGCGTGCCCGGGCGGACGCCGAGCAGCGCGGCCGTGCCGCGGCCCAGGGCGCGCACGGTCACCCGCAGCGTCGAGCCGGTCGGGGACGCCGACAGCGACAGCGGGTGCTGGTGCCACCACAGCCCGGGCGCCAGGAAGCGCCAGTGGAAGTACTGGCCGGCGGCGGCGTCCAGGTCGTCGAGGCGGCGTCCGGTCATGGTGATCGTGACGGTGTCGGGGGTCTCGTGCTCGACGGCGCTCACGATGACCGCGTGGTCCAGGGAGTTGAACAGCGGACGGAAGACGCGGAACGACAGCATCGCGAAGAGGGTGAGGGCCCAGACGGCGAGCCAGTACCACTGCGCGGGACCGGCGGCGAAGACGTCGCCCATCGAGAACTGGTGGGGGAGCCCGGTGAGCACGGCCGCGTACGTGGCCAGGTGGATCGCCTTCCAGGCCTCGAACGGCAGCGCGCGGCGGGCGGCGACCACCGAGCTGACGGCCACCGTGGCCAGCAGCAGCAGCGCCACGACGGCGAGCGCGAAGTCGCCGAACTGCCACAGCGACCAGAACTCGGCCACGGCGTTGAGCCGGTCGGCGAGGGCGTACGCGGCGAGGAGGTAGAGCGCGTGCGACAGCGGGCCGCCGAAGGTCAGCTGCCCGAGTCGGGCGTGCAGGGCGGTGGCGCGGTCCTGGCCGATGGTGCGGTCGATCCACGGGACGCGGGCGGTCAGCCACAGCATCAACACCATGGACCCCGTCGCGACCAGCCCGCTGACGATGCCGGCCGCCTTGAGGACGCCGGCGAGCGACCCGGCCCCGGCGAGGCCGCCCTCGCCCAGCCACAGGGCCACCGGGGCGGCGATCGAGAGCCAGCACGCCACCTGCAGGGCATCGCGCGCCCAGGCCCGCCGGACGCCCTGGGCGCGGTAGCGCGCGGCGTCGTGGTCCGGCCAGCCCACGAGGGGCTGCGGCACCGGGCGGACAGTGGTGGTCACGCTGCCGAGGATGCTGGCTCCACCTGTGGGTCACCTGTGCGTCAGTCCGGAGGGGGATGTGACTCGCCCGGCGTCAACAGAGGGTTCACCCGGCCGTACGCCCGGGTGAAGCCGCTGTTAACTGGATGCGCGGGACATGGTTCGGTATTTGCATCATGCAAAAGCCTGGTGGACCCCTGTGTTTACCCCTAGGTTCGTGCCTACTCGGAAGAGTTCCCCCCTTGGAGTGAGCCATGAACCACCCATCTAGGCTTTCCGCTGCGCTCGCCGCCCTCGTGGTCGGCCTGGCGCCGCTCGGCCTGTCCCTCCCGGCCGCCGCGGCGGCGCCGACGTCGGTGACCCTCGTCGGGTCGCTGCAGAGCGAGGTCGGCTGCGTTGCCGACTGGGACCCCGCCTGCGCGGCGTCCACCCTCGACAAGGTCGGCGCCACGACGTACGCCAAGACGTTCACCGTCCCCGCCGGCACCTATGAGTTCAAGGTCGCCTTGGACGGCGGCTGGACGACCAACTACGGCGCCGGCGGCGTCGCGAACGGCTCCAACCTGCCGCTCGTGCTCCAGGGCCCGGCCAAGCTGGCCTTCACCTACGACGACGCCACCCACCTGATCGCCTTCACGCCGCTGGGCGTCGCGGCGCCGACGTCGGCGTCCGACAGAAAGCTGGCCGGCGACTCGCTGCGCTCGTCCCTGACGCGCGAGCGGTTCTACTTCGTGATGGCCGACCGGTTCGCGAACGGTGACACGTCCAACGACGTCGGCGGCCTGACCGGCGGACGCCTGTCCACCGGCTTCGACCCGACCGACAAGGCCTTTTACCACGGCGGCGATCTCAAGGGCCTGACGAGCAAGCTCGACTACATCAAGGGCATGGGAACGACGGCCCTGTGGCTGACGCCCAGCTTCACGAACAAGGCGGTGCAGGGCGCGCCCGGCCAGGAAAGCGCCGGCTACCACGGCTACTGGGTCACCGACTTCACGAAGATCGACCCGCACCTGGGCACGAACGACGACATGAAGGCGCTCATCGCGGCCGCTCACGCCAAGGGCATGAAGGTCTTCTTCGACATCATCACCAACCACACGGCCGACGTCATCGACTACACCCAGGGCGCGTACACCTACCGCACCAAGAAGAACTACCCCTACAAGGACGCCTCCGGCTCCGTCTTCGACGACCGCGACTACGTGAACCAGACGTTCCCGGCGTTGGACGCCGCGACGTCCTTCCCGTACACGCCCTACTTCCGCACCCCCGCGGACGCCACCGCCAAGACCCCCGCCTGGCTCAACGACGTGACGATGTACCACAACCGCGGCGACTCGACCTTCGCGGGCGAGTCGTCCACCTACGGCGACTTCTCGGGCCTCGACGACCTGTTCACCGAGCGTCCCGAGGTCGTGGCGGGCATGGGCGACATCTACAAGACGTGGGTCGACTTCGGCATCGACGGCTTCCGCATCGACACCGTCAAGCACGTGAACCTTGAGTTCTGGCAGAAGTTCATCCCCGACATCCTCGGCGAGGCGTCCAAGATCGGGAAGAAGGACTTCTTCGCCTTCGGTGAGGTCTACGACGGCAACCCGGCCGTGATGAGCCAGTACACGACCGCCGGCAAGCTGCAGGCGACCCTCGACTTCGGCTTCCAGCAGCAGGGTGTCGACTTCGCGAAGGGCAAGTCCGCCGCCACGCTGGCGTCCTTCTTCGCCAACGACGACTACTACACGGACGCCGACAGCAACGCCTACCAGCTGCCGACCTTCCTCGGGAACCACGACATGGGCCGCGTGGCCATGTTCCTGCAGGAGGCGTCCGCCAACCAGGCCGAGCTGATGAAGCGGGTGACGTTCGCCGACGACCTGATGTACGTGGTGCGCGGCAACCCCGTCACCTACTACGGCGACGAGCAGGGCTTCATCGGCACCGGTGGCGACCAGCTCGCCCGCGAGGACATGTTCGCCTCCAAGGTGTCGATCTACAACAACGAGACGATGTTGGGTACGGCGTCCGGGTCGGCTGATCGCTACAACAGGTCCGCGCCGCTGTATACCCACCTCAAGGAGCTCGCCGCGCTGCGCGCCGCGAACCCGGCCCTGGCCGACGGCGCCCAGCAGAACCGCTACGCCGCCGACGGCCCCGGCATCTTCGCGGTGTCGCGCTACGACCGCGAGGCGGGCGTGGAGTACATCGTCGCCGCGAACAACTCCACGTCGGCGTCCACCGCGACGTTCGCGACCTGGAGCCAGAACGAGCAGTTCAAGCCCGTCTACGGCACGACGTCCAAGGTGAAGTCGGCCAAGGACCGCTCGATCACCGTCACGGTGCCGCCGCTGTCGGTGTCGGTGTGGCGCTCCAGCTCCAAGGTCGACGTCAACGTGGCCGCCCCCAAGGTGACGCTGAACCTGCCCGCGGGCGGCGTCGGCGGACGCGCCCCGCTCTCCGCGATCGTGGACACGAAGACCTTCGCGCAGGCCACCTTCTTGTTCCGTCCGGTCGGCACCAAGGCCTGGCAGACGATCGGCACCGACGACAACGCGCCGTTCCGCGTCTACCAGGACGTCTCCGCCCTGCCCGTCGGCACGGTGCTCGAGTACCGCGTCGTCGTGAAGGACGCCGCGGGCCGCATCGCCGCGGCCGGCGGGTGGAGCTCCGTCGTGAAGGCCGTCGGGCCGGCCCCGGCCGCCGACAACGGCGACCCGGCCACCACCCAGCCGACCGCGGTCTCGGTGCCCGGCACGCACAACACCGAGATGGGCTGCGCTGCTGACTGGGATCCGGCCTGCGCGCAGGCGCAGCTGGCGCTCGACCCGAACGACAAGATCTGGAAGAAGACGTTCACGATCACGCCCGGCACGTACGGCTACAAGGGCGCGATCGACAAGTCGTGGACCGAGAACTACGGCGCCAAGGGGCTGCTCAACGGCGACAACATCTCGTACGAAACGGTCTCGGGCAAGGTGACGTTCTACTACGACCCGGCGACGCACTGGGTCACGTCGGACGCCGAGGGTCCGATCGTCACGGCCGCCGGCGACTTCCAGACCGAGTTGGGCTGCTCGGCCGACTGGGATCCCGCCTGCATGCGGATGTGGCTGCAGGACAAGGACGGCGACGGCGTCTACACCATCGCCACGACGAAGATCCCCGCGGGCACGTGGTCCTTCAAGACGGCCGTCGGCCTGTCGTGGACGGAGAACTACGGTGACGGCGGCGTCCCGAACGGGTCGAACATCACGTTCACCGTCCCCAAGGACGGCGCCACCACGACGTTCTCCTATGACTCCGCCACCCACAAGACCTCGGTGACGAGCGCCTAACGCCGCAGGCGCCGACCCCCGCGCGAAACGCCGACCCCACAGCGTCGGCGCATCGCGCCGGGGTCGGCGTTTCGGCGTCCGGGCGGGTGCGTTGCTCAACGTCCGGGTCAGGGTTTGGGCCTTTCCATGACGAAAGTCATGGTGGCAACGGAGATCGCCGCGTAGGTTCGGGTTGCTCGCAAGCTTCTCCCCCTTGGAGTCAGGCATGAACCACCCCCCGCGCCACCCGCGGTGCCGCACGATGAGCTTGTTGTCGACCGTGTCAGACTGGGCGGCATGACGGTTCCGGACGGCACTGGCGCCGCGGTCATCGACATGCGCGACGTGTGCAAGAGCTACTACCTGGGCGACGACGAGCTCGAGGTGCTGCACCGCGTCGACCTGCAGGTCACCGAGGGCGAGTTCGTGTCGATCCTGGGGCCGTCCGGCTCGGGCAAGTCGACGCTGATGAACATCCTGGGGTGCCTGGACGTACCGACGTCCGGGACGTATCTCCTCTCCGGCAACGACGTCGGCGACCTGACGCAGAGCGAGCTGGCGCACATCCGGAACCGCGAGGTCGGGTTCGTCTTCCAGAGCTTTCAGTTGCTGCCCCGCCTGAGCGCCCTGGAGAACGTCGAACTCCCGCTGATCTACACCGGGGCCGGCGCGGGGGAGCGCCGCGACCGCGCCCACCATCTGCTGGAGCGGGTCGGCCTGGCCGACAAGACGCGCAACCTGCCCAGCCAGATGTCCGGTGGCCAGCAGCAGCGGGTGGCCATCGCCCGCGCGCTGATCACCGAGCCGTCGGTGCTGTTAGCCGACGAACCGACGGGCGCCCTCGACCAGAAGACCGGGGCGCAGGTCATGGAGCTTTTCGAAGAGATTCACCACGAAGGCCGGACGATCATCATGATCACGCACGAACTCGACATCGCGAAGCACGCGCAGTCGATCGTGTCGATCCTGGACGGTTGCCTGACCAGGCATGAGGAGTGAGGTAGCTGTGGACGACACGACGCAGGCCCCGACCGGGCGTCCCGAACAGGGCAAGGTGAAGAGCGCGTTCGCCAAGCGCCGGCGCCGGCGCGCCTGGATCATCGGCGGCGTCGCCCTCGCGCTCGTCGGCTCGGCCACGGCCTTCGGGCTGTCGACCATGCGTCCGCCGACCAAGGTGCTGGCGGCGTCCGACACGACCGTCCTGTCGGCCACGACCCTGCAGAACAGCATCAGTGCCACCGGGACGGTCGCGAGCGCTCACTCGTTCAAGGTCTTCTCCACGCTCACGTACGCCGTCGACCAGGTCTACGTCACCGTGGGCCAGAAGGTGGCCCAGGGCGACAAGCTGTGCGACCTGAGCAAGGCCAGCCTCGACAAGCAGGTCGCCGCGAAGAAGGCCGCGATCGACCAGGCGAGCGGGACGTCGGCGGCGGCCGTGAAGTCGGCCCAGGACAAGTACGACGCGTCCAACACGGCCCTCGCGAACGGCACCAACGGATCGCTGGTCAGTGCCCAGACCGGGGTGACCAACGCGCAAAATGCCTACGACAAGGCTGCGAAGGCCTACAACGACTACATCGCGACCCTGGACGCCGGCCAGAACGCGACCCTGCTGGCCCAGCAGACCGCCCTGGACAACGCGACCAACAGCCGCACCAGCGCCCAGTACTCGTTCGACAAGGCCTCGGCCGACCTGGACGCCGCGTCGGGCACCCTCGCCTCCGCCACCCACGCCTACGACGACGCCTCGGCGGCCGCCGCCACGGCCCAGAGGATCGTCGACCAGGCCGGGTCCTCGGTGACCCAGCAGCAGCTGGACGACCTCGCCGCGGCCCAGTCCGCGCAGGCGACGGCGGCGTCCGCCCGGGACGCCGCGCAGAAGGTCGTGGACGCCGACACCGACGTCCGGAACCGGGCGAGCATCGCGCTGCAGGCGGCGGCGTCCGCCCAGGCGAACGCCCAGGCCGCCTACGACGCCACGGTCACCGCGTCGGGCAACTCGGCGTCCGACCTCAAGCTCGCCGTCGACACCGCCCGTGACGCCCTCAACAGCGCGCAGGCGTCCTACACGGCGGCCCAGACGGCGGCCAAGACGGAGCTCCAGCTGAACCAGGACGGCGTCAAGAGCAGCCAGGCGCAGGCGTCCAACGCCGCCGCCATGCAGGATCTGGTGAACCTCAACAAGGACATCGCCGCCACCACGATCACCG
>Ga0075152_10002448_pt1 | contig 13150 bp, 11 predicted proteins | sample JI61114C2DNA_FD_70964 | JGI IMG/M metagenome (GOLD analysis project Ga0075152, IMG submission 70964) | Wastewater effluent complex algal communities from Wisconsin, to seasonally profile nutrient transformation and Carbon sequestration -... | ecosystem: Engineered > WWTP > Effluent > Algae...
GTCGCCGGCGCTCAGAATCTGGCCGCGTGCGACGGAGTACTGCACCGACCCGTGGACACGGCTCGCAATGACCGCCCTGAACTCAGCGCTGACTCCCTCAGCCGAGAGATCGCCGGCATTCCCGACCAGGTAGTGACCGAGCTTGGCGGTTGGCTGCCCGGGCAGTTCGGCGCCGAATGCGGTGACGAGCTGGTCGTTCACGCGTTGACTGAATCCGCGAACCACCAGTGTCGACAGTCCGAAATCGCGCTCCACGCCAACGGAGGCGCTGCGCGTCCGTTCGGCCCTGAACCCGCGGCTCGGATCGAACGACGAGAACGTCCGCTGCGGCGGCAGCCAGATCCCGGCGTCGCCGGGCGGGAGGAACTCCTCGGCTCCGGGCGCAAGCGCCCGCTGCGACACGGCCGCCGTGATTCGGGTCTTTGCTGTCGGCGAGAGTGTCAGCGCCACACGCGGGCTGAGCAGGGTGTGGTTCGACAGGTAGTCGTACCGCGCATACTCGCCGCCGAACGTCACTGTGGCCGATGGTGAGATGGTGAAGCTGTCGTAGGCGTAGACCGTCCCGGCGTTGCGGGTGCCGTCAGTGACTTCACGGAGCGCCAGCGGATTGCCGCCGTCGTACCGCTGGGTGCTGTAGCTCATGCCCAGGTCGTAGCGATGGCGGACGGGGGCACGAACCGCATAGGAACCTGCCACAACCCACGAGGAGATGTCTGCCTGGGTCAGAGCCCCGGCAACCGCCCAGTCGGCGCGGTCCCCGGCCTGAGCACCCAGCCGGACGTTGGCGATGTTCCTGGCGACGGTGTCGGTCGAGAACAGCTGCTGGGGCGAGTCGAACGAACCGGATGCGAGCAGGTTCACCTGGCCGGAAATCGGCGCATCGGCGATCAGGCTGGCAAATCGGCCAGACGTACCGGCCAGTTGCGCGAACAGCGACCCGTCGTCCCGCGTGTCATCCTCCGCAGCGAGAAACTGCTCCGGAATGGTGGCGTCCTTCAGGATGCCCCGGCGGCCATGCCGAATCCGCCACGTCGTCTCCGTGTGATTGTCGTCGTCGGTCGGAGACGCCGCTGCTGTGTCAGGTGCGGAGTCGCCCGGTGCGGACGTAGCCGCGCGAGCGCCAGATTCGACGCCACCAAGGCCGGCAGCGAGCACGGGAGCCACACCTTCGCGGCGCAGGGCGATGCCAGAGACACTCCGCGCGCTGGCGCGAACCTCCACCACTTGGGCGCGGGGAGCCACGAACCCCGGCAGATGGGCGCGAAGGAGGTAGGGCCCCGGGGTCAGCGTGCCGAACTCGAAGCGCCCCGTGGCATCCGTGATGGCAATCGTCGTCACCGCGCCGAGCGCGGAAACGACCACGTGTTCGACTGGCAGCCCCCGATCGTCCTTGACGACCCCGGAGATGGAGCCAGGCGCAGACGACGAGACCGGTCGCACCACGGCCGACACGGCCGGCCGAACCGCGGACTGCGGTGCAGGCGCCCCGGCGGCTGCACCTGCAACCAAGAAGCTGCCGACAGCGACCGACGCCAGAGCGCTGGTTGTTCCTGCCATCTTTCTGCGAACCCGCGGGGACACGCTCCCCGACGAACTTCGTTTACGAACCCGAAACCGAGAACTTTACGTCGCGGGTGATCGACCTGGTCGCGAGCTTGTCGGTGATCTTGATTTCCATCCGGTAGTCGCCTTCGGGAAACGAGGCGAGCGGAATGGTCTGTCCGTTGGTCATGCCGGCGGACGAGTCGAACCCGGGCGGCAGCGTCTGGGCATTGAGCGCCTGCGGGTTCGTCTTGTTGAAGAACTTCTCCGTGCCGTTAGCCACGTTGTAGAAGTTGTACTCCACGGCGACGTCCGGCGCATTCGCCGCGTCCACCTTGGCGTTGTAGATCAGCAGGAAGACCGACAGTTCGTGCTTCTTCGCGAACTTCGTGCTGTTCGCGGGGGTGATCTCCATGTTGCCGAGCGCATACGGGCGCTCTTCCTGCTGGGCCGGGGTGAGCGGCGCCGGCAGCGGATCGATCCGCTCGGCGACCACCACTGAGCTGGTCGTCAGTTCCCCGTTCCACAGGTCCGGAACGATCAATGTCTGCTTGAGCATGCCGGCCCTGGCGGGCGGGTCGCTCTTCTTCTTCGGGTCGGGTTCCTTGGCGAGGATGTACAGGTCGTACTCGCCGGGTCCGACCACCACCGAACGGCTCAGCTTCATCGGTCCGGAACCGGCGGGCACATCGACCACGTGCAGGTTCTCGAACGCGTAGAGCGCGGTCTTGTCGTCCTTCTTGGCTTTGGGATCGGGCGGCGGCGCGTTCTTCGCGACCACGCGCCAGTAGAGCGAGAGACGCCGGCCCGCCAACCCGGACGGGTCGAGCGAGATGGTGAAGGGGACGTATTCCTTGTTGCCCTGCGCCTTCAGCAGGTCGCTGCCGAGCCAGGTGAGCCCGAGGTCGTTGGCCGGGGTCTGGCCGCTGCTGAGGAGGGTCGAGATCGCCTGGAGTTCTTTCCGCTCGTCGTTACTCAGCTTGCGGGTCTGGTCGTTCGGCTGCGCGTACAGCGCCGAAGACACGAGCAGGAGGGTCGCGGTAGCGAGGGCGAGTGTACGCCGCCGAATCACCATATTTCGCTCTACTCCACGGGACACCACCCGGCATCGGACGCCTGGAGCCTGTTCATGGCTCCTGCGCCCGACGCGGGTGACATCCGCACGTCCGTCGAGCTGCGGGTTCGAACCCGCAGTGCAGCTTACTGGACCGAGAACGGAAGGTTCTCGGTCAGGGTCTTGGACGAGCCCTTGTCCGTGATCTTGATCTCGAGGCGGTACTTGCCGGGCTCGAAGTCGGTCAGCGGCACGCGGTCCGGCACGCCCTGGCGGGCCGGGTCGATCTCGGCAGCCGCCCAGCGCTTCGTCGGCTCGGTCGCGCCGTCCTTGAAGGCCGCGTATTCGACGGCAACCCGGCCGGTCGCGTTGAAGACCATCCCGTTGATGCGGAGCCCTTCAGCCTTGGTCAGCGTGGGGTTCGTCAGCGGAATGCTCTCCTCCTCCGGCGTGCCGTACGGATGCTCCATGATGTCGGCGAGCGGCGCGTCGTACTTCTTGGCGCGGAACGCGTAGAGGCCGCCGACCATCAGGTTGCCACCGGTCAACGCCGGGACCTCCAGCGTCTGGCGAATCACCGAAATCGGTGCCTTGCTGGCCTTCCCTTCGACCAGTTCATGGGCGCCGATGAGGACGTCCACTTTCCCGGCAGGAGCGAGGATCAGACGACCGATGAACGGCGTGCCCGCCTCCAGCGCCACCGTGCTGAAGCTCTCGAAGATCGGCACGATCTTCTTGTCCTTCGGGTCGAACCCCGAGGGGAACACGCGCCAGATCAGGAACACCTTGCCCGAGGGCGCCTTGGCCGGGTCCAGCGACACAGCGAAAGCCATGATGTTCTTGTCCGCCTGCACCTGCAGCGGGTCGGCGCGCAGCCAGGACAGACCGAGGTCGTTCGTCACCGGCTTGCCCTGCGCGGCGTTCGCAAGCGCGCTCTGAACGGCTTTGGCCTCCCGCTCCTCATCCTTCGTGAGCGGGCGCCCCTGCGCCGCAACGTTGGATGCGGTCGACATGAGCAGGAGAAATGCTGCGGAAGCCAGGGCGAGTGCGGTTCGCCGAATCACCATAGACGCTCTACTCCAGAAAAGAAGTCGATAAGACGAAAACAGCCCATCATAGGTGTCTGGCTGAAGCCAAGTCAAACCGCCGACGCGCCAGTATTTCGCGCCAAATGCCCGCGGTTTGCTTATGCTATAGACGGTCCCGCCGACGACCCCCGATGAAGCTCATCGATATCAGCATTCCCATCGATTCGAACCTCCCAACGTACCCGGGCAATACCCCGTTCGGACTCGAGGCGATCAAGCGGCTCGACCGTGGCGACAGCTCCAATGTCTCCACGCTGCATCTCAGCGCACACGCGGGCACGCACGTCGATGCCCCGCGCCACTTTTTCGACGACGGGCCTGGCGCCGAGGAGCTTCCGCTGGAAATGCTCTGCGGCCGTACCCGCGTTGTCCAGCTGTCGACCCGCCGCGGGGTCACGGCCGAAGACCTCGCCGAGTTCGACCTGCGCGAGGACCTGCGGCTGCTCCTGAAGACGCATAATTCGCGCCTCTGGGGGTCACCGACGTTTCACGAGGACTTTGTCGGGGTCACCGAAGGCGGCGCACGCTTCCTGGTCGACCGGGGCGTCAAGGTGCTCGGGGTGGACTACCTCTCGGTGGAGCCCTACAAGACGCCGGGAGCACCGGCGCACCACGTCCTTCTCGGGGCGGGGACCATCGTGATCGAGGGGCTCAACCTGCGCGACGTGGAACCTGGAACCTACGAAATGTTCTGCCTGCCCCTGGCCATCGTCGGCGCCGACGGTGCTCCTGCGCGCGTTGTCCTCCGAAGGAGCTGACCACCATGGCGGCACTGCTCGACGACAGTCTGGTTATCGTGCTGGCCGGTGGTGCGGGCGAACGCCTCTCTCCGCTGACCAAGGACCGCGCGAAGCCAGCGGTCTATTTCGGCGGTCCCTACCGGATCATCGACTTCGCACTCAGCAACAGCATCAACTCGGGCCTGCGCCGCATCTTCATCGCGACCCAGTACAAGTCGCTGTCCCTCAACCGCCACATCCGCATGGGCTGGAGCATCGTCTCGGAGGAGCTCGGCGAGTTCATCGAGATCCTGCCGCCACAGAAGCGGGTGGGCGAGCAGTGGTACCAGGGCACGGCCGACGCGGTCTATCAGAACCTGTACTCGATCATTCGCGAGAACCCGCGCTACCTCATCGTCCTGTCGGGTGACCACGTCTACAAGATGGACTACGCCCGCATGCTGCGCTTCCATCAGGAGCGTGGCGCCGCGGTGACGCTCGCCGCGATCGAGGTGCCGATCGCCGAGGCCTCCCAGTTCGGCGTCGTGGCCATCGACGAGCAGGAGCGGATCACGGGCTTCGTGGAGAAACCCGAGCACCCGCCATCGATTCCCGGCTCTCCGGACCTCTCCCTGGCCTCGATGGGCGTCTACATCTTCGATACCGACGTGCTCGTCAAGGCGCTCGAGGCCGATGCCTCGCAGTCCACCAAGCACGACTTCGGCAAGGACATCATCCCGGCCCTGATCCACAAGGTGCCGGTCTACGCCTACCGGTTCTACGACGAGAACAAGAAGGCCTCGAAGTACTGGCGCGATGTCGGGACGCTCGACGCCTACTTCGAAGCCAACATGGACCTGTGCCAGGTGAACCCGGAGTTCAACCTGTACGACCCGGAGTGGCCGCTGCGCACGTATCAACCGCAGGCGCCTCCGGCCAAGTTCGTGTTCGCCGAAACAGGCCGGCGCTGCGGGCAGGCGCTGGACTCCGTCATCTCGCCCGGCTGCATCGTCTCGGGCAGCAGCATCTACGGCAGCGTGCTGTGCCCGAACGTGCGGGTCCACAGCTTCTGCCACATCGAGCAGTCCATCCTGATGCCGGGCGTCCGCGTCGGGCGGCATGCGCGGATCAGACGCGCCATCATCGACCGCGACCTGCTGATCCCGCGCGGCGCGCTCATCGGCTACAACCTCGAAGAAGATCGCCGGCGGCACACCGTTACTGAGAACGGTGTGGTGGTCGTCACCGCCGACGACGAACCGTTCATCGCACCGCTCAGCGACGAGGCCCTCCGCTACGAGGCCGAAGCTGACCGTCGCGGTGGTGGAGCCTAACGTGAAAATCACCCGAGTGCACGGCCGCGAGATTCTCGACTCGCGTGGCAATCCGACTGTTGAAGTGGACGTCACCCTCGACGGCGGCATCATGGGGCGCGCGGCAGTACCGTCAGGCGCGTCCACCGGCGAACGCGAAGCGCTCGAACTGCGCGATGGCGACAAGGCCCGGTATCTGGGCAAGGGCGTCCGCAAGGCCGTGGCCAATGTGAACGGCGAGATCGCGAAGGCGCTCGAGGGGCAGTCCCTCGGGCAGCGCGCGCTCGACGACGCGATGATCGCGCTCGACGGGACGCCCACCAAGGCACGTCTCGGCGCCAATGCCCTGCTGGGCGTGTCGATGGCAGCCATGCGGGCCGAAGCGCTTGCGAAGACGCTGCCGCTCTATCAGCACATCGGCTCGCTCTACGGGAACAGCGCGTACACGCTCCCGGTGCCGATGATGAACATCCTGAACGGCGGCGCTCACGCCGACTCGAGCGTCGACTTCCAGGAATTCATGGTCATGCCGGTTGGCGCCCCCTCCTTCGCGGAGGCGCTGCGCACCGGCGCGGAGATCTTCCACGCGCTTCGCAGCATCCTCAAGGGTCGCGGACAGTCCACCGGTGTCGGCGACGAGGGCGGTTTCGCGCCGAACCTCAAGTCGAACCGTGAAGCGGTCGAAGTCGTCCTCGAAGCCATCGGCAAGGTTGGCCTCAAGGCCGGCGACGATGTCTTCATCGCGCTCGATGTCGCGTCGAGCGAACTCTGGGCGGGGGGCGGCCGCTACGTCTTCAAGAAGTCGGGCGAGCCCGAACGAACCTCGGCCCAGATGGTCGAGCTCTACGCCGACTGGATTCGCCAGTACCCGATCATCTCGATCGAAGACGGCATTGCCGAAAGCGACTGGGACGGCTGGAAGCTGCTGACCGAGGCGACCGGCGACAAGGTGCAGCTGGTCGGCGACGATGTGTTCGTCACCAACCCGGAGATCCTGAAGCGCGGCATCGCCGAGAAGGTGGCCAACGGCCTCCTGGTGAAGCTCAATCAGATCGGCACGGTCACCGAAACCCTCGACGCCGTCCGCATGGCGAGCGACGCGGGCTACGCCACCATCATGTCGCACCGCTCGGGTGAAACCGAGGACGCCACCATCGCCGACATGGCCGTCGGCACGGCTGCGGGCCAGATCAAGACCGGCTCGGCGAGCCGCACCGACCGCACCTGCAAGTACAACCAGCTGCTCCGCATCGAAGAAGAGCTCGGGTCGGCAGCCAAGTACGCGGGCCGCGCGGCAATCCGCGCGCTGGCGTCGCGCGCCTAGCCGAACCGAGTCGTCAGTGGTCAGAACTCAGACAGACGTGCACGTCACTTCTGGGTTCTGACTTCTGCGTTCTCACTTCTCCAGAGGTTCTATGTATAAGCTCGTCCTGCTCCGCCACGGCGAGAGCACCTGGAACAGGGAAAACCGATTCACCGGCTGGACGGACGTCGACCTGTCAGACCGGGGCCGCGAGGAAGCCGCCGAGGCCGGCCGTCTGCTCCGCGAGGGTGGCTACGCGTTCGATCAGGCCTACGTCTCGGTGCTGAAGCGGGCCATCCGGACACTGTGGATTGCCCTCGACCAGCTCGATCAGATGTGGCTTCCGATCGAGAAGAGCTGGCGCCTCAACGAGCGGCACTACGGTGGTCTTCAGGGGCTGAACAAGGCGGAGACCGCGGCAAAGCACGGCGACGCCCAGGTCCTCATCTGGCGCCGGAGCTACGACATTCCGCCGCCGCCGCTCGCCGTGGATGACGAGCGGCACCCGTCGCGCGATCCCCGCTACGCAGGGCTCGACCCCGCAGACCTGCCGTTGACCGAGTCGCTGAAGGAAACGGTCGCGCGGTTCCTCCCCTACTGGCACGGGACGATCGCTCCTGCCATCACGTCCGGGAAGCGGGTCATCGTCGCTGCGCACGGGAACAGCCTGCGCGCCCTCGTGAAGTACCTCGACAACATGTCCGAAGCCGACATCGTCGAGCTGAACATCCCCACCGGGATTCCGCTCGTGTACGAACTCGACGCGGACCTGAAGCCGATCCGCCACTACTATCTCGGTGATGCAGCCGCAGCCGCTGCGGCTGCCGAGCGCGTGGCGAAGCAGGCGGCGCAGAAGTAGCCACCCCCCAAACGACAAAAAGGCCGGTGCGGAGTTCGTCCGCACCGGCCTTTTCCTTTTCTGAGTCTGTGACGCGCTGGTCTGTTACTCGACCGGCTCGGTGGTTTCGTCGGCGGCGATCCGCAGCGAACGCAGGAACCGTCGATCGTTCGCGGTGACCTCGAACGACGTGCGACGCACCGGCACCATGCGCGAGGACGCGGCGATCCGGGTCAGCGCCTGCGACTGCTGCTGCCCGCGGGTCGCAAATCCGACGACCGCTTCGAGCGTGACCTTCATGTCGTAGCCAGCGGCCCGAGCACGTTCACGGCAGGCTTCCACCTGCGCGCTCTCGGCGACGGCTGCGGCAATCGCGTCGGCGAGCTCCCTGGCAAACCGGTTGACGACGTCTTCCATGTGACTGCCTCCTACGCCACCGTTCACCTCGGTGGCGCCACGCCCTGGACCTCCGTCAGCTCATCGTGGGCTACCTGGGAGGAATTCGAGCTGCCAGATCCTCGGCTCGTCGAGCCGGATACGGTGAATCGAGTCTAGGAACAAATCCTAGACGTGTCAAGGAGTTGCGGGCACCCGCGGTGGTCACGGTTGCGCGGATCCGCGTGCGCACACGTCGCCGTGCCGTGAGCCTCGCCACAAACCCTGCGGCCGCACCCCGCAAACGCCAGGACAGGGGCGGCGCGCCGTCGAGCGGGTACAATCTTGCGCACTGCCATGGCCGACCTCAGCTTCCCCGGAACATTTCCGTTCACCCGCGGCATCCAGCCGACCATGTATCGGGGACGGCTCTGGACGATGCGCCAGTATGCCGGCTTTGGAACCGCCGCTGAGTCGAACGCGCGCTACAAGTACCTGCTCGGCCAGGGTGTCTCGGGCCTGAGCGTCGCGTTCGATCTGCCCACGCAGATGGGGTACGACTCGGACCATCCACTCGCCGAAGGCGAGGTCGGCCGGGTCGGCGTGGCCATCGACTCGCTCGAGGACATGGCCGTGCTGTTCGACAGCATTCCCCTTGGCACCGTGTCGACCTCGATGACGATCAACGCGACCGCGGCCATCCTGCTGTCGCTGTACATCGCGGTGGCCAGGCGCCAGGGCGTCCCGCTCGCGAAGGTGTCTGGCACGATCCAGAACGACGTGCTCAAGGAGTACGTGTCGCGCGGCACGTACATCTACCCGCCCCGTGCGTCGCTGCGCATCATCACGGACATCTTCGCGTTCTGCGAGCGCGACCTGCCCAACTGGAACACGATCTCGATCAGCGGGTACCTCATCCGGGAGGCCGGAGCGACCGCCGTTCAGGAAGTGGCGTTCACGCTGGCAGACGGCATCGCCTACGTGCAGGCCGCCATCGACGCCGGCCTCGACGTGAACCAGTTCGGCCAGCGCCTCTCGTTCTTCTTCAACGCCCACAACGATTTCCTCGAGGAGATTGCGAAGTTCCGCGCGGCACGGCGTCTGTGGGCGACGATCATGCGCGACCGTTTCGGCGCCACGAACCCGCGGGCGCAGCAGCTGCGTTTCCATACGCAGACCGCCGGCAGCACTCTCGCAGCCCAGCAGCCGAACAACAACATCGTCCGCGTCGCGGTGCAGGCGATGGCCGCGGTGCTTGGCGGCACGCAATCGTTGCACTGCAACGGGCTCGACGAAGCGCTCGGCCTGCCGACGGAGGACGCCGCACGGCTGGCTCTCCGGACACAGCAGTTGATCGCCGCCGAGACCGGCGTCGCGAACACGGTGGACCCGGTCGGCGGCTCCTGGGTGATCGAGGAGTTGACCGACACGATCGAACGCGAGGCGATCGCCATCATCAAGCGGATCGACGAGACAGGCGGCACGCTCAGCGCCATCGAGTCGGGGATGATCCAGCGCGAGATCCAGGAATCGGCGTACCGCGCGCAGCAGGCGATCGATGCCGCTGACACCGTGGTCGTCGGCGTGAACCGCTTCCAGAGCGACGACTCCCTCGCCGTCGACGTCTTCCAGATCGATCCCGCGATCGAACGCCAGCAGATCGAGCGCACGCGCGCGGTGCGCGCGTCCAGGGACGCCGAGGCGTGGCGCCGGGGTGTCGACGGCGTGACTGTCGCAGCCAGGGACGGCAGCAACGTGATGCCGGCCATCATCGCCGCCGTGGAGGCACGGGCGACGGTGGGCGAGATCTCGGATGCCATGCGGCAGGTCTTCGGCGAGCACCAGGAAACGACGACGATCTGACACAGGTGAACTGGTGAGTGCCGTCCTCTCGGTCCGCGACCTGTCGGTCGCCTTCGATCTGCCCGCCGGCGCTGCCACCGCAGTGGACCAGGTGAGCTTCGACATCGCTGCCGGGCAGACGCTCGGACTCGTCGGTGAGTCTGGCAGCGGCAAGTCCGTCACGGCACTGTCGCTGGTCCGCCTCCTTCGGGCGCCTGGCCGGGTGACGAGCGGACAGGTGTCGTTCGGGGGCACCAACCTGCTGGCCTTGAGCGAGCGCGAGATGCGCGCCGTCCGTGGCGCCTCGATCGGCTTCGTCTTCCAGGAGCCGATGACCGCCCTCGACCCGGTCTACACCATCGGCGCCCAGATCGCCGAGGCGCTCACGGTCCACGGCCTGGCACGCGGGCAGGCCGCGCGCGATCGCGCGGTCGAACTGCTCGAGGCCGTTCGCATTCCGAACGCGGCGAGCCGGATTTCCGACTATCCACATCAGCTGTCCGGGGGCATGCGCCAGCGGGTGTGCATTGCCATCGCCATCGCCTGCCGGCCAGCGCTGCTGATTGCCGACGAACCGACCACGGCGCTCGATGTCACGATCCAGGCCGAGATCCTGGACCTGCTCCGGGAGATGCGCCAGACGCTCGGTCTCGCGATGCTCCTCATCACACACGACCTGGGCGTCGTCGCCGAGACCGCCGACCAGGTGGCCGTGATGTACGCGGGACGGATCGTCGAGCACGGCCCCGTGCGGGAGGTGCTGCGTGAACCGCAGCATCCGTACACGCGAGGCCTGCTGGCCTCGCTGCCGGCCGCCGCGCGCGGCGCCGCACTTCAGCCGATTGCGGGCACGGTGCCGATGCTCGGCGCCTTCCCGAAGGGGTGCACGTTCCACCCGCGCTGTCCGCAGCGCTTCGCGCCGTGCGACCAGGCCATTCCGGCAGCGTTCCACACCACGCCGGACCGTTCGGTCCGCTGCTTCCTTCACGACACCCATGCCGCTCGTTGACGTCGCTCACCTGACCAAGACGTTCACCCGTGGCTCCGGACTGTTCGGGCGCGGCACCACGGTCCCGGCGGTGGACGATGTGAGCTTCCAGATCGAGGCTGGTGAAACGTTCGGGCTCGTGGGCGAATCGGGCAGCGGCAAGACCACGACGGGGCGCTGCCTGCTCCGGCTCATCGAGCCGACAAGCGGAGCCGTGCGCTTCAAGGGTGAGGACGTCCTCGCCTTCCCGCCGGAGCGTCTGAGGGCCGCGCGGCGCGACATGCAGATCGTCTTCCAGGACCCCTACGCCTCGTTGAATCCGCGCATGCGCGTGCGCGAGGTCGTGGAAGAGCCCCTGGTCATCCACGGCATCGGTACCAGGACCGAACGGCGCGATCGGGTCGCGGAGCTGTTCGGTCTGGTGGGTCTCGACGCAGCGCATCTGGAGCGATACCCGCATCAGTTCAGTGGCGGCCAGCGGCAGCGCATCGGGCTGGCGCGGGCACTCGCGCTCAACCCGCAGTTCATCGTGCTGGACGAACCGGTGTCGGCCCTCGACGTCTCCGTCCAGGCGCAGGTCGTGAACCTGCTCCTCGAGCTGCAGTCCAGGCTCGAACTCACGTACCTGTTCATCGCGCACGACCTGAGGCTGGTCGAGCACATCTGCAAGCGGGTCGCTGTGATGTATCGGGGTCGGATCGTCGAACTGGCAGACGCCGCAGCGCTCTTCACGTCGCCGCAGCATCCCTACACGCGCGCGCTGCTCTCGGCAGTGCCGCGCCTGGATCCGGACGACGCGCACACCCGCACGCCGCTCGACCCGGCATCGTTCGATCCACGTGCCGCACTCCGGCAGGTGGCCGCTGGCCACTTCGCGGCGATCTGACGCTGCGCGTCGGTCCGCCCGCAGGCGCACACTACCTGCAGGTCTGGCGCGGCGCCTTCAGTTCTGACTTCTGAGTTCTGACGTGGAGCTTCGGAACGCTACGCGGCTCGCGTGACGTCCTGCTCGACCTGTCCGTCGCGAATGTGGATGGCGCGGTGCGCGTAGGCGGCCACGTCGGGCTCGTGGGTGACGAGCACGATGGTGTTGCCGGCCTGATGGAGACGCGCGAAGAGCCCCATGATTTCCACGCCGGTCTTCGAGTCCAGGTTACCGGTGGGTTCGTCCGCCAGGAGAATAGAGGGGTTGTTCACCAGGGCCCTGGCGATGGCCACGCGCTGACGCTGACCGCCCGACAGCTCGTTCGGCCGATGGCCCATGCGCGCTGAGAGTTCGACCTTGTCGAGCGCGGCCTTGGCCCGCTGCTCGCGCTCTTTCGCAGGCACGCCAGCGTAGACGAGCGGAAGTTCGACATTCCGCAGCGCCGTGGCGCGAGGCAGCAGGTTGAAGGTCTGGAAGACGAACCCGATTTCCTCGTTCCGGATACGGGCCAGCTCGTTGTCGTCCATCTGGCTGACCTGCTTCCTGTTCAGCAGGTAGGACCCTTTGCTCGGGGTGTCGAGGCACCCGATCAGGTTCATCAGCGTCGACTTGCCCGACCCTGACGGCCCCATGATGGCCACATACTCGCCGCGCTCGATCTGAATCGAGACACCGCGCAGGGCGTGAATCTCTTCTTCGCCCATCTGGTAGGACTTCCACAGGTCGACAGTTTCGATAAGGGCCATACGGTCTCCATCATAGACGACGGGCACGCGGCGCTGGTTCCTGACTTCGCACCAGCGCCTCAGGCTTCGGACTCCAGGCTCCGGGCTTCGGGAGCGTCGACTTCAGGCGCTGGCCGGGCGCCGACCCGCCCGGTAGCCGGAAGCCGGGAGCCCAAAGTCTGGAGCCTGCTATCCTCGGAGCTTCTTCAGGAGCTCACGTGATGAAGCGCACTCTGGTTCTCGTCGCAGCCCTCGTCTGCACCGTCACCACCCAGGCCCAGTCACCCGTGGACCTCGGCACCATTGCCCGCATCAAGCAGCAGGCGCTGTCGACCTCCCAGGCGCTGGATCACGTCTCGTGGCTGGCGGACGTCTACGGCCCGCGTGTGACCGGAACCCCGCAGTTCCAGCAGGCCAGCGACTGGGCGATGGGGAAGT
>Ga0075152_10002449_pt1 | contig 13149 bp, 11 predicted proteins | sample JI61114C2DNA_FD_70964 | JGI IMG/M metagenome (GOLD analysis project Ga0075152, IMG submission 70964) | Wastewater effluent complex algal communities from Wisconsin, to seasonally profile nutrient transformation and Carbon sequestration -... | ecosystem: Engineered > WWTP > Effluent > Algae...
TATTTAGACTATAAGGCGAAACCTCATATACCGCTGAAATATAAGATCGAGCTTGCCAATTATTAATATTAAATTTCAATACCCATTCTGGGAAAAGGCAATATAATCGCTTTATATTATATCCTGCTAACCTTGAATCAAGTGGTACATTGCCATATAAAAGCACAGCTTGTCCATTAGCATGGTTCAGTATATTTTTTAGTTCTGTAGAATCTTTTAATCTCACTATGGTAAGATTATGCGGTCTGTAAAAATATATTTTAGTACTAGTGCCTAATGTATAAGGCATGTCATCAAAAGACACCAGTATAGTATTTCGCTTTGCACAATAGTTATAAATAAACTCATAATTCTTTACTATTTCATGAGCAGGCGTAATCATTCTAAACAGCAATAAGCCACTATTTATAAAAACTAAAACACCCCATACCCAACCATAAAAACGTTTTTTTGGATAACGTTGAAGCCATAAATCTAAACCTATACAAGCGAGAAAAATAAAAGGTAAGCTCATGGGAAAAAGAAAACGCATCTCTTTATGTCCTATAAAAAAATGACCTAATAAAAAACAAGTGCACACTATACTTAAAATATGCAACGGCTTCTTATAAATACCTCTAAGAAATAAAACTAATAGCACTATACTAATTGGAGGAGCACCAACTTTAAGGAAGGTAGAAAAATAATACCACCATGGAAAAACGCCGAAATCAGCTGCACGATGCTCAATGATATTAACATTGAAATAATTGAAAGGTGTAAATATCCATGCGTCATAAAACCAATGGTCTATTATAACGCAGGTACCAATAGCAATAAGACAAAAGAGGCCCATGATCATCCACTTATTCAACGACCACTTTTGAAGTATTAACCATATTACAAGACCCAAGAAAGCAAAACCCATTTGTATGCGTACAAAACAAGCGAAGCCTAACAGCAAGCCTGCAATGGAAAGGCCTAATAGCTGTTTTCTGAAACGATATTTAGGTATTTGAGTAATAATACTCAAAGCCAAAAGAAAAAGTTGGGCACCAATATTTTCTGCAGAAAAACGAACGCTTATATAGGGTATAAACCATAAAAATAAGCTACAGCATACAAATAACTTTTTACCTTTTTCCGTTGTAAATGTTGGTAGCAGCGATACAATCCATCTACAAATAACCCAATAGGAAAGTATACCCATTAGTAGGCGTAATATAAATGCCACAACAAAAGGATTGTACATCCCTAATATTTCTAAAACTTTGGATAATATAACAACTATAAAAGGTTGTAATGCTGGACGACATTGTGCTGCAAATTCCCATGGCAAATCTGCAACTGGAGTATGTCCCATTTTATAATTTGCAAATTCAAATACCTGATAATATTCATCGGGATGATGGGCGCCTACACTAAACCATGCCGTAATAATCATTACAACAAAGCCAAATAAAAAATAATTACGATAGGGGAGTGGTAGGCATGAGCGTACTTTCATGTAGTATAAGGATGTGGAGAACAATCATTAAATAAAATTTTTTACCAAGCTGCCCTAGCACTAGGGCTTATGTCTAATCCTACAAATTCACCAGCCATATATTTATAATACCCAGTAATAGCAATCATGGCAGCATTATCAGTACAATATTCAAATTTTGGAATATACACTTTACAATGGCTTGTTGCACCTAATGCTTGTATGGCTTTGCGCAAACCACTATTAGCACTTACCCCTCCGGCAATACATATTTGTTCAATATGGGTTTGACGTACAGCCTTTACTAATTTTTTTAGTAAAATTTGTACAATGGTGTGTTGAATAGAAGCGCATAAATCATTCAAATTATTTTCTATAAAATGAATATCTTTTTTTATTTCTTTTTGTAGAAAATATAAGATGGATGTTTTTAATCCACTAAAACTAAAATTAAGATCAGGAATATTGGGCTCAGCAAATTTAAATGTTAACGGATTGCCTTGTTGAGCATATTTATCGATTAACGGCCCACCCGGATAAGGCAAGCCTAATAATTTAGCAGATTTGTCGAAAGCCTCTCCTGCAGCATCGTCTAAAGTTTCGCCCATAACCGTTAATTGTAATGGACTATCACAACGCACAATTTGAGTATGTCCTCCACTTACGGTTAAACATAAAAAGGGAAAACTCGGTTTGGGATCATCAATTAAATTAGCCAATACATGCGCTTGCATGTGATGTACTGCTATTAAGGGTTTGTTTAATGCTAATGATAGTGATTTTGCAAAACTAGACCCCACCAACAAACTACCTATTAAGCCTGGAGCTTGTGTAAAAGCAATAGCATCAATATCATTTAATTGGATTGCAGCTTTTTGTAATGCAGCATCTACTACAGGAATAATATGTTGAATATGCGCTCTGCTAGCCAATTCTGGCACTACACCTCCATACTGCTCATGTATAGTTTGATTGGCAATGATGTTAGATAGTATAACCCCATCTCTGCAAACCGCAGCGCTTGTTTCGTCACAAGAAGATTCTATGGCAAGAATAATTGACAATGGATAGTTGATAATTGATAATGAAAGAGAAGTTGATTATTTTTTTTATCATGTAAAGAAAAACTATTTATTTATACATGATTTTTTACAATACAATGCGCTACAGTTTAACAACCGCTTTTTTCCGTTGCACTGTATGGGCACTAAAATAGCCTAAGGCATTATTATTAATATTGCTAGTAGGATTGGCTGGGGTAGACGATTGATTGTTATTGGGATTAGTAATACGATCTAATTGATTAAAATAATTAAATATATTTTTATCTATACATTGCATCTCTACCAATGCAGTATCTCTATTTGCTAAATTGCCCTTTTCATTAACCAATAATTGCCTGCGTACGTATTTACCATCAGATAATCGATCGCCAAATACAAAAATTTTCTTTAACGTATCAAAAAATCTATACTTAATACTGGTTTGCATAAACTGATAATAGTTAGGCGTACCAACAGGATCTTGAAAGTTGACAACTACATTTACAAGATTAGAAGTGGCCTCATTAATAAATGTAATGGAATCTAATGGAACAAGTTGCGGCATGGTAGATATTGCTGCATACTGGTTACCTTCTGCCAAAACAGATAAAGTATAGCTATGTCCTTGTACGCCTTGTAATGCGCTTGTACTATATATTCCAGGCAATGTTTCTGTTAATGCGTCAGTAGTATTTGTAGTATTATCTTTAATACTCACTGTAGCGCCAGTAACTGGTGGAAAAATATTATCAGATGTGTATGCAACTGTTTTGGTAATTTTTACGGTATAAGGCCCAGCCTCATTGGTTACATTTCCTTGAATAATAATTTGTGGTGTTGCATTTTTTAAATCTACGGTAATTACTTTCTTACAGGCATATATGCCTAAAAACAAAAATAATATTATATTTTTTTTATATATGTTTTGCATAAATTAAAATTTAAAATTGTATGTAACCGATGGAACTATTTGAAATAATGTAGTTTGTACCGCTTGGGTTTTATAAGAAAACCGATTGGGCTCGTCTTGAAACTCAATAGCAAAAGCATTTGCACGGTTGTATGCATTGTAAATGGAAAACGTCCAACTGCTCTCAAACTTACGTGTTTTTTTACCTTGTAAAGTAGCGCTTAAATCCAATCGATGATAGGCAGGCATTCTATACCCATTTCGTTCTGTATAATAAAAAACAGTTCCCCCATTTACATTATACTTTCCGCTAGGAAAGGTTACAGCGTTGCCTGTGTAGTACACAAATGTAGCAGCAAAGGTCCATTTTTTACTCGCTTCATAAATACCTACTAACGATAATTCGTGTGTTCTATCCTGCTTCGCATTAAAATAATTGCCATTGTTAATGCCTTCTATTTTTCTTTCTGCTTTGGATAAGGTGTAGCCAATCCATCCATTTAATTTACCATATTTTTTCTTAAAAAATAACTCTACACCATACGCTCTACCTGATCCAATTAATAATTGAGATTCTACATTTTCATTAGCTCTTAATTCTGCACCATTTTTATAATCAATTTGATTGTGCAGATCTTTATAATATACTTCTGATGAAAATTCGTACATGTTATTTTTAAAGTTTTGATAATAACCTAAGGCAAGCTGGTCGGCTATTTCAGGCTTTATATTATTGCTACTCGGTATCCATAAATCTGTAGGATTAGTAGATGTGGAGTTAGATAGCAAATGTAAATTTTGCACATTTCGAGTGTACGATGCTTTAATAGAATTATTTTCAGTTAGCTTATAACTGGCTGCCAGCCTTGGTTCCAGATTAATATACGATTTTACAACTTTATTAGCTGTATAACTAGATGAGCCTATAGTATTGCCTGCCGTATCATATCTATAAAAAGTGCCCGGACCTAAAATGCTAAAAGAACTTAAGCGTAAGCCGTAAGTAAGATTTAATTTTTCCGTAGCACTCCATTCGTGAGATACGTATGCACTATTTTCTATACTATATTTTTTTTGTAATTCGATGGAATTAAAGCTGGAAGCTTTTGAAGCTGTAACTACACCAGGTATAATATTGTGATAAATCATATTAATACCAAAATTGATTTTATTATTAGCATTTACATAATACTGTAAATCCTCCTTCAAATTTAGATCTCTAATTTTAGAAGTAATATCTATATCATTATTTCCAGATCTGATTTTTATTTTATAACTGTAGTCGCTGTATATAAGTGAGGTGTTAGAAAATAAGCGATTATTGAATATATGATTCCATCGTAAAGTGCCTGTGGCATTACCATAATCAATACCAAACGTGCCGCCAAAGCCTAAATTATCTCTACCTGTGTATAAGGATAAGTACAATCTGTTTTTATCATTTAATTTATAATTGGCTTTTGCATTAATATCATAAAAATAAAGTGTGTTTTTGTTAAGGGTTGAATCTTTAGATAGTTTTAAAAATAAATCTGCATACGTTCTTCTAGCACTAACGGTAAAGGAGCCTTTATCCTTTACAATAGGGCCTTCCACATTTACTCGAGAAGCAATTAATCCAATGCCGCCGCTCACCCCAAATTTTTGATTATTACCATCATTCATTTTAATATCCAATACCGATGATAATCTTCCACCATACTCGGCCGGCATACCGCCTTTGTAAACGGTTACATCTTTTATCGCATCAGAATTAAAGGTGGAAAAGAAACCTAGTAAGTGAGAAGCATTGTATACTGTAGCCTCATCTAATAAAATTAAATTTTGATCGGCACCACCTCCTCGTACATAAAAACCGCTATTGCCTTCGCCTGCAGACTTTATGCCAGGTAATAGTTGTATGGTTTTTAAAATATCTTTTTCTCCAAATAAAACAGGCACATTTTTTATTTCATTAATAGATAGTTTTTGTACACCCATAATAGGTTTAGCAATATTATCGTTTCTCTTTTTTTGACTCACCACCACTGCTTCTAATTGCGAGCCAGTAGAAAATAATTTTATAGAAAGCGTTAGGTTTTTATTCAGTACAATTTGTTGTGTATCTGATGAGTAACCTGTAAAAGAAGTAATCATAGTATATGTACCCTCAGTAGTACTAATAGCATAAAAACCATAGCTATTAGATGTAGCACCTGTTCCAGGCTGCTCTAACAAGGTAACACTTGCGCCAATTAAAGTTTCACCATTCTTACCATCTCGTATAGTGCCATTAATACTGTGTTTATTAGTGGGCTGTGCATACACACAAATAGGTAGCATATAAAAAGCAAGAACAATTAAATATTTTGATATAGACATATAGTATTATTAAAACAGCGCAAAGGTATGGGAGAAAGCAGAATTATGAGTGATGAATTGAGCGTTGTGAATAAGCTATTGACCATTAGCTGTAAGCTTGTAACTAAAAGCTTATAGCTTGCAGTACATTAGCATATTAACTTTTTGTAGCTTTACATCATAAAAGTTGAGTATGGATAATACTATTGTAAATAAAGTAGCCGAAAGCGGTATCATTACTATCGATTTGGAAGAGTACACCAAAAATACATCCATCAAAATATTTGATTTGAAAGACCATTTGTTTATGGGATTGATTGTAAAAGAAAAAGATTTTAGAGCTGCATTAACACAAACCAATTGGGAAGTGTATAAAGATGTATATGTAGGTGTTACTTGCACAACAGACGCCATTATACCTATGTGGGCTTATATGCTAGTGGCAAGTTATGTAGAGCCTTTTGCTAAAAAAGTTTTTATGGGTCATGAAGAACAAATAAAAGAACAAATTTTATTACACCATATTCATACAATCGATATCACTCATTATGCAGATAAACGAGTAGTTATAAAAGGATGTGGAGATAACCCTATTCCTGCTTCTGCATACTTAGCTATAACAGCCAAATTAAGGCCTGTAGCTAAAAGTATTATGTATGGAGAACCTTGTAGCACTGTTCCTATTTTCAAGAAAAAGTAGTTTAATTAGATGCGTCATAAACAATTTGAAGCAGACGCTTTCGCTAATGCTCAGCATTAAAGTGCTATGATCTACGCAGATAAAAACTGTTTTTCAAAAACATCACCCATCAACTTTTCAACAAATCAATGCTTCAATTTATCACCCTTAATATTTTACACTCAAATGCAAGGGTTCTTTTATTTCTTTTCGAATGAATACTATGCCTACAAAAAATAAATCAATAGTACATGTTACTAAGGGTGATTGTTGTATAGCTTTCCATGCTGCTTCCATTACTGCACTGCGATGTATATCACTAATAATAAATAATGTTTCGTTGTGGGCTTTTGTGCAAAGTAGTTGCCAATATTTTAATGTTGAATCTCGGCTGTAGTTACCATCAACATAAATAAAATCTAATTGGGGGATCTTATTAAGTGTATCTAATAAGGTGTTATCAAAATGACCTACTACTTGTGTAATATTTGTTAGAGATAATTGATTAAAATGCTGTTTGGCTATTTGTGCAATGTTGCTGTTGTTTTCAAAAGTAGTAATAAAATTTTCTGTATTTGCAGATGCTAAGTAAGCAGTATTCATACCTAAGGAAGTGCCCAATTCTAACACATGTTTACTTTTATAATAGCGAACCATTTTAAAAAACAATTGACCAAACTTTGCCGGTTTAGCCATGCTAGTAAATACGTTTTTTATTTTTTGTTGTTTATATGGATGAACGCTTGAGTCAGCAACATTTTTTGTATGTAATTGATGGCGTAATTTTTCTATAGGGGTGTATGCTGGATATTTTTTTTTATCCATCAACACCGCTCGTATAAAATTATATATGAAAGGAGAATGCGTGCCATGGCCATGTCTATTATTTGCAGTAATGTAGTAGTGCAAATATTTTTTTACCAGCTGTAATGGAGTATACATGCAAATTATACAACAAGCACATTTGTTAGCATTCTAATGTACATTTTTTACAAGCTGCTTACGAATTACATTCAACGCTCCACCTGCTTTAAACCATTCAATTTGTTGATGATTATACGTATGGTTTAAATGTATTTCTTCCTTATTTCCATTTGCATGGTTTAATACCATGGTTAATGGTTGGCCTACTGTAAAAGTATTTAAGCCTAGAATATCAATACGGTCATCTTCTTGTATTTTATCGTAATCTTCTTTGTTGGCAAAGGTTAGAGCTAGCATGCCTTGTTTTTTTAAATTGGTTTCATGGATGCGTGCAAAACTTCTTACTACAATTGCCCTAACGCCTAAATGTCTAGGTTCCATGGCAGCATGTTCACGGCTCGATCCTTCTCCATAATTTTCATCGCCCACTACTATAGATCCTATACCGGCTGCTTTGTATGCACGTTGAACAGCAGGCACAGCAGCATATTCACCTGTTAATTGATTTTTTACGCTATCTGTTTTATCATTATAATAATTAACAGCACCAATTAACATGTTGTTAGAAATATTATCTAAATGTCCCCGAAATTTTAACCAAGGTCCGGCCATGGAAATATGATCAGTTGTGCATTTTCCTTTGGCTTTTATCAATAGTTTTAATCCTTTTAAATCGCTTCCCTCCCAAGCTGTAAAAGGACTTAGTAATTGTAATCGACTAGAATCAGGGTTTACAATTACACTTACTTTGCTACTATCTGCTGCGGGGGCTTGATAGCCAGCATCTTCTACAGCAAAGCCTTTGGGAGGTAATTCAAAACCGGTTGGTTCAGCTAACATTACTTCTTCTCCTTTATTATTTTTCAATTTGTCTTTTAATGGGTTGAACGTAATGGTGCCTGCAATAGCCATAGCTGTAACAATTTCAGGAGAGGCTACAAAAGCATGTGTACTAGCTAAGCCATCATTGCGTTTAGCAAAATTTCTATTAAAAGAAGTGATGATGGTATTTTTACGATTGGGATCATCTATATGTCTTGCCCACTGACCAATGCAGGGGCCGCAGGCATTAGCTAATACTACACCGTTTACGCTTTCGAAATCTGCAATAAATCCATCTCTTTCTATAGTGTATCGTACTTGTTCGGAACCAGGTGTAATGGTAAATTCACTTTTGGTTGTTAGTCCTTTGTGTACAGCATCTTTAACAATAGAAGCAGATCGGCTAATATCTTCGTAAGATGAATTGGTGCAAGATCCAATTAAGGCAACTTCTAGTTTTGCAGGCCAATTATTGGTTTTTACGGCTTCGGCCATTTTAGAAATAGGTGTGGCTAAGTCTGGTGTGAAAGGGCCGTTTACATAAGGTTCTAATTCACTTAAATTAATTTCAATTAATTGATCATAATATTTTTCTGGATGTGCATATACTTCTTCGTCTGGACGTAAATAGTTACGAATGTCATCGGCCATAGTAGCTACTGCTGCACGTTCAGTAGCTTTTAGGTAAGCACTCATTTTTTCATCGTATCCAAATAAAGAGCAAGTGGCTCCAATTTCTGCGCCCATATTGCATATGGTGCCTTTACCAGTTGCGCTTAAATTATCAGCACCTTCGCCAAAATATTCAACAATAGCACCAGTACCACCTTTTACGGTAAGTATACCCGCTACTTTTAAAATAATATCTTTTGCACTCGTCCATCCACTCATTTTGCCGGTAAGTTTAACGCCAATAAGTTTAGGCATTTTTAATTCCCAAGGCAAACCAGCCATTACATCTACTGCATCTGCACCACCAACGCCAATGGCTATCATGCCCAATCCGCCTGCATTGGGGGTATGGCTGTCTGTTCCAATCATCATGCCTCCTGGGAAAGCATAATTTTCTAACACTACTTGGTGAATAATGCCTGCACCGGGTTTCCAAAATCCAATACCATATTTACTGGAAATAGAAGCTAGAAAATCATATACCTCTTTGTTGGTATCTAGAGCCGTTTGTAAGTCTTGCTTAGCACCTGTTTTGGCTTGTATTAAATGATCGCAATGTACAGTGGAAGGCACGGCTACTTTATCTCTGCCGCAAGTCATAAATTGCAGTAAGGCCATTTGTGCTGTGGCATCTTGCATAGCTACTCGATCGGGTGCAAAGTCCACGTAGTCCTTACCTCTTTGGTGTGCTTTTGTAGGAGGTTCAAATAAATGACTGTATAATATTTTTTCTGCTAGTGTTAGGGGATGGCTTACCAGTGTACGAGCCGCATCTACTTTTGCTGGCATAGCAGCGTATAGTTTTTGAATAAGATCCAAGTCAAATATCATGTTAATCTGTTTTAGTTAATTCGTATTTTATTGTTGATAAAAAGTACTCATGCGCAATGAGCTATCAACTAATCGGGCAAAGTTATCAAAAAAAGATTGGAGTAAGAGGGGTAATTATGGTGTTGATACTTTTTATAAATAGCCTTAACTTAGCAACATGGATAAGCTAAAACATTTTATAGAGTGGCAAGTATTTGGAGTGTGTACGTATGTTGGCTCAAAGATGGGAATAGCCACAACACGTATTCGTATGTATTTTATTTACTTATCTTTTTGTACCTTAGGTTCTCCAGTTATTATCTACTTTTTTATTGCATTTTGGGTGAATATGAAACGCTATATCTGGAATGCACAACGCAATCCCCTCAGGCATTTGTAGGGTAGTATATGAAGTTGAAGGGTTGACTTGTTGAAGGGTTAATATAGTTTATTATCTACTTTCAACTTAATCAACTTTGCAACAAATCAACTTATCAACCCTCTTATTAAGCAATAATCTTTTCCTTTTTACGTTTTATTTGTGTGATGAGTGCATCTAGTGCGTCATCAAAAGATTCTTCAAACGACTTGGAGGATTGTTTTACAAAGAAATCTTGTTTGGGTACGTGTACACTAATTTCCACAATCTTATCTTTAATATTGTGTATTACATTATCCAATTTTAGGTATACATCTACTTTTATAATGCTATCATGAAATGTATTTAATTTTTTTACTTTTTGATTTACATATTCAAGCAATTTAGCATCTGCATCAAAGTGTACAGTTTGGATATTTACGTTCATAGCGATTGTATTTTAATGGTGAATAAGATAATGTTGAACCGTAATTTAAGGTAGTACTTTTATAGATATCATCAAACAAATAATTGCAAATACTACTCAAATTTTACATTTTATTATGCTTTAGGATGCGCTTGTTTATGTACTTTTTTCAGCTTTTCAATAGTATTATGTGTATACACTTGTGTAGCAGCTAATGAGCTATGGCCTAACAATTCTTTTACTGCATTTAAATCTGCGCCGCTATCTATTAAGTGTGTAGCGAAACTATGCCTCAATACATGCGGACTTTTTTTATTAATAGTAGTGATGAGTGATAAATAATGTTGTGTTTGCAAATACACGTACTTCGCATACAACTTCTTGCCTTTTTCCGTTACTAATAAAAATGTTGTATCAGGTTCTGTAAGTTGACTTCGCTTTTGTTCCATATAGGCTTGCATATTGTTTATTAGGGATTGATGTACGGGTATAATCCGCTCTTTATTACCTTTTCCTAATACTTTTATAGATTGATGTCGTTTGTCAATTTGATTTTCTTTCAAGCCTATTAATTCGCTTATGCGAATACCGGTATTATATAAAATTTGTAAACTCAGTTTTGCCGTTTGCCCTTTCCAGTCGTCTGCAAACTCAATATGGTTAAATAATGTAGCTATATCTTTTTCTTGTACAAATTGAGGTAGCCGGTTATTGCTTTTGGGTGAAATAATAGTTGTCATAGGCGTTTGTGCAATATTGCCTTGACGTATGTTGTATTTAAAAAAAGATTTTAGAGAAGATATTTTTCGATGAATACTTCGAGGTTGCATGTTTTTATTACGAAGATCAGCTAACCAACTGCGTATCATGTCAACTTTTATCTCAGCTAACGCAGCTACAGCATATATTTCTTGCATGTAAGTAAAAAAAGCAGTTAAATCATCAGTATAGGCGGTAATGGTATGCTGAGAATACCTTTTCTCAAATGCTAAAAAATGGGTAAAGGGTTTTATGATAGTAGAAATATTCATTATGCAACAATAGCCAAAGATAGGATAAGTTATCTATTGGCTATTGTTTATATTCTCAAAAAACATATTAATCTACTAAGCTGTTACACCAAGTTCCATTTGTTGGCGGTAGCGAGCTTTAAGCATTACAGCACGACGCCTAATGGAAGGTTTTTTAAAACATTGGCGCTCTCTCAACTGCAATAAAGTTTTTGATTTCTCAAATTTCTTTTTATACTTTTTAAGAGCTTTGTCTATGTTTTCGCAATCTTTTGAATCGATAATAAGCATAATAATATTTAACTTTTAGGATGGCAAATGTAGTATCTTTTAATCATTCAACCAAGTTCATATTTTTTACTTACTTTTTTTCAACTCTGCATATATTTTATGGAAATAAGGAATGGTTTCTATGCCTTTATAAAAATTAACAATATCAAATTTTTCATTAGGTGAATGGATGTTGTCACTATCTAATCCAAAACCTAAAAAAATAACTTTTACCCCTAGTTCTTTTTCAAACAAAGCGGTTATAGGTATGCTTCCGCCACCTCGTACAGGAAAAGGTGTTTTGCCAAATGTTTGTTCTATTGCTTTGGATGCTGCTTTGTATTCTATAGAATCTATAGGTGTCATGTACGCATCGCCGCCATGTAAGTTTTCTATTTTTACGTGCACATTTGGCGGTGCTATTTTTTTGAAATGATTGATCAATAGGGTAGTAATTGTATCTGATTTTTGATTAGGTACCAATCTACAACTCAATTTAGCATACGCTTTTGAGGGTAGCACTGTTTTAGCGCCCTCACCAGTGTAACCACCCCAAATACCATTGACTTCAAACGTAGGTCTAATACCCGTTCGTTCGTTGGTGCTAAATCCTTTTTCTCCCCATAATTCATTTACACCTAAATCTTTTTTGTATTCTGCTTCATTGAATGGGGCTTTGGCTAGTTGCGCTCTTTCTGCATCAGAAATGGTTATAACCTCATCGTAAAAACCGGGTATAGTAATATGATTGTTTTCATCATGTATAGAAGCAATCATTTTAGACAAAATGGTTATTGGATTGGCTACGGCTCCACCATATACACCACTGTGCAGATCTCTGTTTGGGCCGGTTACTTCTATTTGTATATAGCTTAGGCCACGTACACCCACATCAATAGTTGGATTATCTAAACTAAGCGTAGCACTATCACTTATCAAAATAACATCGCAGTGCAATAATTTTTTATTTTCAGCTACAAATGTTGCTAGATTGGGCGATCCTACTTCTTCTTCTCCTTCAATTAAAAATTTAATATTGGTGCATAGCGTTTGTGTTTGTGTAAAAATTTCTAATGCTTTTACATGCATATATACTTGACCTTTATCATCAGCACTACCCCGAGCATAGATTTTCCCATCTTTTATTACAGGCTCAAAAGGTCCACTATGCCACAGCTCTAGGGGGTCTGGCGGTTGCACATCGTAATGGCCATAAACCAATACAGTTGGCCAATTTGGATTGGTAAATTTTTCTGCATATACAATGGGGTGCCCTTTAGTTGGGTAGATTTCTACTTTATCTGCACCCGCTTCTAGCAGACGTTGTTGCACCATAGCAGCACATTGTTGCATATCCTTTTTATGCTCGCTGCTAGCGCTTACAGATGGAATGCGCAATAGCGCTATTAATTCATCTAA
>Ga0075152_10002450_pt1 | contig 13144 bp, 16 predicted proteins | sample JI61114C2DNA_FD_70964 | JGI IMG/M metagenome (GOLD analysis project Ga0075152, IMG submission 70964) | Wastewater effluent complex algal communities from Wisconsin, to seasonally profile nutrient transformation and Carbon sequestration -... | ecosystem: Engineered > WWTP > Effluent > Algae...
AACTGTTACTGATGGCACCCGATATCAGCGAAGCTGTTGCCAGTATGCTCTACTACAACCACAGCAAGCAAGTGCTCGAATGCTGCCCCATTCGTGTACCGGGAGTCGCAGGATTTTCAGATTAGATGCTTGGACGCATCGCTAGAATGTGCAGAGCCTATCCATTCTCAGACTTCAGTCCAGTTAAGCTTGAGGATATACAGTTCGAGCACCTTGGAAGTTGCATTCGCCTTACTGTTGATGAATTTGAGACGAACATCGTTTCGAAGGCTAATGAATCAAGCAAAAATGCAATAATTCATGTTGGGTCAACTTCCGAGACCGAGACCCTAGAGTTGTTCGATAAAGCGGTGGATGCACTGAATAGCGTGAGAAGCGCCCAAAAGAGTGGGGTGGTTGCAGGTGGTGGAATCACCTACCTTCGTATTTCTCAGCTTCTCGAATCGTTCAAGCACGACAACGAAGATGTGGAGCAAGGAGTTAAGTGCATTGCCCTCGCTTTAAAGCAACCTTTGAAGAAGCTTATGCAACTAAGCCAAATGCCCTACTTATAAGAGACCCAGGGATGGTAGGGCTACGACTTCCGTAACAATAGATATGTAAACATGCACGATGCAGGCATCATCGACAGCGCGACAGTCGTACGTAACTGCATTATCGACTCCATTAGCCTCGCAGGCATGCTACTTAGCCTAGAAATGGGCGTTGTTCAGGACACAGCCTATGTGTAATCAGACTACAGCAACTATCGGGGGAAATATTCGATGTGAACGAGACAGTTCTCTATGATCCCTAGCTAAACACTGTTAATCCAATTCATCCAGTTGTATATTCAATTGGCAGCAAGCGGGAAAGCCGAAGTATGGAAGACTGGGATTACATTGAGAGGGAGATTCGGTAAGAACTTGCCAACTCGTCAGACGTCAAGTAAGGCAATAAGAAGCCGGCGAGCGATCATAAACACAACCTGAACGAATCAACGAGCAGTAACTAACTCAAGCTGGTGCCAGTCGAACAGGAAGATCCAATTAAATAGTCACCAAAGCAGCAGAAAAGGAGATACAAGGAAAAGTGTGAAGCGAAGGAGGAGGCGATAGATCATAAACAAAACCTGAGGAGAAGACAGCCAAACAAGCATAAAAGATAGTCCCCTGAGCATCCTCCGTAAACCCCAGTCAGGATTGAGAAGCCTCGAACAGCCGCGAAGCCTAATCGTCGAGACTATCATATCGAATACAGGTATCCTCCTGCATTGCAAAGTGAGCATATCATTCACATTACCACAGCCAACAACCCAGAACACACCATCCAAGAGATAAAACGATTGATGGGTAGCTTCAACTGGATTCTCGTGCAGGCTTTTAACAGAGCGATACCCTTTGCATTGGAGATCGTCGAACAGAGTATTCGCTAACTCAATAAGAGGGAGGTGCACCGAATCAACATACCAGGTACGTTTAAGGCAGAGGAATTTTGGGATCCGAAGGAACCAAATCTCGAAGCTTTGACACGCCGTTTGGAGCTACCTGAACTCAGAATTGAGCTGAGTTTCAAGCCATTGATTGCTCGGCATATGGGTTACCAGCATTACAAGGTGATCGAAGCAAACGAGGACTACAATAGGTAGCGCCGACGCTACCGTCCAAAGGAAAGTGCGCAGTGACGTTGGTGCTCTTGGTATGTGGAATGTGAATCACTTTTGTTGGAGAATGTTGAAGAAGTATTCGACTTCCAGCACTCCATCGTCCACCAGGTCTGTGCAGTGAACTGCATTTTTGACTTTGTCCCGACCGAAGTTCGCTCGAATGGATTTTGGGCGAACTGCCCGTGCTAAATCGGGATCGTGAGGACCGCAGATCTCTCGGAATGCAGTTACTGCGTTGTCTTGTCTGATTTCCAGAGCTATGCACGGACCTGTTGTCAGCTATTCCGCGATTGCTGGAAATTCAGGAACGACACCTTTGTAAACTTAGAGGAACTCCTCAGCAGTGGGTCGATCAAGCCAAAACATTTGCATTGCACTGATTTAGAATCCCTAAGCAAGGATGAAGTCGATGATGGCTCCGGCACGGCCCTCTGCAAGAATATGTGGTTTGATGATGCAACAAGTGCAATTGTTGAAGAATGCAGGGCTCTACAGTTACCTTAATTGATACCTTCAGTTTGGATTTGTTCGAGAAGACGAAGTCCAACTCTTTTTGTGCTACTGCTTGAGATTCACTCCCATGTACTGCATTCTTCATCCCGTCCTCACCGAATAGTGCACGTAAAGAATTCGGGCTATCCTTTTTCGCGTCCTTTGGGTTCTCCGGACCCATAAGTTTGGCCCACCGAGTGATACAGTCATCGTTGATGAGCTCCAACCCAACGATCAAGTCGGAGCACATGAACTGCGTAAGTGCTTGAAAGTAGTTCTTTCCTTTGTGAGCTGCATAGAACTCCTCTGCATCTGGTTGGGTGAGTCTGAACATCTTGAGGTTGCCAAGAGTAAAGCCACTACTTTCGACCAGCGACAGCACCTTGCCAATGTTGAGATAACCGTCTGGCTTAATCATTGCGAAGGTTCTGCATTTAAATGGTAGCTACTTGCCTCGTTGCACTTCGAAATTCTTGCGTGTGAACTGGTCGGCATAGTCGACTACTTTGAGTTGGCGTGAATATACAGTAACGACAGCACCTACGAACAGGTCCTTGAGCTGAACTCCAGGGTACTCGCATCGTCGGAGAAACACCTTCTTGTTTTTTATGTCGAACTGAATGAGTGAGGTCATACCATATCGATCGTGCCATCGATTGCGAAGAAGGTGAGGTTATAGCTGCGCACCAATGATGCCGCAGTATCGAACCACTCCACAAGGAAAACGTATCGATCGTCGGTCATCTTGCTGCTGTTATACTTTTATATTGATAGGTTGTCGCTCAGCAACATTGATGCTAATCTGAATCTTCCGATAGACTGATCATCAATAGGGCCTGACACCCACAGCATTTCCGATCGAGCTGACGGTATTGGTAATGCCAGTGCCAACGGCTCCAACAGCGTTGCCGATACCGGCGCCCAAGGCTCCGACGGGTCCGAGACCAGTAGCATAACCAGCTGGAAGCCCAGTTGCATAACCAGCAGTGCCATATCCAACTGGGGCAACTCCTCCAGTGGTGTAGCTGGTGGTGGTAGTCGTAGCAGCGGGAACGCCAACACCTCCAATAGTTGAAACAGCGGGGACTCCGATGGCACCGACTCCAGGGTATCCAGTTGCATAGGTGCCTCCAACTCCATATCCAGTTCCGTAGGTAGTACTGGTCACAGCAGGAACTCCAACACCATATCCAGTTGCATAGCTTGGTCCATATCCAGCTCCGATGGTGGAAACAGCGGGGACTCCGTAACTAGCACCGTAAGTAGATCCGTATCCTGTAGCGCCGTATCCTGTAGCGCCGTATCCTGTAGCGCCGTATCCATAACCTGTTCCGTAGGTAGTGGTAGCGACGGCGGGCGTAGCAGTCACAACCTCGTCAACGACGGTGGTCACCTGCTGTTGCTGAGGATAGTGAACAATAGTCCTAAGTTCCCAGTTGTCGTTACTTCTCGACAGGGATGTACTCAGTGCGTTGAACGATCCTTTCAACGGGAGTGGTCTCAACGATGGCCTCGGGAATGATATTGGGCACGTATTGGCGAACGTGCTCAATAGCATAGTAGTCCGTGCTGACGACGGTTCGAGGCACAGTTTCCATGTACCTGCGTTCCTGGTACTCAGTCACGGTGCGCTGCCTGGGCACCATTTCAGAGTACTCACGGACTTCGTAGTCCATGACAGACTTCTGATATGGAATGTATTCGTAGCGAGAACCGCCTTGGATAACAATCTAGCTTACCCACTGGAGGAGCTTCAGTAACAACTTGAGTCGTTGTGACAGCAGGGGCCACCATGGCCATGGCTGGCGCAACTGTGCTGGTGACCAAAGCTGGAGCAGCGGTGACAACTGGGGCCACCATGGAAGCTGTGGGAATGACCGAACCAGCGACGAAGCCTGGCGAGACGGGCCTGGTGCCGATGTGAGGAACCATCTTGTTGTTGTAGTACATGGTGTTGATATCCCTTGAATAATATTTTATTTATCGATAGGAGAAAGATTCGCTTATAAAGCTCGCTTGGATTTGCTGGTCACTGATGGCCCAACCGGTTGCTCCACTTTTAATCTCGAAAAAAAAAATTAGGGTTATGTGCTAACTGGAGGGTGCCACAACGACCTCACCCACTGTTTTCTGCAGCGAGCCCCACAGGCTGCACATACACAACATTTTTGAATTATTAATATAGAATGACGCTGGCATCACAGTCGGGATAGGGCAGCCGCAGTCATTTCGGCGATCAGCTGAATCGTTTCGGCATCTATTTGCGGCGCAAAGAGCGTTGACCGATCGATCTCATTCCTTAACCACGCGCATTGAAGATATTTGTTCGATTATAGAGGAGAGGTCTGCCACTGGCGATAATTCAGGCTGGCTTGAGCTCTGATTCGAAGGTATAGTGGGGGTGCTGAGCACTCCCATTCTACAATTACGTACGCAAATCAGAAATGTCTGCGAAGCTGCACGAATATGTTCGCAGTACGATCGTTATGAACCTTCTGGACGAAGTCACTGAACTTCTGGAACGGGGACTGATCTTCGTAGCTCTTAAGATCGATGACACTCTAAATAACTCGTAAGTAATTACACGCTCGACTTGGGGTTTAACATTGCAGTACCACTGGCCCAACGATTTAGATTTGCCAGTAGTTTCAGTCCAGACGTAATCGAAGATGCTGTATTCCGACTTCTTCGCCTCCTCGGGAGGTTTATCTTCAGCTGGAGGCTCGCCCTCTCCTTCCTTTTTCTCCTTTTGGGGCTCGGCTGGCTTTTCCAGTTTCATGACTGGGTCGTTGATTTCCACAGCCACTTCATCTTTCGCAATGACCACAACAACTCGGACGCCTCCGAGACCACTTTCTACTGCTGCAAGCTGGTCGGAAGGTCTAGGATACACCTGGTCTGCTTCTAGAGGTGAAGGGTATCCCATCAGAAGTAAATCAGTGCTGTCTTGCTTAGTATGGTGAAGGTGTTCGTTGATGATGTGCAACACAACTGTGGGAGAATAATGGCTGGGAGACTCTGGCTTGTCATGCTTACTAGTCTTCATTTTGTATTGGTTTCTGAGTTCTGAGTGCATGCTTGAAGCCTTGTGGTGGTAATGTTTGGCTACCAACTGCACTACATCGACGTAAGTGATGTTCTCTGCAAGACAGATGTTCTTGAACAGGTTGTTAAAGGATTTTTGAATAACTGGATTTGCTTCTTCGACAGTCTGATGAACAACGTACACTCGCTTGGAAAAGATTTCGTCGACGGCGTGGAGTGTGCCATCCAATGTGCCGTTTGCGTCGAGAGTGAAACTTCGGGTAGTGGGATGCTTCTCAGTGAGAGACTCACACGTCTTTCCGTACCCATTACCCTTTTGGATTGCAGCTTCGATCTTTTGGTTCTCTTCCTCACCGACTTCTGCATTCACATCGGCTCCTTCCTTTGCTCTGGTTCGCTTCACAAGGATTGGCTTCTCAACTTGGAGAGTAATCAAGAAGGATGGTGCACCTAGTTCCTCGATGAAAGCATCCAGATTCTTCTCGGGCTGGAACCCATCGAAAATGAAAGTTCTTCGAGAGTTTGCTGCAAACAGATCTTTGAAGTATCGAAGAATCTTCGGGAAGGGGACGGTCTCTTCCTCACCTGGATATTTCTCCTTAATGGTTGTGAGTGTTGGTTCCCATTCAATAAGCACGAACCCATAAATCTTGGCTATAGCCTTGCTCAAGAAAGTTTTACCAGCGGAAGTCGGCCCAAACACAATGCCGTAGTTGACCCCTCTGTTCAGTTTGGCGTCAACGAGGTCCAGTCGGTCCTTGGTTATGCTTAGCAAGTCGCCTCTTTCGAAGAAGTACAGCAGCGGATGGTCCTCAGCAAGGAAGTCTTTACGCTTTTCAAACTCTACATTCAACATTCGAATGGGAAACAGCTCATGCTCAAAGCTTTCGTAGAGGTCAAGGTGCTCACCCATATGAACTAACAGAGCTTTCTGCACCCCGGAGGTAAACAGACTATTCTTCAGTGAGTCGAGTTTATGCTTAGGCGCCAATGGCTTCTTGGCCTCCACCAACCCAGAGATCTTTTTGCCTATCGGCGTATTTCGATGGCTGTGGCCTTGAATGAGCTGTTCAACATCAATGATGGTCCACCCCTTTTCAGAAGCCAGTCTCTTGATAAAATGCTCTTCCTCCTGTTTGGTGTAGTAGGCAGCGAGCACCGTGGGTTTAAGGTGCCCCATGATATCCTTGGTGATATCTTCGATAGGCTGAACAGCGTTGACCCTGATATGATAACTTTTGTCCTTGAAGGATTGGCTTAGAGTTGGCCGATTTTCTATGAAGTGCACAAACCTCTCCACATTGTATTTAGCCTCAGCTTCGGAACTGTAGCTGTTGATGTTCCGTTCGACCTCATCCTTGGAAGCGTCGAAGTAGAAGATGCGGTAAGGCTCTCCCAATTGATTCACGAACACGTTGTATTCCTCTCTCGTTGGGATCAAGTCATCGACGATGAAGAAACTTTTGCTCGAAAACTTTAAGTGGCTTACAAGTTCATTGACTGCAGACATGTGGTCTTTGATGTTAAAGCGCTTGTAGAAGGAGTTGAGGGAGATTAGTTCATAGCCGATCTTGTCTGCTAGTTGATGTCCAACAGTAGTCTTGCCTGTCTTGGGTGCACCATACAGGAAGATCACCTGTGGAAGCATGGCTTTCTTCACCAATTAGTAGACCTCGTCTGCATCCTTCTCACACTGAACGTTGCGAACGGTACCGAAGCTCTCATAGAAGCGGAGCGCCTAATCAAGCGATTTTCTGGGAGCCTCGACTGCTGAAGCTGCCGATTCATTTGTGTGCTTTCCGCCTAAATTGCAACCCATTGTACCTTTGGAAAGCCGTTTAATGAGCAATTCGTCATCACAGACAAGATTGATGATTTTTTGGATAGGATGGAACTTTGCTTCAAATTCTAACCCTTCCTCACGACTGCGTGGGAACCCCTCGATGATAACTTGCTTGCTGCCTTGACCCTCGTTGATCTTGTCGATTAGTGTAGAAACCAGCTTGTTCGCTGGTACGCCCTACCTGCATTGGTAAACTCATGTACTACAGGGTTAGGGTATTGATGCAGATGTGACGATACCGGAAGTCATGGGCCAGCTTCCTCGCAATTTGGGTCTTGCCTGTGCTCTTTAGCCCAGTCAAGCAGATTATCTGTGGAGCCTCCTTCATGTAGGTGTTACAGAAATAATTTATAACTTGGGATCCGATAGGTGCCGCGTATCCTCAAGCCTGCCATACTATCAACACATCAACGAATAAACATAAACGTTTAAGAGATTAGATCAGAACGCGTAAGTCTTCACCCTAAATTTTGACTTAAGTCCGTTCGTCATGGCCTTGTCGAGATCCATTCCCCGAAGTATTGGCTCTTCCTTTCGCGAGGGTTTTTGAAGAAGACTGCGACTCATTCCCTCAAACCACTCCACAGGCTGGCCAGATTTCAATCTCGAGCGTTTACACTGCTTTGAACTGGCTTATGTTACAGGGCACTCCCAAAAATCAGGTAGTTCATCGCTAGAACGATCTACAGTGCTGCCCAATTAATCCTCCGCGAGGTACTTACTGCGATACAACTGTTTGGCTGTCCGACCTTTCTTTTCCTTCTTCACTGGCATATTGTCGCCGTAGTAAAAGCTCTCCTCGGTATATTACTGGCTGCTTTCATTTTGTTTACGTTGGTCACCCACCATTTTGTTTAGTTTCGCTAAAAAGGAAGACTCGAAGATTTTGGAGTGATGACTCGCGAAGTTCTCTGGCTGAGCTTGGGAATTTCGACTTTGGGTGAAGTCTGAGAAGGTTCTTGCATGACGCGATTTTCGTCTGATACGTTCACGATTGCGCTCAAGGCGGATGTAGTCGTCGAGCTCCTTAGTAGTCAACAGGGCCAAGTTATCGGTGGTTGGTGGCCGCACCTTGACAATACTGTTGATGTTCAGCTTGTCCTTATATCGCTGCATGTATTTGTTCTTGACTCGCTATTTGATGTGATTGCCTTCACGCAGCCCTCTGGTGTTGATCGTTATTGTGAAGGTCAGAGGGTCATCGAAATGGCTTGTCGCGGCTGTTGAGCATGGTTCCTCGGCAATGAAAATACAGCTCATCCTTGCTAAATAAAATAATAGAAATGGGAAGGTCACCCAAGACGAAGTTTGGTCAATCTCTCCACTGGTGCTACCATTGTTATAATAATGAATTTCCTATCATACATTGGACGGACCATAGTTAGGGAGCTCCAGGAAGATTACCAAATCCTGAAATAGATCTTCAAGTACCATACTGAACAGGTGGAAGAAGCGTTACAGCTTCATAACACGAAGGCGACCATCGCCAAACGGATGAAGCTATGCCGCAACTACCAGTAGTGGCTGGCTGTAGCCGAAGAGTTTGACTCGCTGGAACCCAACCGAGTCTACCGTGAGAAAGTCATTAGCCGCTATTACGACTACACCTACATCCAAGACCTGCTCAACCTCATGAGAGAGTACCGTAAGAGCAATCAAATTGAAAAGCTTGTGTCTGTCATGCGATCACATTCCTTCCGCAACATCGGCAATATCAACTGTCCAGCGCTGTACCGTGAGCTGTACAACCGAACGAAGACACTCATCGAGGACTTCCAGAAAGAACTTACAAAGAGTCTCAAAGCTATCCTTCGTTCGAACCAGCTCAGCCTCAACCGCAAGATCTAGTTCTTTTCCGAGATGCGGCACGCAATTGGGAGGACAGCATTGTTGCTCAGCGGAGGAGCTCTTATGGGTATGTACCACATTGGGGTCATGCTCGCTCTGAAGGAGGCAGGGATTACTCCTCGTATCATAGCAGGAAGCAGTGCTGGAAGTATCGTGGCAGCTTGCATCGCTGTGCGTGGCCTTGATGATCTTTATGATCATCATCAGATGAACTACTCTGCTTTTCCTGAAGGAGACCGTCGTTCATTGCTTTGGCACCTCAAACGTTACTTCCAAGAAGGTTACCTCATGGACAACAAGGCTTTGGTAAAGTTTCTGCGAGATAACATTGGTGACTACACCTTTCAGGAGGCATACGACAAGACTGGTTGGATCCTCAACATCACTGCCACAGGTGCCAGCGAACATGATGAGAACCGCCTCCTAAACTACCTCACTGCCCCGAACGTGCTGATCTGGAGTGCATGTGCTGCAAGCTGCGCCCTTCCTTATGTCTTCGGTGCGACGGAGATATACTGCAAAAACGCCGATGGCCAAATCGAGACTTATGTTCCTTTCAAGAGGATGTTTGTGGATGGTTCTATCGGAGCCGATCTCCCGATGAATAACTTATCGGTCCTGTTCAATGTGAATACATTCGTGGTGTCGCAGACCAACCCATGGTACACACTATGTTGATTCAGGGTTATTCCCTTTATGGACTATACTGACGAAACAAGAACATCTCGGAGCGTCATCGTTTCCAAGGTGCTCGGGTTCTTACAACATGTCAAGTCCATGGTTCTTGCCGAAGTCAAGCATCGATTCTCGCAACTCAGCGACCTCGGGCTGTTTCCTTCGATTGTCCAGCGCTTCCTTAACATCTTTTCACAGACCTACGTGGGCAACATTACTATCTGGCCGACCCCCAAGCTTGAGGATTACCTGAACATTCTTCGAATGCCATCTTGCTCCAATGAACTCGAGAGATTCGTGGAGGTTGGGAGGCAGCGCACATACCCAAGTACAATTCTATCTAATCAAGAAATTTCTTTGATTAAGGCGACGATGCACTTGGAAGCCGAGATAGAGAAATGCCTGAAAAAGGCTAAGTACATCAGCCAATCTCGCCTGAACTTAGCATTCAGGATGAGTGAAGCAAGTATCGCTGAGAAGCAAAGCCACGAGGAATACGACCAAGAGGTGATACAGAAGGTTGAACAGAACAGAAAGATGCGTATCCACCGCAACGCCTCTTTCATGAACCCTCGGGAACTCACCCATCACTGATAATTCATAATATGGAACAATTCAACATCGCTCCGGCACAGGGTGCTACCACCAAGTACATGACGCAACCTTCCATTCAGAACAAGATGCAGGCTGAGAAGGAGTGCCAGTAGAGAAGTCGCGAGCTCCAACAGTGCAACGACATATTCAATTCGGCTGTTAATGTTGGTCGATGTAAGGAGCTCTACAAACAATTTGAGGTGTGTGTAAAGGGAAGACTCAGTGAGTTGGCAAAAAGCTCAAGTTGAACTATCATTGGCTGCTCTTGATATGTATGCATTGAATGTGTTGTGGTTGCCACATTACAGGTGATTCAGTTGGCAAGTATAATATTTCGGTAATGATTGCTGAGTAGCCTTCGCCTGTAAGCGAGGAGCACAGAAAGACAATCAAGGGCTATGTGTTCGCGTAGAAGATTGGTCGGGGCAACTACGGTTCAGTTTACAAAGCCACAAAAGACGGTGTGACCTATGCCATCAAAGCAATAGATCGGAGCTCCTTCAGTGGTAGCAGCTACCGACAGAATCTCATGAAGAGGTTGCTGGCAACTGAGATAAAGGTAATGAAGCGCATCAATAACCCCTATGTTGTTAAGTGCTACGAAGATTTTCGAACAAACAACCGAATCTATCTGGTGATGGAGTACTGTGATGAGCCAAACCTACAGGAGCTTATAAAACGAGGGGAGGTGAGCAATCGTGAAGCTGTGACCATTCTGAAACAGATCCTTTCGGGCGTTGCGGTATTCCTTCAGAAATATTTGTAGGCTTTGCACCGGCTCCCCGTTATCCACCGTGATCTCAAGCCGGAAAACATACTTCGGAGGCAGGGTCGGTATAAAATCGGAGATTTGGGGTTCGCTAGAGTTCTTGAACACAATAACTCCATAGTCTATACAAGTCTCGGCACGCCGATGTACATGGCACCAGAGATCATAAAGCAGCAGCCCTATAATCTGAAAGTCGATATTTGGTCATTGGGTGTGATCTTCTACCAACTACTATTCAGAAGGTTGCCTTACAACTACAGGAGCAACAATAACCAGCATATGAGGAAGGTGATGGACGAGACAGAGGTGAGTTATGAAGGAGTCAATGTACCAGAGAGCAGCCTAGACTTCATCAGATGCTGCCTAAAGGCTGATCCAAAGGAGAGGATGGGTTGGACTGAACTCAAATCACATAAGATCTTCAAAGAGAATCAGCTCTACATTTCTGGTGATATGCTCGAAGAACCCGATATCAAGATACTGCCTATTCCGTCAAAGAATGATGTCGACGGTGATGAATTCTCGTGTCTTGAGAAGGAGGAGTTATAGTCTGCCTATGAGCAAGAAAACACCTATGTGGTTCCCTGTGTGAAACAAGAGGAGGTTGCAAAACCACCAAAATTAGAAAAACCAGCGATTCAACCCCCTAAAGCGGAAGAAGAGACTAAGACTCTAAGTAATGCTGTCCCGGGTGAGCTAAATTCCCCTCAGTCTGCCAATGGTATACACATATAGATCCCAGTGGTCTCCACTGAAGAGGCTCTCCAGAAGAGTATGGACATTATCCATGGACAGCAGGCACTCAAAAACCTATTCGCACGCCACTCTTCGCATATCAACTACGAAAAGAACAGACTGCTGTTGCTGATGGAGTACGTAGTGAACATAAAGGACCGGATTGCCGAAAAGATATTTAACGACTCACTAAAACTCACGTAGTTGAGATTGCTCGTCTGCGCTCGCTGTATGAAAAAAATTGAGCTGCTGAACGACATCCTTGAACGAAAGAAGAACGTGCTCAACTTTGACAGGTTTGAGGAATACATCGAAACTGAACAGTTTTCGAAGCTGAGTGTGGAGAATAAGTACCTGGGAGATCATATCAAACAAACGCATAAAATCATCAGCGAGCACCTGGAGGAGTTGCGCAACACTTTCAAACATCAATTCCTGGCCTTCTTCGGCAACCGTTAGGAGCAGGGCAGGAAGGAAATGTACTTGAGTGGGTAATAGGACAAAGATTACGACATCAACGGGCACACAGATTTCACTGAGACGCTGATTCAGAAGGTGTGCCACAAGTTCACCGACCGAGATATAATCAAACCATCTTTTCACATGTACATGTTCGTGTGGACTGCGAGGCGTTACCGATAGCTCGCCCTAACCACCGAGAACTACGAAAATACGCGGAAGGAAGTCGATGCGATGTTCCAGCGAGTCAACGAGCTTGAGCGTTCATTTGAAGACTGGCGAAAAAAGATTGATGAAATAGCTTTGGAAATCGGATCCACAAAGTGATATGCTTGAGGTTGTTGAATTAACTCGGATTGTTGGACGACGGCGGCATTAGCAACCAGTCGTGGTGGGCTTGGGTTGGCCGCCGCCGCAATTTCATAAATTTAAGTCGTTCAAAGCATCCCGTTTATATTAGTTCTGCTAGTTCCAGCGACTATTGATGTCCGCGTCCCATAAAAAACCGAGAGGACGTGGTTCATCACCGCTCGATCCAGAACACCGGTCTCACAGCAAGTCAGCACGGGAAGCAGCCAATACCAGTCGTAAATTGTTACTACAATCGGTTCAACATAGTAAGCCCACGAGCAAAAGAAGGCTGCCTTCACAACCTTAACCTCATTCAACCGATCGTCGAGGGCCCGCCATCGATAAGATTTTGCGTTGCTCACTTTAGAAATGGATGCGAAGCAAAAAGAAAGAGAATAAGCTCAAGAAGAAGCATGAAAAATAAAAGGAAAAGCGTTGCAGATCCATCAAACGCTTCAACGAAGAAGTCCGCCAGTACAATCGGGAGAACTTCCGAACTGAGCCCATTGAACAACCCCCCTGGGGGATTGACCAGCAAAGGCTCAAAGGATACGCCAAGCGAGTGCTGGATCAGCAAAAGAAAATGTTAGCTAGCACCACTGGAAAGGCAGGTAAGAGGTCAAACAAATGCAGTCACAACAGCCCGGGAAAGGCAGATAACAAGAGCATGAATTCAGAGTATTTTGTA
>Ga0075152_10002452_pt1 | contig 13137 bp, 10 predicted proteins | sample JI61114C2DNA_FD_70964 | JGI IMG/M metagenome (GOLD analysis project Ga0075152, IMG submission 70964) | Wastewater effluent complex algal communities from Wisconsin, to seasonally profile nutrient transformation and Carbon sequestration -... | ecosystem: Engineered > WWTP > Effluent > Algae...
TCGTTGTTGCCGGACATAGAAACTGAACTTTCTCCAAAATGAAGTGCTTTCGAACGTTTTAGCATCCAGGAGGCGTAAGTTGATGGGTCTTCTTCTTCCAGCTCTTCTGTTTTGGCTTCTGACGTCTTTTCTTCCGATTTTGAAACTTCTGGTGTCACTTCTATTTCGATACTTCTCTGCAGTGCCTCTAACAGTATTTGTTCTTCCATCGGATTTATCCGCTGGCCCTCAATTGCTATCTCTTCAACTTCATCCTCGATCAAAGCAACTGTGACGAGTGCCTCTGGCTCTCCTTCCATTATTTCCGCTTCAGTGGGAATCTCCGCAACAGATAAAATCGGCTGTGATATGTTTTCTTCGGCCTCATCGCGCAGAATCAATGAAGCCAATACGGAATCATCATTGGTTGCTGGTTCAAGTGAAATGTTTGGCTTAAGATCGTTTTCTGTTGTTGCCTCATTCTGCAATTGGAGGTCGTTGTCGCGCTCTTGTTCTATTTTTCCCAGAGGTGTTTGTACCCAATTGTACAGAACATGGCGGTTGTTAGCATATACTGCTGCCTGATGCAGTTGGTCGGTAAAGCGATAGTCTCCTCGTTGCTGATATGATCGCGCAAGAATGATTTGTGCGGCATTGAAAAATGGAAATTGGTCGGAAATTCTCACCAACTCTTCCGATTCCTGTTGAATAAGCAATTGCGGATTCTCAATTATGCGATCTATTTTGTGTTTGTCCAAATCCTTAATCCTTTTGTGCTTTTACCAATTGCCAACACTGGCATTGTATAGCTCTTGTGTTAGTTGTTCGTTGATGAGTTTCCATAAATCTTCTTCTATGCTGAAAAGATCCTGATTCGCATCGAAGTCGGCGTATTTCGTAAAGGTGCGTTCAAACCCCAATTCAGGTTCAAGCACGTTTTCATACTTTACCTTAATGGTGATTGTCAACCGATTTAATGAGGCCGTTTCGGCGACTCCCGCCTGTATCGCCGCCGGTGCTGTCATATACTCGATGATCATTCCCGAATATTTCAGATCTCCATCTTTTTCAGCAAGTTTTAATGGGCTTTGTGAGAGTAACAGATCTTTCATCGACTCTGTTAATCGCTGAGCATAAAGTGGAGTAGCCATCCCGGTTTGTGGTTTGAAATAGTCAACCGAAAACGTTTTGGCACTTCCAAATTGCCCACCTGTAAAGGAATAAATACCACAACCGCTTAGTGCTGAGGTCAACATGAATATGATAAGGATATTTCTCAATGTCTGATTTGAACGTGCTTAATTGCCGTTCTTCTTACAGTTTTTACTTCACCAAATTATATTCTTTGATTTTTCTATACAAGGTTCGTTCGGATATTCCGAGCTCTTCGGCCGCGTATTTGCGCTTGTTTCGGTGTTTTTTCAGGGCACGTTCGATAAAATCCTTTTCGGAATTTTGCAAGGAAAGTGATTCTTCTACTTCTATGTGGGGAGCACCAGGCACTTGGCTTTTTTGCTGTGGAATACGAATTAGTCCGCTGCCGGATGTATTCGTTGTATCAAAATGAACGTCAGCATCGCCAGACAAAACGCGTTGCACTAGTTCCGCATTCGATGCGTCATGTGCGAAGTCCGAGCCGGATTGAATCATGCCTGTTACGAGTTTTTTCAAATCATTTAGGTCATTTTTCATGTCAAATAATACCTTGTAAAGTATTTCTCGTTCCGAAAAATTTGGCTGATTTGATCCGCTATTTGCAACGACAAGTGAACTACTGCCAAATCCTTCCTGTGGTAAATAATACCGCAAAGTCTCGGCTGAAATTGTGCGGTTTTGCTCTAATACATTGATTTGTTCTGTAATGTTTTTCAATTGACGAACATTCCCCGGCCATGAATATTGGATCAATAATGCCATCGCTTCCGGTGTCAATGTCAGAATAGGCATTTTGTATTTTTCGGAAAAATCAGAAGTGAATTTGGCAAACAGCATGGGGATATCTTCATTCCTGTCACGAAGTGGGGGCAGATACACTGGCACCTGATTTAACCTGTAGTATAAATCTTCCCTGAATTTGCCGTTGCGTATGGCATTGCTGAATTCAACATTCGTAGCAGCAACAACCCGGACATTCGTTTTTTGTACTTTGGAGGATCCTACTCGAATGTACTCTCCTGTTTCCAATACACGAAGCAATCTTACCTGCGTCTGCAGCGGCAATTCCGCGACTTCATCTAAAAATATTGTTCCTCCATTGGCCTCTTCAAAATATCCTTTGCGCGAATCTGTTGCTCCGGTAAAGGATCCTTTTTCATGACCGAAAAGTTCGCTGTCTATCGTTCCTTCGGGAATGGCGCCGCAGTTAACCGCTATGTATGGTGCGTGTTTGCGCGCACTATACGCATGTATTATTTTGGGAATGTTTTCCTTTCCAGTGCCGCTTTCTCCATTGATCAAAACCGACATATTCGTCGCCGCGACTTGAACGGCAATGTCCAGCGCGCGATTGAGCATCGGCGAATTTCCGATGATCTCAAAGCGTTGTTTAACTGTGCGGATATCCATTTTTTACTGCTGACAAAGATGGTTGCTAGTTTCTATTCTTGGATAAGCTTTCACAACATTTCCAATTAATGTCACAGCAGTGGCATCTGTGGTGAAAACATCCACGAAATCTCCAGGTTTGTAGCCTTCTCCTTTCGGAAAAACCACAACTACACTCTGCGTATTGCGACCGTAATAATATTCTGCTGATTTTTTCGACGTGCCTTCGATCAAAACACGCTGGGTGTAGCCTATGTATTTTTGGGTCTGCAACGTGGCATTCGCCAAATGCACGTCAATGATTTCTTGTAATCTGCGGGCTTTTACATGCTCTGGTACATCGTCTTTGTATTTGCGCTCCGCAAGGGTTTTTGGTCTTTCGGAATACTTAAACATATAGGTCATCTCATACTTGACTTCATTCATCAATGAAATTGTATCTTGATGCTCAGCTTCCGTTTCGCCGCAGAAACCAGTAATAATATCTGTAGAAATCGCACAATCTGGCATGATGCGACGAATGGCGGCAATTCTATCTAAATACCAAGCTCTGTCGTATCCGCGATTCATGCGTTTGAGCACATCACTGTTGCCACTTTGAACTGGGAGATGGATGTACTTGCAAATGTTATCGTACTTGGCCATAACATGCAAAACCTCGTCGGTCATGTCTTTTGGATGTGACGTGGAATAACGAACCAAAAGTTCCGGACTCACTTGCGCAACCATTTCCAGCAGCTGGGCAAAACTTATCGGTGCTTCATCTGTCATTTCGCCTGATTCCGCCGTCGGACGCCATTTGTAGGAATCAACGTTTTGTCCAAGCAACGTTACTTCACGATATCCTTGCTCAAATACTTCTTGTGCTTCTTTGACAATTGAAAATGGATCACGACTTCTTTCTCGACCGCGCGTGAAAGGCACTACACAAAACGAACACATGTTGTCGCATCCGCGCATGATGGAAATGAACGCGTTGATGCCATTGCTGTTCAACCTTACAGGCGTGATTTCGGCATACGTTTCTTCACGGCTCAAAAGGACATTCACACCCTTTTGCCCTGTCTCAAGTTTTTCTATCAGGTTAGGCAAATCACGATACGCATCCGGACCAACCACTAGATCAACCAATTTTTCTTGGTCTAGCAATTTTTCGCGGAGACGCTCTGCCATGCATCCTAAAACGCCAATCGTCATTTCGGGCTTACGCTTTTTGATGGATCGCAGGTAATCTAACCGACTGCGGATTTTAACCTCCGCATGGTCTCGAATTGCGCAAGTGTTGAGCAGAACCAAATCCGCTTCTTCCGGATCGCGTGTTGTTGTAAATCCTTCTTTGGAAAGAATGCTTGCTACAATCTCGCTATCCGAAAAATTCATCTGACAGCCATAGCTCTCAAGCAACAATTTACGGTTCTTTTTTGCTGGATTGACCTCCAATTCCTGAACATCAGGAAGCATGAGGTATTCACCCTGTCGGGTTTCGTCGATGGTTTTTTCTTCCACAGTGTTTGGCTGTTTTGAAATTGGGTTTGTTTGAAAGCCGCGAAGATAGAGGGTTTTTTAGTGATTTGGTTTCAATCTTTTTTCACCCCATACATTTGCCGCGATTAAATCCAAGCTTCCTGAGGGAACCAAAATGGTATTTTCAGCGTTTGGAATATTCTAAGATTGTTTGTTTTCATCTTTGATTTAGGCAGCAATCGCTAAACGTAAATTTTTGGAATGAGCAAAAACTTAGTCATCGTCGAGTCACCGGCAAAAGCAAAAACCATCGAGGGCTACCTCGGAAAGGATTTTATCGTGAAAAGCAGTTATGGTCACGTGAGGGATCTGCCGAAAAGTGATGTCGCTATTAATATTGAAAAGGGTTTTGTGCCCATCTATGAGGTCTCCGCAGACAAGCAGGATGTCATCAACGAATTAAAAAAACTCGCATCAAAAGCCGAACATGTTTGGTTGGCGACGGATGAGGACCGCGAGGGAGAAGCTATTTCATGGCACCTTGCGGAAGCACTCGGTCTTGCAATTCACGATACAAAACGTATCGTATTTCATGAAATTACCAAAAAGGCAATTCAACATGCCATAGAACATCCGCGTACTATAGATATTGATTTAGTGAACGCACAACAGGCCCGACGTGTGTTGGATCGTCTTGTGGGTTTTGAACTTTCTCCTGTTCTTTGGAAAAAAGTGAAGGGCGGACTTTCTGCCGGTCGCGTGCAAAGTGTTGCTGTGCGGATTATTGTCGAACGCGAGCGTGAAATTGAAAAATTTATCGCAGCTTCTTACTACAATGTTCGCGGAAATTTCGATTTGGGTTCTGCCACTTTAAAGGCTGATCTCAGCAGAAAATTAAAAGAATCTGCCGAAGCGAATGAGTTTTTATCCAAAGCAAATGGTGCCGATTTCACCATTACTGGAATTGAAACCAAACCTTCTAAGCGCACACCTGCTGCGCCGTTTACAACATCTACGCTTCAGCAAGAGGCTTCACGCAAACTTGGTTTTAGTGTTTCGAAAACCATGGTCGTTGCGCAGCGTTTGTATGAAAGCGGTAAAATCACTTACATGAGAACGGATAGCGTGAACTTATCCGATTTTGCGCTGGATTCCGCTAAACAGGCGATTACAAACAGCTTTGGTGCTCACTATAGCAAAACGCGCCAGTATACCAACAAAAGCAAAGGTGCTCAAGAGGCACACGAAGCTATTCGCCCAACCGATATTTCTGTTTCACAAGTGGACGGCGAACGCGATGAACAACGCTTGTATGAGTTGATCTGGAAAAGAACTATTGCTTCACAAATGGCTGATGCGGAACTTGAAAAAACAACCGCAACTGTTGGCATAAGCACCATGAGTGATGTTCTTCTCGCCAAAGGTGAAGTGATCAAATTCGACGGTTTCCTGAAAGTATACATCGAAAGTTCTGACGATGATGAAAACGACGAAGGTGGAAGCGGAATGTTGCCGCCGTTGACGGTCGGTCAAAAGTTGAAACTGGCGGAAATGATCGCCACTCAGAGCTTTACTCAGAAGCCAACTAGATACTCCGAAGCAGCGCTTGTAAAACGTCTTGAAGAACTCGGTATTGGCCGTCCTTCAACCTACGCTCCAACCATCTCAACAATTCAGAATCGTGAATACATTGAAAAGAAAGATAAGGATGGTGTAGAAAGAAAATATGAGGTGATCACTTTACGCGAACCCTCTATTACAAGCGAAACAAAATCAGAATTTACCGGTGCTGAGAAGTCGAAGCTATTTCCAACCGATATCGGAATTGTTGTAACCGACTTTTTGGTGGATCAGTTTCCAATTATTCTTGATTACGCCTTCACAGCGAATGTGGAGGAAGAGTTCGATGAAATTGCTGAAGGCAAATTGCCTTGGCAAGAAATGATGAAGAAGTTTTACAAACCTTTTCATCAAAATGTGCTAGAAACACTTGAAAACGCTCAGCGTCAGTCGGGTGAAAGGGAACTCGGAACGGATGGCAAAACAGGAAAACCTGTTATTGTTCGAATTGCACGCTTCGGTCCTGTTGTGCAACTCGGTGCGAGCGATGATGAGGAAAAGAAATTTGCTTCTTTGCGCCCAGGACAAAGCATTGGTACGATCACACTCGAAGAGGCAATGAAGTTGTTTGATTTGCCTCGCGTAGTTGGTGAATATCAAGGACAACCTGTCACCGCTGCTCTTGGAAGATTTGGTCCTTTTGTAAAATGGGGCAGTATGTTCGTTAGTCTTCGTCCCAAAGAAGGCGATGATCCTTTTACCGTGGAAATAGATCGCGCCATCAAACTGATTGAAGATAAAATTGCAGGCGTCAATGCTGCGCTTCTTCAAAAATTTGATAGCCATCCGGATATTCAAGTAATCCAAGGAAGATTTGGTCCTTATATCAAAAAAGAAAAGGAGAATTACAAATTGCCAAAAGGAGCTGATCCGAAAACAATTTCCATCACAGATGTGCTCGCTGCAATTGAAGAACAAGACGCAAACCCTTCTCCAAAGAAAAAGGCAGCGTTAGCAAAAGCTGCGGCAAAAAAGGCTTCAGCGAAAAAGGCTCCAGCTAAAAAGGCCCCGGCAAAGAAGAAAGCTGCAGCGAAAAAGAAAAGTGCGGGAAAGAATTAATTACGCATTTAAAGTCTTTCAGATGAAATGAAAGAGCTTATAATCGTTGGTGGTCCAAATGGAAGTGGCAAATCCACTTTTGCTGGTGTATTTCTGACGGAATTCAACTATCCTTTTTTGAATTCGGATGATTTGCGAAAGGGACTTGATATCCCAAATGATGGGATCGCACAGATCACTGCCGGCAGAATGTTTCTGAAGCAACTGCATTTTCATAGAGAGAGTGGGAATAGTCTAATATTGGAATCGACGTTATCCGGTTTAACTCTGCTTGCCGAAATCCGAAAATTCATCCTACTAGGTTATTCGGTCAAAATATTTTTTGTTTATTTGGAAAGCACGGATCAGCATTTGAAACGAATTCGCCAACGGGTAGTAAAAGGAGGTCATAGCGTTCCTGAATTGGATGTCCTGAGACGTTTCAAAAGAAGTCATCACAATTTTTGGAATCGATACAAGGAATTGGCAGAGGTATGGACATTGATAAATAACGCGTCTAATAAACCTCAACCGGTTGCACATCGAGGGCTTGATGAAGTCGAAATTTTTGATGTAGATTTGTACAACGATTTTTTAAAGATTCTAGAATCATGAGCGATCGCGAACAAAGATTATTAAGATCATACGAGTTTACTGCTAGAATGCTGCGCATAATGAAGAAAGCAGCGAGCAATGCTCAACTTGAAAACTGGCGTTTTGGCCTTCCTAATATCTATAGTTTCAACCATCAATTGCACTATGAAATGCCAGACGGCAGAATCCTCACTCAAGAACAATATGATCTCGAGATAAAGAAGTAATCTGGATTTTTTCTTAGAACTTTGCTCTTTCATTTGCTTCTTGGGAAATTGTTTTCCGGCCAACAATCAACATTCCCCTTTCAACAACTCTCTTTTATTCCTTTAAAAAAGGCGATAAGCAAATCTGAAATTCGCCATCATGGATATTTCTGTTTTTTTTACGCATGGCAGTTTCAGGAATCTGTTGCCTGAGGAGTTACATCAATCGCAATTACTCCATCACGTGCACTTTTTTACCGGTGATTTAGAAGAATTGGATGGTAAAAAAATTGCCATCATTGGCGTCAATGAAGGTCGTGGTGCTTTATTAAATGCATCCACAGCCAATGGCTCGGACATGATTCGAAAGTATTTGTATCAACTTTTCGTTTCTGATGAAAAAGTAGAAATAATAGATCTCGGCAATATCGAAGCCGGCAACGAAATCACGGATACGTATTATGCTTTGAATGAAACGTGTCAGTTGCTTTTGAAAAAAAACATTGTGCCTTTAATCATTGGCGGTTCTCAAGACTTGACTTACGCAAATTATTTGGCATACCAACACATGGAGCAAACCGTGAACGTGGTATCAATTGACTATCGTCTTGATTTTGGTAGGGATGAAAATGTATTCAACTCGAAAAGTTACCTGAATAAAATCATTCTGCACAAACCGAATTACTTATTTAACTATTCAAACATCGGTCATCAGCGATATCTGGTAGAGCCAGAGTTGCTGCAATTAATGTCGAGTATGTATTTCGATGCGCATCGTTTGGGAGATATGCAGCCTTTTATAAATCGCACGGAGCCTATTATTCGCAACGCAGATATCTTATCGTTTGATATTTCTGCTATTCGTCAAAGTGAAGCACCAGGCAGTGCATACTCAGGACCAAACGGATTCTATGGGGACCAGGCGGCTCAGCTATGCAGGTACGCTGGTATGAGCGATAAGCTTTCGTCGTTTGGTATCTATGAATACAATCCGGTGTTTGATCGTGAAGGGCAAACTGCTCATTTGATTGCACAAATGATTTGGTGTTTTGTAGAAGGTTTTGCGCAACGTAAAAAGGATTATCCCGTTGGCGACTATTCTGAATACTTCAAATATATCGTGCCTTTGCTCAATGATGGCCATGAATTGATTTTTTACAAAAGCGATAAAAGTGACCGCTGGTGGATGGATGTTCCGTATCCAACAGGACAGGAAAACAAGTATGAAAGACACCATTTGGTACCTTGTACGTATGAAGAATATCAACAGGCGACCAATGAAGAGATGCCAGATCGATGGTGGAAGACATATCAGAAATTAGTCTGACTCATATTTAAAAAATTGGAAAACAGTCGAATAAAATGGGTAATTGGTTGCCCATCCAAGCCTCTTGTCGAAATTTTTTTTGTTCTGTGGAAAAAACATCTACTTTAGCCACTTTCCAATTTCGTCAGAGAAACCAAAACAGCTTAACAACCACCATTAGTGTATGAAGAAGTTTTTACTATCTTTTGCTTTAGCTACTCTTACTCTAGTCACGATTGCGCAACAAGATCCGCAATACACCATGTGGCAATTTGATCGTCAATCTTTCAACCCTGCTGTCGTAGGAACTGAAGGCATGCATTGCCTCTCTGTTTATCATCGCGACCAATGGGATGGTCTTGACCACGATCCAAAAACTTATCTGATCAATTACCAGGGTGCTTTCGGTCCAAAACAAAATATTGGAGGCGGAGCAACCTTTTATACAGAGGTACTTGGTCAGCAAACAAACACCATCTTCCGAGTGCAAGGTGCCTATCACCATCAATTAGGAAATGGCAATGTATTCTCAGGAGGTCTTTCTATTGGTATGGTACAAAGCAAGCTTGGCAATAACTGGGTTTATATCGATGCGGGAGATCCAACAATTCCTTCGTCCGAAACATCTCAAGGTGTTTCTGATATCGGTTTGGGTATTACCTTCTATAAGAAGAATCAATACTATGTTGGTCTTTCTTCAACTCACTTAAATGCTGCTGATTTAAAACAATTGAACATCAAAGTGGCACGCCACTATTATGTGATGGGTGGTTATCAATTGCCTTTAGGAAGTGATTTGGCACTTCGACCAAATGTGCTTATCAAATCAGATTTTGCAGCTACTCAGTTTGATTTGAATGCCGATGTTCTTTGGAATAATATGTTGTGGGGTGGTTTGTCTTTCCGTCCGAAGGATGCAATTTCTCCGTATGTGGGATTTCAAACCATGTTTGAACCGATCAAAGGCCAAACTAGTTTGATCAATCATGGATTGAAATTGGGATATTCTTATGATGTGACTACATCTGATTTAAAAGATTATTCTGCTGGTTCTCATGAGATATTTTTGACGTATTGCTTGGGCTTCAGCGAAATTCCAATTCGCGCGAGACACAGCAATCCGAGGTTCTTGTAAAATATTTTGTAACCTCTTTAGTTATCGTTTCGTTTACGTTTATTTCCTAACCTGCTTTGTGTATTAGATAAAACAAATTTTTAGTAATAACCAACCCTAACCGAAGACCAAGTGTAGTTTGTTTACTAAAAGAAGGAAATCATGAAAAAGTCGTTTCTGTATTTAATCGTTTCAGTCCTGCTTGCCAGTTGTGGCAGTGTAGGTAGTGGTGAGCTGGTCGGGTCCTACCCGCGTGAAGAATGGGAACAATTGAACCCATATGGCATGAATTACATTCACTTTGGCTCATTCACCATGGGTCCAAGTGATGAGGATGTTCCGTATGCGCTCAATAACAAAGCGAAAACTGTTACCATTCCCGCTTTTTACATCGACCAGACCGAAATTTCCAATAACGAATATCGCCAGTTCGTTGACTATGTCCGTGACTCGCTCATGCGCGACTTCTTGGCTAATGCCGATGTTGAAGGCTATAAGCAGGAAGATCGTGATGACGGTCGTGACTGGGAAGTTTTCATTAATAAAGGATATGTCCTCAATTGGGAGGAACCTATTGATATGGAAAACGAGGATGTTTTTGAAAACATCTACAATGAGTTTTATTTGCAGGGTGCTGATAAATTCTATGACCGCAAGGAAATAGATACTCGTAAATTGAAATACCGCTACTGGTGGATCGATTATAACAGTGCTGCTGTGAAAGCGGGTAAGGATGAAGAGTATGGCGAAGTCAACTCCTTAAACCAGCTTCACTCCATCCGCGGCCATAGCGATAGGTCCCAGTTTATTATTGAGGAACAAATTAATGTTTATCCGGATACATTGTGCTGGGTGCATGATTTTACTTATGGTTTCAATGAACCACTTACAGAAAATTATTTCTGGCATCCTGCTTATGACAATTATCCGGTTGTTGGTGTAACCTGGGGACAGTGTCAGGCATTTTGCGCTTGGAGAACTCAGATATTGAACGAGTTCAAATATTCTAACGGCGAAACATTCATTCAACGTTTTAGATTGCCTTCTGAGGCAGAATGGGAATACGCTTCACGCGGTGGATTGGAACTCTCACCATACCCATGGGGTGGTCCTTACATCCGTAACAACCTGGGATGTCCGCTCGCAAACTTCAAACCTATGCGAGGTGATTATGTTGAAGACAATGGTTGTTACACAGTGCCAATCGAGTCATACTCGGCAAATGACTATGGTTTGTGGTGTATGTCAGGAAATGTTGCTGAATGGACCAATACAGCTTACGACGAATCAGTCTACGAATTCACTCATGATATGAGTCCGGAGTATCAATACCGCGCGCAAGTGGATGATCCTCCAAGCATGAAACGTAAAGTAATACGCGGTGGCTCCTGGAAAGACATCGGGTATTTTATTCAGACTGGCACACGCTCCTACGAGTACCAGGATACTGCTAAGTCATACATCGGTTTCCGCTGTGTGATGAGCTATCTCGGTCGCGGAAAGAATGTTGCCGCTGAAGACTTTAACGAGTAATCAATCAATCAAATCAATTTTTATTAACCCTAACAAGCGTTTAGAAAATTATGAAACCTGGAAGTAAAGCCTGGAAAAAGTTTATGGCAAAGCTCTATGGAATTGGAGCTGCAGTTGTAATTGTTGGTGCATTGTTCAAGATTCAACACTGGCCTGGAGCATCTGCGATGCTTGTCCTTGGTCTTGGTACTGAAGCATTTATCTTCTTCTTTTCTGCGTTCGAACCGATTCACGAAGAACCAGATTGGTCGTTGGTCTATCCCGAACTTGCTTTGCCTGACGAAGCAAAACTTTCTTTGAAAGAACAAAACAAGTCTAAGAAATCACAATTGTCTGGTGGAGGCGGAAATGGACTTTCTGCTCAGCTCGACAATATGCTCGCCGAGGCTAAAATTGAACCTGAATTGATCGCCAGTCTTGGTGATGGTATGCGTTCTTTCAGCTCTCAGGCTAGAGATTTGTCTGATCTGACAAGCCCTGCATCAGCAGCTAAAGGCTATGCAGAATCATTAAAAGGAGCTACCGAAAAGGTGTCAACTCTCGCTGATACATATCAAGCGGCTTCTGATACGCTTACGGGTCTTACTGATCACGCCAAAGATGGCGCTGCAGTGGGCGAAGCTCTTCAGAAAATGTCTACAAACATGCATTCATTGAATAGCATGTATGAACTTCAACTTACTGAACTTGAGAAAACCAAAACGCTCTATGGTGACATGGGTGAATTGGTGAAGAATCTCGCGGATTCTGTTGAAGATACGAAAGCATACAAAGAAAACATCGCTGAGTTGTCTCGCAACTTGAAATCACTCAATACGGTGTATAGCAATATGCTTAACGCAATGGGTACTGCCCGCTCTTAATAATGTTTACTGCTGCTCTGTAGAGTAACAAACCAAACATTTATTTAAAAACCAAAGGAAAATGGCAGGCGGAAAAGAAACCCCCAGACAGAAGATGATCGGTATGATGTACCTCGTACTCACCGCTCTTCTTGCAATGAACATCTCTAAAGATGTATTGAATGCGTTTTTGCAAATCAATAGAACTCAGATCAAAACGTCTGAAATCCTTGATAGCAAGGCGAAAGCATCATTTGCGGCACTAAGTTCTCCAAAGCCGGAGGATGCCGCAAAGGCAGTTCCATTCCAGCAAAAGGCTTCTGAAGTTTTAGCCAAAACGCAGGAAATTGTTAAGTACATGGAAGAAATTAAAGGCCGCACAATGGCTGCTTCTATGAAATCTAACAAAACCGGTGATGGATTTGAAGAATTCATGGAAAATGGAAAGGCCCTTGACATGCTAAGTGCTGCAGGTAAAGAGAAGGTGACAAAGCCCGACGAAAATACCAATGCAACGGGCTTTTTGATCGGTTCGAAACCTCATGAGCCAAAACAGGAGCCATGGAGTGCCAATGAAATGAAACGAAAATTGGAAGAATATGCGCTGTTTATGAGAACAGTAAATGTTACCAATATCGACAATAAACAAGTTCCGCTTCCGGTTGATATTGTATCGAGCATTGATAGTGCCTTTACTTTCAAAGAAGAAGTGGACCTTGATGGTAAGTCTGAACCTTGGGAAGTAAACCGATTCCACGATACGCCGCTCGCTGCTTGTATTGCAACAATGAGTATGCTTCAAACGAGTGTGATGAACACGCAAGCACAGGTGCTTTCGTGGCTTCAAGGCAGTATCAACGCTACTGACATGAAGTTCACTGACGTTACCGTTGCGGC
>Ga0075152_10002453_pt1 | contig 13137 bp, 9 predicted proteins | sample JI61114C2DNA_FD_70964 | JGI IMG/M metagenome (GOLD analysis project Ga0075152, IMG submission 70964) | Wastewater effluent complex algal communities from Wisconsin, to seasonally profile nutrient transformation and Carbon sequestration -... | ecosystem: Engineered > WWTP > Effluent > Algae...
GCACTATTTCTTTCAACAGCATAATCGTCGTTCAATTCTTTCAGCTTATTGTCAATTTTTTGTGCAAGTAGCGTTGCGTCAACCTTGTCATTACATGCAACATACCAATGGTGTGCAAAAAAGTTATCATGTGGTACACCAGCAACTGTAAATTCCGGAATCGAAATGTTCAATTCTTCACTAACCAACTGTATGGCATGGTTCATATTTTCAACACTTAAATGTTCGCCCACCAAACTTAAAAAATGTTTTGTACGGCCAGTAATTACAATTTCACTTTTGGCCTTATTTACAAACTTTACAGTATCACCAATTAAGTAACGCCATGTGCCAGCAGTAGTGCTAATAAGTAGTGCATAGTCTTTACCTTCTTCAACTTCATGTATCATCAATGTTGTTGGATTGGCGATCATTTCGCAATCAGCATCAAAATTTTTATCATCAAAAGGTACAAATTCTAAAAAAATATGTTGATTGGTTACAAGTTTCATGCAGTTCATATTTTGCCTATCTTGATAAGCAATAAAACCCTCACTTGCTAAATACGTTTCAATATAAGTAATCGGTTTTCCCAATAACTTTTCAAACCCTTTTTTGTAAGGTTCAAAACTTACACCACCATGCACAAAAAATGCAAGGTTGGGCCACATATCATGAATGGTTTTTAGTTGGTATTTTTCAATCACCATTTCCATTAACATTTGTATCCAAGCTGGTACACCAACAATAAAACCAATGTCCCATTGTGGGGCTTTGTTTACAATTTCTTCTAGTTTTTTATTCCAATCTTTTTGTTTGGCAATTTTTTTTCCAGGCTTATAAAATGGTTGAAACCAAAATGGAGCTTTTTTTTGTGTAATGCCACTTAAATCGCCTGCATAATAACCACTTCCTTTTTGTAAATCGGTACTACCACCCAATGTTAGCCAACCCTTACCAATAGATTTTACAGGAATGCCTTCGTAACCTCTTAAACTCAACAACTGTCGAATCATAACCATTTTATTGCCTCGTAATAAATCGTTGGTAATGGGAATGTATTTACTGGCAGCTTCACTTGTACCAGATGATAAAGCATAATATTTTATTTTTCCTGGCCAACAAACATCTGGTTGTCCTTCTAACGATTTATGCCACCAGTTTTTGTAAATACTGTTGTAGTTAAATGTTGGCACCAATTCCTGAAATTTTTTTCCAGGATGTTTGCTCATTAAAATTTCATCGAAACGATATTGTTGACCAAATTTTGTAAACCTTGCTTTACGCAATAGTTTTTTTAAAACATTAATTTGTTGGCGACGTGGATTGTTTTCGGGTAAACGTAAAGCCTTTGCAATTGTTTTAGGTAGCTTGATGTCTATAATGGCCATCGTTGAGCTTTAGTTTTTAGGTGAAATAAACTATTTAAAAGTATACAAAAATACTTGTATTTACTTACCGTTTACACTGCCTGTTAGGCTTTTGTAATTTTGAAGAATTATTTTAACATCTAACAGCCATTCGTAGTGTTTAGCATATACCGTATCTAGCTTGCTTAAACTATCTTTATTTAATGGATGTTCTTTACCATACGGCAAACCAAAATGTGTAATAATAGGCAATGTAATAAATGGTAATTTTTTTTGAGGAATGATATAACCTACCCAAGTATTGTTGCCAATTAAAACAGCAAATGCATTTTTAATTAATTGTAAACCATTTTTTAAACGAATGAGTTGATACGGAAAACTAATTAAAAAGAATAAAGCAAAAGCAATATCTACAATACGTTTCATTCTTTTTTGATACGGTTGTGCCAACTGAAAATAACCATCTGCAGTTACAACTTCTCCAGTTGTTGCTTTAGAATCGCTGCCAATAATGCTGTGGCTATTCATAGCCATAAAACGATAGTTAATATGTTTTGGTAAACCAGCTAAAGAAGCAATAATATCTGTAAAAGTTAAGCTGCCTTCACAAAAAACTACTTCTCTAATATTTAAATGATTGACTAAATGTTGTAAGTTGGCATAATTACCAATGGCGTTGGCATTGTCGTTGGTTGCTTTAATTCTGCCTAAAACTCTATCTTGTACATTGGCTTGCGTCATGATTGATATAACATGGTTGTATTCATCTACCGAACCAACAATAACCGTTTGTTGAAATTTATTTTCTTCGGTATTGGTTTTTTTAATCCATTTTAGTTCAATTAAAATCCAACGCACTAGCGTAATCATTAATCCAGCAACAATGCCACCCATTAAAATAACACCTCTTGAAAAACGATATTTTTCTGGCAATAAAGAGTAGGCTGCCAATAAAATAACAATTGCTGTAGCTGAAGCCAGTAAAGCTTTTGATGGTTTATACAAGTTATCGTACATGCCAGCCAATGCAGCAGCAATTAAAAAAATAAGGGTAAACATGGGCATGGTAAAATTCAATACTTCAACATTAAAACCTCCACCATCTCTTACCAACTTTACCCAATATGTTTCAACACACCAAAGGCTTCCAAAAACCACAACAGCATCGGCAATGGCAATTCCCCACTTGGTTAACAATCCACTTAATAAAGAAACAACAGCTCTAGCACCAATTGCCAATTGTATTAGAAAAGAAAAAATAAATGCTTTACTTCCGCTATAATGTTTTTGTACAAAAATGCTCATGGCTTGGTAAAACATTCGTACATAATTTAAGCTGCCTTTTTTGGTGCTTTCTCCTTTAAAATGAATGATGCTACTATTAGAAAAGTAATAGTTTTTATAGCCAGCAGCTTGTATACGATAACTTAAGTCTACATCTTCTCCATACATAAAAAAAGTGTCATCAAAACCTTTAACTTTTTGTAACACTTCTTTACTTAACAACATAAAAGCACCAGCCAAAACATCTACTTCATGATTCTCGCTTTCAGATAAATGTCCCAATGCATATTTATTGAATATGGCAGATTTTGGAAAAATATTCGACAAGCCAACCAACTTAAAAAATGACGTAAGTGGCGATGGAAAAGCCCTTTTACTTTCTGGTAAAAACACACCCTTTCCGTCTACCATTTTAATTCCCAAAGCACCACAGTTGGGCGTTTGTTCATAAAATCCAATACTTTCTGTAAAGCAATTTTCTGGTACAATAGTATCTGGATTTAAAAATAAAATATACTCACCATTTGCAAGGGCCAATGCTTGATTGTTGGCTTTACCAAAACCAATATTTTCTGTATTTTCTACAAAATGAACTTGGGAAAATTTGGGCTGCAAATAAGCAATACTACCATCGGTAGAGCAGTTGTCAATCACAATAATTTCTGCATCAATTTGCTGAGTTGCTTTTACAACACTGTGTAAGCACTGCTCAAGAAAATATTTTACATTGTAATTAACTATGATAACCGATAATTTCATTCAGCAGCAGAATAAGTTGATTGTTTTAAAGTGGCAACATACTTTGTATTTGCGAAGTAGCCAAAAAACACCTTACTATTGGTTAAGCAAGTATATTTGCTCATGTTCAAAAACACACTTATTAAAGCCACAGAAGCAGCTGGCGTTGTAATAAAAGAATACTTTGATAAACAGTTTACCATATCTAATAAAGAAGGTATCAATAACCTAGTTACAGAGGTAGATCATAAAAGCGAAGAAGTTATTATTGCTGTAATTAAAGATGCTTTTCCATCGCATTATATTCTAAGTGAAGAAGCTGGAGAAATGGCACAAGACAGTGAATATAAATGGATTATTGACCCCATTGATGGAACTGTAAATTACGCCAATGGCATTCCTATTTGTTGTGTAAGTATTGGGCTAGAAAAAAATGGAAGAATGATTATGGGTGCAGTTTTCAATCCATTTATGAATGAATTTTTTTGGGCAGAACGTGGTTTAGGAGCAACATTAAATAACAAACCAATTCATGTTTCTAATAAAACGGAAGTTATTAAAAGTTGTTTAGTTACAGGATTTCCTTATACGTATTTAGATATGCCCAATGGGCCATTACAAGTGTTTGAAAAGTTTATAAGAAAGGGCGTTCCTGTACGTAGATTGGGAAGTGCAGCGATTGATTTGTGTTGGGTTGCAGCAGGGCGTTTTGATGGATTTTATGAACACAAATTAAGTGCTTGGGATAGTGCAGCAGGTTTTATTATTGTAGAAGAAGCAGGTGGCAAAGTAACCGATTTAAGTGGGGCTTATTACAACCCTTATCAGCCAGGTATTATTGCTACCAATGGGTTAATTCATAACGAAATGGTACAAATTGTAAATGGTGCAGAAGTGTAAATACATAAATAAAAACTGGTTAGTTATTTTGGTATTGTTGGCAAATTGTATGGCTTGCAATTCTGTAAAATATACACCAAGAACAAAAAAACAAAAGTTTCAAGAACTGCCATCAATTATATTGTTGGATAGAATTGTGGAATTTAGAAACGAATTTTTATCGTGGCCAAACTCTAAAGAAGATATGGTAAAGAGAAATAAAAAGTATGCCGATGCTTGGGTTGGTTTTAAGTTCAAAGGATATTCGTTTATTAGCAATGATGCTGAAAAATTAACCTTCAATTTTTGGAGTCATCCGAAGGATGAACCTAAGAATATTTACGATAAAAGAATTGAATTAAACAGCTACAATGGTTGGGTAAAATTTTATAGAGATGGAGACATTTTTGTTTGGAAAATAAATAAAAACTAATTGAATCTTGCATCTTTTAATCATATATAAGATAACATGGAAAATAGAACAGAAATAGCATCGTTGGGAGAATTTGGGTTAATTGAACATTTAACCAAAAACTTTGAAACTAAACAAGCCTCAACATTATTGAGCGTTGGAGATGATGCTGCAGTAATAGATCATTTTGGTAAGCAAACTGTTATAACAACAGATTTGTTAATTGAAGGCATTCACTTCGATTTAATGTACACACCTTTAAAACACTTAGGCTACAAAAGCGTAATTGTAAACTTAAGCGATGTGTATGCTATGAATGCTACTCCTACACAAATTACAATGAGCATTGCTTTTAGCAATAGATTTAGTGTAGAGGCTTTAGACGAATTTTATGAAGGCGTTTATGCTGCTTGCGAAAAATATGGTGTTGATTTAGTTGGTGGAGATACAACATCATCTCAAAAAGGATTCATCATTTCTGTAACAGCAATTGGCGAAGTTGCTCCAGATAAATTTGTAAAAAGAAGTACCGCAGAAAAAGGAGATTTAATTTGTGTTTCTGGAGATGTTGGAGCTGCTTTTTTAGGTTTAACCATTATGGAACGGGAGAAGAAAATTTATATAGAAAACCCACAAGTACAACCCGATTTGGAAGGCGAAGATTATATTGTTGGAAGATTATTGAAACCCGAAGCTAGAAAAGATATTATAGAATTTTTTGCCAACAATCAAATTGTTCCAACAGCAATGATGGACGTTAGTGATGGCATAAGTAGCGAAGTATTACACCTTTGCAAACAAAGCAACTTGGGCTGCAGATTATATGAAGATAAATTGCCAATTGACGATAAGTCTAAACAAGCTGCTTATAAATTTGGCCTTGACCCAACTGTTTGTGCTTTAAATGGTGGAGAAGATTATGAGTTAATATTTACGTTAAAGCAGGAAGATTACGATAAAATTACACTCAATGAAGAAATTGCAGTAATTGGTTATATGGCCGATATTGAAGAAGGTTGTAAAATTATTACAAAAGGTGGTAATACTTTTGATATTACTGCACAAGGTTGGAATGCGTTTGTAAAACAATAAGGGTTACACCATTTATTCTACATGAAAAAAAACAAGTTTACTATTAAAGGCAAGTGGTTGTTGTGGCTACTGCCTTTTTTGTTTTTTACAGCTTGTGTAAGTACCAAACAAAGCAACTACACTTTCAATCATAAAAAAAGTGCAGCCGATTTAAAAGCAGATGTTGTTTTGCTGAAAAAAATTCTAGAAGCCAACCATCCATCATTGTATTGGTACACACCAAAAGATAGTATGGATGTTTATTTTGCAAACGCTATCAATCAAATTTCAGATTCGTTAACCGAAGTTCAATTTAAAAATACAGTTGCAGCAGTAATTAGTAAAATACGTTGTGGCCATACCAGTGTTAGATTTTCTGAAGATTATACGAAGCAACAAAAAGAACATCGCTTTCTACAATTTCCTTTGTACTTAAAAGTTTGGGATGATAGTTTGGTGGTTTTGCTAAATGTAAATGCAAAAGATTCTATATTAAAAAGAGGAGCAATCATTACATCTATAAACGGAAAAACAAATAGAGAATTATTGGATAACATGTTTGATGTAATTAATAGCGATGGGTATAGTATCAACTTTAAAAATCAATTACTCAGCAATAATTTTCCAGGTTGGTATCAAAATGTTTTTGGTTTAGATAGTACCTACAACATAGAATTCATTAACAATAAAGGAGAAAAAGCAAGTACAAAAATTACCAATTATAAGCCTATTAAAGACACTAGTACTATTAAAAAGAAACCTTTAAAAGATAGTACGCTTAGCGATGACGAACCAATAAAAGCCACTAGAAAACAAATAAGGCAAGCCAAGTTAGCAGCCAAAAGAAGTATGCAAATTGATACAAGTATTAACACTGCTTATATACGCTTAACAACATTTAGCAGCGGTGGATTAAGAAGATTTTTTAGAAAATCTTTCAAAAAAATTGAAGCAGAAAAAATTGAAAATGTTGTAATTGATTTAAGAGAAAATGGTGGTGGAAATGTTGGCTTATCAAACAAGCTTACAAAATACTTGGCAAAAAAACCGTTTAAAAATGGCGATACCGTAATGGCCATGAATAGAACTTTCCCCTATAAAAAATACATTAAAAACTGGTGGATGTATTGGTTTCCAATGAACTTTTTTGCTCATAAAGAAAAAGATGGAAACATACATTACAGACGATTTGAGAAACATTTTTTTAAGCCACAAACCAAACATCATTTTGATGGAAATGTTTATTTAATTCAAGGAGGAATTACTTTTTCTGCATCAACCATGTTCATTGGAGCTTTGAAAGGGCAAGACAATGTAACCATTGTAGGAGAAGAAAGTGGAGGAGGCTTTTATGGAAACTCTGCAATGCACTTACCAACGATTGTGTTGCCCAATAGCAAATTAAGAGTTGTATTGCCAATGTATAGATTGGTGATGGATAAAACTAGACCAAAAGGAAGGGGAATAATTCCTGATATAGAAATTTCTCCATCGTCTAATGCCATTAGAAAAGGATACGATATTAAACTTGCTGTTCTTAGAAAAATTATTTTAGAAAAAAGGAAGCAACAATAATTAGTGCTCTATTTTCCACTAAGCATAAAGATTTTAGTAACTGCTTTTTCTACTCCAAAATCATCTTTTATGAATACCAAATAAACGCCACTAGCTACTTTTTCGCCTTTGTAATTTTTACCATTCCAGATAGCTTGTCCACCCAATGCTCTTGTTTCAAAAACCAATCTACCATTGGGTTCTACAATTTTTACATTGGCATTGTTTACCAATCCTTTGATAGCAATTGTACCTGCAAAATTTTGTGGTACAGGATTTGGGAAAACCAATACATTTTCATTGGTTAAGCCTCCCTCAGTTGCTGTACTTCTAAAACTACAAATACCTTTAAAAGTTGCAATAAATACTTCTCCTGTTGTTGGATGAATGGTTAACTGCTTTACGTCGTTGCTTAATAATGGAGAGTTTTCTTCTGTAAATTGATAAATAATTTTATCGCCATCTGCACTAACCAACCACAATCCTTTTTTTGTGCCAATCCACTTTCTGTTAGCTCCATCTACGGCAATGCATTGCACTTCTTCATCTTGAAATAAGAAGCCAGCAAATGCACCTTGTTGTACAATTGGTTTTATTGCATCGCAAGATTGTGTAAATATTTCATTGGTACATTGTATCACTGCAATGCCCTTATCTGTACCAATCCACAACAAACCATTTTTGTCTTTTGCTAAGCAATACACATTGTTGCTCGGTAAGTTTCCTGAACCTATTCCTGAACGAATGTATTTCCATTGGTCATCGTTTAATGCATCAATACTATTGCCATAGTTGTAACAAAAAATACCATTGCCTCTAGGGCTTACCATCCAAATTTGATTGGCATCATCAACAACAAGTTGGCTAATGGCATTTTCAAAATGTGTAAATGGAATGGTGAATGCTTTAAAGCTACCATCTTGTTTTCTTACTTGTAAGTTTTGTGGTGCAGCATAATTGGAAATCCATAAGTTGTTGTTTGCGTCAAAAGCCAATCCACTAATTCTGTAGCTATTTATATCGCCAATGGCAGGTTGTAGAGTTGAGTTTGAGCCTTTGTAAATTTGAATATTGTTGTCTTTAAAATGTACCAATCCGCCGCCATAACTTCCAGCCCAAATGCTTTTATCTATTGGATTTGCAGCCAATGCAATAAAATCTAACACAGAATCTAAAATGGGTTTATTGAAACTTCCTGTATAATTCCATTGGCCGTTTTCATATAAAAAAATACCATCTCTATTGTACAAATAATTCCAAGCATCGTTCACTGATCCTGCAGCTGCATAAACAGTATTGTTGTTAATTAACATTGCTCCACTTGCAAAGCCCAATGGCCCGTTTGGAATGTATTGTTGAAAAGTAGTGGTGTATTTAGATAAGCCACCAAAATAATCTGCTATCCAAATTGCACCATTGCTACTCATAGCATTTTTTGGGAAAGAAACAATACCAGCTTGTGCAATTGTTTTTTCAATGGCTCCATTACTATTTAATTGCAACACTCTACTTGCCCCTGACGCACTTCTTTGTGCTACAAAAATTTTATTTTCAGCAGCATTGATGTTTTCTATTTGCCAATTATTTTCTGCATATAACAAACTCCAATTACCAGCATTCTCAATAAACAAAGAATCGTGTTTTTGTACAACAATTTTGTTGTTACAAAGAATTGCATTGGTAATATTTCCAACACTTAAACCATTAATTCCACTTATATTTTGCCATGTAGAAAAGTTAGCTAAATTACTAGCATTGCTATTGGCAGTTTTTAAACCTTCGTTGGTGGCTGCAAAAAAAATATTGTTATTTTGCGTTAAAGAAAATGTAGCAGTTTGGTTGCCATTGTTACCAATTATCCAAGTGTCTTTTGTTTCGTATTTCTTTAAATCAAGTACTACAATTCCTAAGCCTGTACTTAAATATGCCAAGCCATTGTTACAATATATTTGATAAATGTTTTTGTTGCCAACAATTGTACTTCGTTGAATATCGCCAATGTTTTTTATGCTTGAATTTTTTACAATATCAATACTACTATTGTTGTAAGCGATTATCAACTGTTGAGTTGCGTCGTCCCAGGCAATACAATTTATACCAACATAACTTAAGCCAGTAACTTTAGTATAACGCTCTAGTTCTTCATTTTCATCAATACTAAAAACAGCATATTGTGTAGCACAATACAACTTATTGCCTTGCACAACTTGTATGGCATTTTGATAAGGCAAATGTTCTTGCCAATGCCCAATGGTTGGTTGTGCTTTGCATAAAACAGCCAATAATAATATAATAAAAAAAAGGAGGCTTTTTTTTATTATAATTTGTATTTTTTTATGAATTGTTTGAAGCTGCATTGTTTTCGAAGTTAGCCCTTATTGTAAAATGGAAATGCAGCTTATAAAATGTTCATAAAATGAGAAAGACTTCTTTTTAACTATTTTTTTGTTGAAGGAGTTACAAGTTTACTTGTTTTAATGGGCAACATTACTTTAGTAGAACTTGTTGTTCTATCGGTCCATTTAAACGTATTAATCATGTGCTTTACATCTTCCATTAAAAAGCTGTTCACTAAGTTTAACGAATCTTCGTTGGGTGTTGCATCAAAATATAAAGCCCCACGTAAAAAATGTTTGGCGGTATCGCTTAAAAAAAATTGATTGGCTGTAGCCACATCTCCACCAACTTTAAAAAACATACCATGTATACCATTGTTGGTTACAATAGCAGAATCATCAATTGAATATGCTTTTTGAGAATGTTTGCCGGTTAATTTAAATGCATCGTTTACCAACTTATTAAAGTTACCATTAGCAATTGTTTTATAGCTAACATATACTTTACCGTTGAACTGTGGAAATTGGATATTTACCCACCAAGGATTTTCTGTTTTTTCTCCAAAAAATAAACTGTCTTTTACAACTTCTGCATAAACAGGATATTCAAATGTATAAGGATAGCCGGGTTGATTGAAAATTTTGTATTCTTTTTTTGGTAAATCTATTTTAAAATAACCCTTGGGTTTTGGGGTAAATGTACTGTTACAAGCAACTAAAAAAAAGATTAAACCAACACATACAATTATCCATTTTTGTAGAGTTTGTAAACGAACAATTGCTTGTTTTCTATTTCCCATTAGTCAAAATCTTTATTCTGCCAACTGTGGCTTTATGGTTACTTTAATTTTATTAATTCTGTTTCTTTCTACCTCTAAAACGGTAAATTCAAAATCGCCACAAGGCACCACTTGTGCAGTAGTTGGAATAACGCCTGCAATTTCTAAAACCAATCCTGCCAAAGAATCGCTATCGCCTCTTACTTCATCAAAAGTATCTAAAGGCAATTGCATAAACTTGCACACATCGTTAATCATTACTTTTCCTTCAAAAATATAATTGTACTCGTCTAATTTTTTATAACCAGCATCTTCTTCATCAAACTCGTCTGTTATTTCGCCAATAATTTCTTCTAAAATATCTTCTAAAGTAACAATGCCACTTGTACCACCAAACTCATCTACCACAACAGCAAAGTGTATTCTTTTACTTTGAAATTCTTTCAATAAATCTTCAATCATTTTTTGTTCGTGTACAAAATATGGCTGACGCATGATGGCATGCCAATCAAACTGATTTTCTTGATCTAAAAATGGAATTAAATCTTTGGTATGAATCATACCAACAACTTCATCTAAATCTTCTTTATACACTGGTAAACGGCTATAATGTAAATCACCAACTTGTTGCATCAAATCTTCGAACGATGTTTCAAATTGAATACCATGTACATCTAAACGGGTTTTCATAATTTGTTTAACCGTTGTATTGCCAAATTTTAAAATGCCTTTTAAAATGTTTTTTTCTTTTTCGTTAGAGCCAGTGTGTGTAATATCAATTGCATGATATAGCTCATCGTTGGTATTAGAACCAGCACCTTTATTGGCCAATTTTTTTTCAACAATATCGCTGTACTTAACTAGCCAACCACTCATTCTTCCAAATAAATAATCTATTATTTCTACCAATCCTCCAACATCTTTTGCAAAACGAATGTTGTTTTGTGTAGCCATTACTTTTGGCATAACCTCTCCAAATAAAACCAAAATAGATGTTACAATGAGTACTTTAATTAAAAATTCAACCCATTGTAAAGTGACATTAAAGTGTATTAAATCATCTATCAATAAATTGCTAATAATAATAATAGCAATGTTTACAAAACTGTTGGCAATCAGTAAAGATCCTAATAGTGTTTTGGGTTGTTCTAACAAATCAACAACACGTTTGTAGGCAGGTTGCTGCTTTGTTTTTAGTGTATTAATATCTTTATAGGTAAGTGAAAAAAATGCAACTTCGGCACCACTCATGGCAAATGAAAAAAACAACAAACACAGTAACAGTACAATTAGTACAGTTGTACCTTGGGTGTTTATAAGAGCCCCTAAGATAATATTCAATAAAGCCGAATGATAATCCAAAATAATTGTTTTAATTAAGCAATCTTAAAGCCTACAATTGTGGCTTTAATTTGGTTAAGTTGCAAACTTACCAATACTTTATTAAAAAGGTAATGTTTCTCCACCATCTGTTAATGGCGGCAAATCATCTCCATTAAAATTGTCTATCGAATCTCCACCAATAGCTGCATGTCCATCGCCACGTTTCTCTAACATAATTAAATTGTCGCCAACAACTTCTGTTGCAAATTTTTTATTGCCTTCTTTATCTTCCCAGCTACGGGTTCTTAAACGTCCTTCTATATAAACCAAACTACCTTTGTGTAAATATTTACTAGCCAATTCTGCCAAGCCACGCCACAGAACAACTGTATGCCATTCGGTTTGACTAATCAATTTTCCATTTCTATCTTTATAGGTTTCTGTTGTGGCTAATGGAAATTTTGCAACACCAATATTTCCTTCTAAATAATCCATGTGTGGATCTTTACCTAAGTTGCCAATCAGCATAACTCTGTTAACACCTCTCATAAAAATAATTTTTTTGTGGCTAATGATTTTTTGCTACACCTAAAATAATTTTTTTTTATCAAACAACATAATGAATTATAAAAAAATTGATTGGGTTGAACAATTTTAAACAGAACTAAACTTTTGTATCTGAACACTTATGTTGAATAACTTGAATTGAAGCTGCAAAAACACAATTGTTAATGGTTGGTTTTCCTTTTGTCGATTTCCATTTTTAATCTTTTATTCACATCAATTGTAGGATTACTAAACACAAAAATGGTTGTTCTGTATTCTCTAGCCAATGTGTTTGTTATAGAATCGGCTACAAAAGAAGTTTCAAAAAATGGACTTGTTTTTGTGAGTTCCTCTTTGTAATTATCGGCTTCTTTAACCCTAATAAAATGTTGTATTGGAGTGCTTAAGTTAATCCAATCTATATAATCTGCATTAAACGAAACGGCTTTAATATTTTTATTGTTGGTGTAATAATTTATTGCACCTGCTTGTCCGTAGTTATCGCATAAAATTAAAATTTGATTTTTGTTGGGCAGTTTATTCGTTTCCAAATCTACTTTTTGAGCCAATTCTTTCCAACCCAACATATCGGCAAAGTCTTGTGGCAAAACGTGGTTTTTTCCATCTTCCCAACGAAGCAGTCCTAGTTTTTTATATGCCTCTTCATTTTTTAAAATATATGCAGGATCCTTAATTGAAAACACTTTATTAAACAACAGTACATAAAATAAAATAGGAATTGCCAACAACAAGGGCTGTAAATATTTTTTCCAATTGGTGCTTAAAATTTCTCCAAAAAATGTTGCTCCAAAAGAAATATAAATTGGGTAAAGCCCAATTGCATAATAACTTTTTGCTTTAAAATA
>Ga0075152_10002454_pt1 | contig 13136 bp, 18 predicted proteins | sample JI61114C2DNA_FD_70964 | JGI IMG/M metagenome (GOLD analysis project Ga0075152, IMG submission 70964) | Wastewater effluent complex algal communities from Wisconsin, to seasonally profile nutrient transformation and Carbon sequestration -... | ecosystem: Engineered > WWTP > Effluent > Algae...
GCAAGAAGCTAGACAGCCGAACCTTCTTCAGCTACTGCTAACGCCTCCAGGTTAAGTTCGATAAGGGTTCGGAAATCTTTGATGGCTTCTTTATGCTCTTCGAGCTCTAGTTACAGCATTTGTAAGGTTGGCCTCTCCGACATTCGATAGCTTAGAATCTTAATGAGCAAACTATAGCAAAGAGTGTTGTTACCTCACCTGATGTTCGATGGGGAGGCCGAGGAGGCTTTAGAAAGATACCGAAAGGTATTCGAAGTTGAAGTGCTTCAATTGCGCCGGTATGGTCCCAAGATGTCCATTAATAAGGAGCAGTAGCAAAAGATCCTTCACGCTGAGATCAAGATGGACGGCAACTTAGTGATGCTGGCCGATTGCTTTGAAGGAACCAAATCGCAACAGCATCCGCTGCTTGGGTTGTTTATGCACTATACGGACTACAAGAAAGCCGAAAATACATACAACATTCTCTCGGAAGGCGGCAATGTGGAGAAACCACTACAAAAGCATTAGCTTGGCGGCCATTCAGCAAAGTTTAGAGACAAGTACGGCATCAACTGGAGCCTAAGTTGCCAGGAGGAACCCAGCAAACTCTGACTCAAATGAAGAAATTTGTGAAAGGACGGGGGTCTCGATACTTTTTGCGATAGCCTTGTTGCCTTACAACTCTCACAGGCACCCCCGTATTGAGCAGTTTAATACGATCTCGAAGAATTTCGGCTTAGTCGCGTCGTTAGCATGAGTTTGAACTCTCAGCTCGACTGCGAATTGTAAAGTTCGGGAGGTAACGCTTGGTAAACTACAATATGGATGTGCGAGAGCTTGTAGGGTCCAACTGCGTCTCAGGGCTTCTATCTGTTCGTTAGAGTTTCATCGGCAGTTTGCGTAGCTCTTCTGGCTGACCAAAGAAACGCGGCAGGTAGTCGCACTAGAATTATACAATTTTTGCTGCAACGGGAGGGCTGTTGCTTGGTAGCTCCTTGCTTTTCACCTGTCTGTCACTATAGGTGGAACATGAAAACAGCTTGAGTCCCTTACTGGAAGCAGGTCGTATTCGAGGTCTAGAATGCAACAATGGAATACGAGAGGCCTCTTCTGACTGTTCGATGGAAATTGGTTCAGTCGGCGATGAGGTCTCAGCAAAACGATCCTTATACTGCTTGGAGTAGTCGTTTATGGTACGGCGGGCTTATCCGTTTCTGCCTAGCAGAGTTTTGGCGAGGCGTTCTGAGCACTGCATAAGCAGCCTGCCTTCGTTGAGCTAGGGGTCCTACTGTTCTGTCGCTGAGGCTTTCGGTAGGCCTGTAGCATCAATATCTTCGATAACTGGCTTGAGTTCTCTATAGATCCGGTTGACATGCTTGGCAACAAGCTGGTTAAGGTGACGTTGAATCACTGCTTCCTGAATCTCCCCTCGAATGCCCATGCCCGGTTGTTATCGCTTTGGCGATAGGTCCTTACAGAGAGTGCGGGAACCCACCAACAACAGCGTTCTATCGCCATTGTACATGACCTGGAGATTATTGGGTATTATAAGAACAAGCAGCAGGAATGAAGTTACTCATAAATTTATCATGTTTAGGAGATTCAAGTCGAGCCCAGCCTTCAGCTTCGGTTCACGCACAGCAAGTACAGGTTGTGTAAAGCAGTGGTGACGACCAGCAACAGAAAGTAGCGCCTACCAGCGCCCAACCAATATTCACCGCAAAAGGAGCCCGTAATGGAGAAAATCGCAAGACAGACATTGTAGTTCTTTGGTTCATTCAGCTTTGCTACAATGAAGCGGAACCCGTTGTTCGGCAAGACTAAGGAATCACCGGGACCTGGCGCTTACTACAATCCTGAACTTGACAGTTCGTTCAGAAGCACCAGTAGGATTTCGCTGAGAGCTCGACATGAATAAAAACTGGTTGTGACTCCTGGGCCTGGTCATTACCGACCAGCAACAGTGGCTAAACCTACCGAGTATAGTTTTACAAAGGACAAAAAAGAAGACCCGTTTCGGAGTAAGTCGAAGACACCACCGCCTGGGCGTTACGAATTGCAAAGTTCATTGAGTTAAAGGTCGGTGATTATCGGTACTTCCAAAAGAAAAAGGCTACTGGAGACTGAAGTAGCAGTTCCGGGTCCTGGAACTTACAAGCCAATCATGAGACCTTTTAAGAGTACTGAAATACTGATAAAATTTCCAAAGGCTTCGCGAGAAAGCCAGAGAAGCAAGCCGGTGAGCAAACAACCTGGACGTACTTGAAGATTCTATTTAGCGGGTGCATACGACACCAGAAGCATGTTCGAGTCAGGCAGTCGAGGCAGCATTGCAGGTCGGACAATATCGATGCGATTTGAAGACATTCTATTTAAGAAGCGCATGTCTATTCCCGGTCCTGGCACTTACGCAGTCAAGCCAATTCCACATGAACCATCCACGCAGAAGTATAGCTTCCCACGCTCGAACCGATCCCTAGTGGACTTTTTCGAAGCAAAGACAAGTGTGCACTCAAACAGCGACTTCTATGACTACAACAAATAACTTGATAAGAAGATTCACATGAAGTTTCCAAAGCAAGAAAGACTGAAAGCAGTGTAGCCTCCCACGAGAAAAATTGGGCCGGGAGACTATGATAACGCAGTAAAGCAGATACTTAGGCTCAAGCATGCAGGTCCTGAGTTCAGCATTTCAAAAGAGAGAAGAAAGATACTCGAGCTATCCAAGGATCTTGTTCAAGCACCCGGCCCAGCAGTTCATAGCATCGCTATTCCCAGACAACAGTCCATTAGCCTTGCCCAGTCGAGGCGGCCAGACTATTCCAAGAAGGCTGGACCTGGACCAGGGGCCTACACGCCTGCTGTTGAACTCAAAAAGTCATTGGATATTCGGTTTGCCAGGAGTCGAAGAGTTCCGAACAAAATATAAAAAATTCCCGGACCCGGTACTTACTAAGCCCCTGCCGACTTCGGAATCCTCCCCAGTTACGTATGATAAATGAATCATGCTTCTATACTGATTGGAATCTGCACCCAATCGAAACCCCAGTCATCGGGCATTCCCATCCTCGCTCCATTTGGCCAGTTTCGCCAACTGAATACTGGCATTTGGGTTGTCTCATTGTAAGGTGGTGACGATATCGTGTGGATATATCCATCGTTAAGAGTGTTCTGATGAGCTACTTTCATATCGATCATTCCGTAGGCAAATCTCTCCTTGGTACTAAGATCATTCCTGGGTGCCAGTCCATCTCCCTTATCTTCTTCCTCATTTGTGCGCAATAATATCTGCATCGAGGCGTAGTCCGTGATCATCGGATGGTATTTCCGAAACAGGATAGCCCGTTCATCATTGTCGTATGTAAATCCGTCTAAGTTATATGAGAATGTACATGCACTGTAGTTCAGCTTGTCGTATATGCGTTGGTCTACCGGCACATTGTAAGATGCGACGTAGCCTTCCTTGTAGAACCGTTCAGTAAAATTTAGAACGACCGAAATGTCAAAGGCCTCTTCGATCATGAGTATTTCAGTGGTATTGCTGCGTGAGTATTTCTCCAGATCGGTGACAACCCACTGGTTATTGTGGGTGCCACTGCGGAAACGCAGAAAAGTATCAACCCATTGAGAGGGAGTGCGGGCGAGTCGGTTCGCAACATTGACTCTGAGCCAGGTTGGCACACATTGTGGCTTGAGCAGCTTGAAGTTCTATGGAGCGAAGTTTTCCAAACTGGTTTCGGTCACGGATAACCCTGAACTCATTAGGAAGAAGTCATCCTTCGATTACAGGTCGCCTGGTCTAGAGCTAAACATGACTTTGTCAGCAGCAATCCTCGAATCTTGAGAAGGAAAGTCGTAGAACTTGAAGAACCGAAGCATCAATGCGTATTGGTTCCAAGTGTTGTGAGTGACGTAGAGCTTGCCGTCGAGTTCTCGTACATAGCTGTTGCAGTTCCGACGGGAGGTCGAGTTGGCAGCGGTGTGTTGGAAAGCTGGGATTATGTCTTCCAAGTCACCCATATTGGTCAGATAGTAAAACTGACTGAAACCTACGTACATATCCAGCCGGTTCTATTCATGGAGCCGCTGCAGGAAGCCTCGATACATGTATCGCAGCTGCTCAGTTATTGCTGAATCATCTGCAAATCGTACCTCTTGTCTGCTACCAGTACAGATCACTGGGAGAGGCAGCCGCAGCCATCCGGTCCAGCCAAGTAAGTTGTTCGTCTTGAAATCGTTTCACTGCGATATTGACGTTGTATGAGCCATTGAGTGCCAGGGATTTTACATAGTTGCTGTAGGCATAGAATATTTCTTTGTAGGTCGCATATCCTTCGCAAAAACCTGCTGCCCTGTACTGATCGAGCATCGTGACGGCTGCGTTTGCCTTGACATAGATCCTATTCCATCCACTTTCGCGAATCTTCTAGACATAGTGGCAGTGGCACAGCTCGGTAGGTGATTCCTGCAGACTCACCTTGAAAGTGCTGTCCACGGAGTATAGCACACAGCTGGCAGTTGCCAAGATCGCGAGGATGTACACGAGTTGATTGCTGATCATATCAACTCTAAATTGATACAAAGATGTATGGATCTGACATCTAAGAGAAAGAGTTCGGCCCTACGTGTTCATAACTGAGTAATTTCCGGTGAGTAAATAGTGTTCGCGAATGATTCAAAGTCACATCATCGTCAATCTAACGATCAAAACTTATATCTTCCTTTGACGATTTCGATGGAAGTAGTACCCTCATATACCAAGAATGTGTCAAAAACAGTTCGTTATTAATACTTCAATGCAACCAACACTCAAGCACTTAAGCCGGTCGTTTCTGTCTCCGCCTTGACGAACATTTTACCAATACATAGTAACAGATCAAGCCGAATGGGTTGTGCTGCAATTGGAAAAGACCTAGTCTTCCATTATTACTGACAATCGTAATTAGAGTTTTCTAAAATCCAAGTTATGAACACAGAACACTTCGATGAGGAGATGAAGGAAACTTTTAATCATCGAACCCGAAACAAGACCAAGGAAGGTCTCCTGGTCAGTCAGCTCAGCTACAGCGATTTCAACGTACCCCAGAAAGTATTTGCCGGGATACTCGCCGAACTTCGTCAACGTAAGCTCGAAATGAAGGAGGACCCTGAACTCATACGCTACCCAGATTACCTGTGGATCTTCAACGAATGCCGTTCACGTCCAATCCACGACGAAACAATCGAAGAGATCTACAAAAAACTCAAAGGAAGCCAAAACCTGACCGTATCGGGGCTTTTGGAAATAATCCAGCGACATCGTCCGAAAACGACAGAAATCGACTTACTAAACTTGCTGAAAAAGTATGGAATAAACTACACCGAACACGAGGGAATCCTACCGAAGGAGTTCATTGAACTGCTGAGTCGCGCCCAGCGCCGTAGCACTTGACACTCACTTCAACTTTCATTTAATTTGACCGATGGAAGTAAATCCCACCAGTTCGCCGGAGAAGTAGTTCACTTGCAAGGCCATATTGTCGCTGGTGAGTGGGGTGGTGCTCATGCTTGTCGTCGGGTCGCTCTACACCTTCGGGACTCTCACCGTCTACATCTCCTCGTACCTCAGACATCATGGCTCACCCGATATTAGCACGGTAACCATCGGACTCATCTTTCCGTTTATCCTCCTCGCGATGAACGGAGGCATCATCATCGGGTACTATTCCGCATTGATATAGATCGCAGCTCGCAAAGAAGCTAGATGTGAGGATAATCACCCTTGGATCGTTCGCGTTGTATGCTGGCAGTCTTGTGCTCCTTTCATTCCTTCATAACTTCTATGCTTACATTGCCATCTACGGCATTGCCAACGGACTTTTCCTTGGAATTCCCTATATTCTGCCGATCAACAATGCTTGCCAATACCTGCCCAAAAGAAAGGGGCTTGTGAGTGGCATTTGTATCATGGGGCTCGGGTTTGGAGCTTTACTGTTCAACCAAATCATCGTGGCTATTATGAACCCTGATAACTTGCCGCCTGACGAGAAACATTTCTTTCCACAGTCTGTTGCCGACCATCTGCCCACAGTTTGGAGGGTACTTGCAGGAGTGTATCTGGGATTGGCAATCATAGGAACTGCCATAATGGTACCAAAGCAGAAGGAGACCAAATCGGAAGACAAACAGTCCCTGTTGAGCGAAAACGGCCAGGACGCCTCATACCCCAACGAATGTCAAAATCTAAAGGATGCTCTCACCCAACCCACGTTCTACGTATATGTAGTGTTCATTGCCTTGTCTTCCTGTTTCGGCATGTTCATTGCCTTCAACTATAAGGAATACGGTTTGAACAACATCAAAGACGATCAGTTTCTAACTTTGGTTGGAAGTATGGGTGGCATCGCTAACGGCCTTAGCAGAATCTTCTGGGGGACGCTTCTAGACTGCTTCTCTTTCAAATGGCTCATGACAATTGTCAACGTGTTACTCCTAGCTACAGCTCTCAGCATTCAGTTCCTTGCTGACCAAAAAGCCTTCTTCATGGTGTACGTCATTTTGATTTACTTCTTATATGGTGGGCAGTTCAGCCTGATGCCTGCCAAGACGTACCAAATTTATGGCCAAAAGAATGGTGCACGAGTGTACAGCTATGCGTTCTTCGGGTTCTCCTTAGGATCAATGATGCAGTTCCTACTGCACTACTTTCTCGTGAATCACTATGGCCAAGAAGGTTGGAACATCAGCTTCTATATTCTCTCAGCATTGCAGCTGATCGCCTTCGTAATTGCTCTGTTTGCTCAGAAGTTCGATATGGACTGGCGGGCTTACTACGCTGCCAAGCAGAACTGATATTGCTTGATATTGATAGATTCCCGACGGATTGTATTAGTAATTGAAAATTCATGAATTACGGCCCATCGCAACAACACCAATAACACTATCCCTATGGTCAATACAGCCCTGGGGTGTACAACCAGCCTACCTATGGCCAACCGACCTACGGCTAGGCTTACGTTGAGATGCAGGAGCACGGCTAACCTAAACGCCGTAGCAGCGACCTGTACGGTCGCGGGCGATTACAGTTCATTCAGAAGGTCTACACCATCCTAAGCAGTAAGTGAAGCTGTTATACAGTGCAAATTATCATCACTGCAGCTATGTCCGTTCTCGCCATCTACAACGAATCAATGCTGCGTTTTCAATCGGAGAATACCTGGGCAATGGTGCTTGCACTTATTGGTATGGTGGTGAGCGAGATCTACATTCTGTGCTGCGAGCAGGGACGCTACTATCCAACCAATATGATCCTGCTCGCAGTATTCACATTCTGTGAATCTTACTTCGTGAGTTTCATCTGCGGCGTTACGTCTGTTACTGCAGGCAAACAGACGGTACTCATCGCTGCAGGAATGACAGTAGGTAACTGAAGTATTATCTCAGTTATCGTCCTGGTCTGCACTGTGTATGCATTCACGACGGAAACAGACTTCACGACAAGCTGGGGAATTCTCTTGGTGCTTGGCGCAGCGGTGCTTTGCCTGGGAATCGTCACTATGTTCACGAGCTCGCCATTTCTCCGAAACCTCTATTGTGCTCTTGGTGTTCTTCTATTCGGGATTTACCTAGTCGTAGATACCCAAATGCTCTTAGGAGGTCGTTCGATAGAGCTGAGTGTAGACGACTACGTCCTTGCGAGCTTCTGCCTTTATGTGGACATCATCCAAATCTTCCTGTACCTTCTCTAGCTGGTACGAGGCAACAATGATTGACACATTCTTGCCTTAATACTGCATCATCATTTTTCAAATTATGAGCAAGCAACCATCCGAGGCGATGAAGGCCAGCCTTGAAAGGCTGAACAAGTACCTACTATTGCGATTGCAGACTGCGGGCGATGCGTTAGGGCCGCAACCCTACCAACAATACTGAGCAACCTGCCGAAGAGGAATCGCGCCGCACAGATATCATCCGCGATAAGCGCAACCTTGGTATTTATAGGTAAAACCTTTCACTATCGGTGTTCCCTACGGTAACCTTTGCAGCTATTCAGGCTACTCAGAGCTATGAAGTTGAGGTTCAGTGTGAATTAGAATCGAGATCCATTGATGCTGCGCGACAGCGCCGTGAGTAGTAGGAAGAAGTTGATAACGAGCTACTCCAGCCGAAGGAGCGAAAGAGAAAGGACGATAAACCTCAGGCTGAACTTGTCGTCAAGCCCATTAAAAGTATTCCGTGGAACCCATTCAGCGCTCACGGAAGACGAGCTGGGATCCCTGATGAAGTCCAAACATTTCTCAGACTTTTTCAACCAGTCCACCAAACTGCTTGAGAAGGTGCTGGACAAGGGAGATGGTGAGATGTTAGAGTTGTTACTGACCGACGACATCAACGGAGCAGAGACACGAAGCAAGGACATCCTATCGCCTGCTGTGAAGTTCTTCGATGCTCATTACACTCAGAACCGTGTGGTGACTTCATTGGACTGGTCTCCACAGATTCCGTAGTTGTTGCTGGCTAGCTACAGTCAAAATGAAGAAGGCAATATTAAAGACCATGTGGGAGTGTTACTGCTTTGGTCATTGAGCCTACGTACAAGACCTTAGTTCCTTTGTTTTTGTCAGTCGCAAATCACCTCGGCCTGCTTTTATCCATACAGCAACAAGACTATCATCGGAGGGTGCTACAACGGGCAGTTACTGCTTTGGGACTTCCGTGCCAAATCCCTGCCTGTTCAGCGTACTGGACTTTCCTCAGCAGGCCACAAGTATCCAGTCTACAGTTTGAATGTAGTGGGTACACAAATTGCCAACAACATTGTATCCATTTCTAACGATGGGAAGCTCTGCAGCTGGGATCTCAAGTCCTTCGGTAGTCCCGTAAAGGTTACGAAGCTCGAGAACAAATCTGAGATCAACGTAACATGCGCGTAGTTCCCGGAAGGCGATGTCAATAACTTCTACTTCGGTGCTGAAAACGGACTTATGTACAAGTCCACTCTGCACAACAGTCAATCGACCGAGGAAAAATACACCATATACGAAGGACACAATGGACCTGTCACTGGTCTTTCAATTAACAACCCATCAAGCGAGTATTCGGCATTATCCGGGCTGGTACTATCTTCGTCCTTCGATTGGAGCGTAAAACTGTGGTCCCCAAAACACAAAGACTATATTCGAACTTTCGACAATAGCGATGACTACGTTTACGATGTGGACTGGAACCCTTCAAACCCAGGCCTGTTTAGCTGCGTGAATAACGAAGGCTACATTGACCTATGGGACCTCACTTCGGATGTGGAGGTACCACTACTGCACTACAAGGTGAACAAGTCCGCAATCAACAAAAATAAGTGGAATCGCGATGGTTCAAAGATCATGACGGGTGATTCGGAAGGAAATGTAAGTGTGTTCGACCTGGATCGAAAGTACCAGAGAATAGAGGGCGGGAGATTGGACGACTTATAAAATACGCTCATCGAAGCCAAGGAAGTGTGATCATGGTAGCCGAATGTTCGTTATCGTCATAGCCAGTTGTATGAGCCTCTATAACAGGCACCAAGGCTGGTGTTCAAATCTTAAAAGGAAGTTCAGTGAATATTTTGATACGCATGTCCTTCGATCGAACTGCCTTTCGGGAGTCTCTTCAAGTTCGCCAGCCACTCATCGATGAGTATCTTAAGGATGCACTTCGAGCCTCATTGGATTAGGATTCCATGGTTGGAAACACCTGGCTTGACGCGATGTTTGCCGAACTGGAGTCCTTCCTGAAAGACTCTACACACTCTCCGCAACTTAAACTAGGGGCAGTTAAGGTACCGATGATATCTACGATAGTTCGCAGTGTATTTGCTGCTGTTGGGCGATGCCAAGATTTGCAAACAGTTCGAGCGTAAGGTCTACCCATATGTCCGGAATCTTTCACAGTACGATCGCTATACTCGTCTGGAAAAGAGAGGTTAGGAGCTCTTCAAGAACCATTCAAGTAAGTAGCAACTAAGTTAGTGTATACCACTGGATCACAAGTGAAATAGGAAGTACGGAAAATAGGGGTGGATCTCGTGCGAATCTGTCTGGAATCAGTGCCCGTTTGGGCTGCATGGTTTCCTCATGACCTTTCCGACGAGAGCAAGCAGTCTCAGTACGTAACTGGTTATGAGGCCCTGGTCAAGAACGGTATGCAGTTTCCAGATTAACAGGACTACCAGTTCTACACGAAACGCAATGTTGACCGGATGGAGGAAAAGTAAATTGGTCTTTAATACAGAGTCAAGCAGATTACGGAAGAAGTTGTTCAGGAGTTGGGCAGTCAATCAGCCACCACCAGCCTCGTTACCGATCAGGACAGTCATTCATAGCTTAAACGCCCTAGGTCGAGCATGTTACGTCTACGTGGAAGCGCAATCGATCCGAGAACCTCCGAAAAGATAGCTGGCTTTGAGTTTAAGTCAAACAAGAATGTTGGGATGAGCGTTCAAAATGTCGGACCCGCTGGATTTGTTTCGCTGACGAACAATCTCGCTGCTAAGAACAGTCCAGTGACAAGTTAGAGGTATAGCCCAAAGGAGAAAGAGCTGGCAAACGAAGTGTAACGGCTGAAGAAAGAGTTAGATAGCAAAATGCATTTGCTAAATAGTCAGCCTGACCTGCAAGCGCCGTTAATAAGTCGCATACGCCAAATGTAACAGCGTGAAGCCGACCTGTTAAGGACAATTTAGAGCCAAAAGCAAGCTCTGATGGTAATGCCTAACAATAGTACAACCTAGTCCGTAGGTCGAGAGCTCAACGAACTACGCAACCAATTGCAAAGAGCCCTTAACGATAACAACTCACTTGCGAACGAATGCCGAAAACTCCGCGAGACAGTATCAACCCTGACTCAAGAAAATCAGCGTCTACGTTCACAGACATCCCTTCTCCAGCGAAACCAAAACCAACCCGAGCAGTTGGCCAGTCCACGGTCAAAACTCTCTTCCGTGGTTACGAATTAGGTCGAGGAACTACGAGAGCAGTTGCACAAACTACAGAGCTAAAACCGGTAGCTCAAAGTCAACCTTCTTTCGGAGTGCATTGAGTCGAGCGAATTTAATTAAAGTGATCTCAAGCGAAGAAAGGCCTCCCGCATTCGCTTCGAAGACTACTCACCAGAAGAACTGTTCGAACCATACTACAGCAATCTCAACACCGAAGAGCAAATTCGCTTTAGGAAAGCGCTGCTTAAGACAAAGGAATTACTTGTGAGAGACCCCACAATCGAAATCGGCTGTGTGACACAGGTCCAAGGTACGAACCGGTTGAAACTTAACCTCTTCTTCACCAATGTCACTAGGGAAAATATCACAGAGGTAGAATGTTCTCTATTTTGTGGGACGGCAGTCACACTGGTGAAGGGGAATGAGAGACCTTTGAGTATAATAGCCCCCGGTTATCAAGAGAAGATAGGCTACGTCTTTGAGTTGACCAACGAGAATTTCGGCTGCGCAGTATTTACGCTAAAGTATAGTGTAGCTGGTTAACTCGTCACCAAGCAGTTGCTTCTGCCTATCAGCAAGGTCAAGCTCACCGAACCAAAGGCATATCTACAAGATAGCTAACTCACCTCCCTGAAGGAAAGGACTGTTGAACTCGACAGTAGAATGATGCAATCCCTCAGCCGGCTACCAGAATACTTCCGGCTGATGTACGAAAAGTCAGAAGCAGGCACCACCTATTATCATCTCCAGTTCTGCTATCTCAAGGACAAGTATGAAATGGTTTGGTCGCAGCTCGGCAAGTTCGTTCGGCTTACTATTCGCTTTGTACCGGACTGCTAAGAGGAGGCTGAGAGACTTTTGGACGAGTGGGCATTCTTGCTGAGTAAGTAATCCAGCTGATCTAAATGTTTGCTACTGTTGTCGTTGTTTGGTTGGGTCGGTTGTGCACCCGCTGGGAGCACTACTCTTCCGTTGCAGCAGATATATATTAGCATGAAGGAGCGAAGCTATCGGTTCGAGGAAGAACCCCATAACAGCAGCCAAGGCTCTAGTTCCTTCAGCATGGAGTACCCACATATGAAGCCAATGCCCTCATTCTCGAAGCTGCAGGAACAGAGGATTAGTCCGAGCCTACGTACGGACAATAGTCGACGCGTCAATATTTCTCGCAAGGAAATATAGGGACTGTTCACAAGTGACACGATAATCAAGCGACCGGAGCGCAGCCATCTTGGCTTCGTGGCCACTCCCGAGAAGTACGAGCATTCATAAATCAACCACCTTGGAGTGAATAGCGTGTTATACAGCCCGAGGGAGGTAATGTCAAGCCATAGCCCAAAACCGAGTGTTGGTTGCGAACGAGAGGTGTACGAAAGGCGTATCAAGCAGATGACAAAAGACTGGGCCGTATAGAAGGCCTCGCTAAAGAAGTAGATCAAGCAGTTAGAGTTCATAGTCCAGCAGTGGTAGCTGCTGGATGACCGGAAGATGAACTCAGGAATATCGAAGACTTCGGAGATGATGCTGCTCGACGTTGGCTCACCTAGACAATCACTTGAGCTGACGCGCTTAAAGAGACAGTTGTAGGACTGCGAAGCGGAGAAGTAGGAAATGTTCAAAGACTTCGTGGAACTTGAGAAAGAACTAAAGAAAGTCAAGCTCATTGGCAATTTTGACCAAAGTGCTATTAGCGACGTCAAACAGCTAGAATTTAGTAATCACTCCAATGACAGCTTACGCCATTCAAATGAGCTGGAGGCTATGCGGAACGACTATGAGCGATTACTGCTGGAGAAAGATGGGCGCTACCAGGAGTTACTAGCTGATTTTACTGAACTCCAAGAGGAATTGGAGAAATAAAGGACATAGACCATGATTCTCCTCCAAAAGCGTACCAACGAGCTGGAAAGCAATCTCACAACCCTAAAGATAGCTAACGACGAAATAAATAGCGAGTTACGTAGTGCAATAGACCGGGCCAACAATGAATTGCAGGAAGAAAAGGCGAAGTATAGGAAGCTAGAGAACGAGCTTAGCTATAAAGATCATGGGGTTAAGGTGTTGGAACATGAACTGGAGGCCTCTCGAAAGGATCTCGAGGAGCTTCGATAGATCTTTATGAATAAATGTGTTGAGTTCGAGGTGGCGAAATTGCAACCAACTAAACAAGCACCGAAGAACAAACAGGAGAATAGTACTC
>Ga0075152_10002459_pt1 | contig 13129 bp, 22 predicted proteins | sample JI61114C2DNA_FD_70964 | JGI IMG/M metagenome (GOLD analysis project Ga0075152, IMG submission 70964) | Wastewater effluent complex algal communities from Wisconsin, to seasonally profile nutrient transformation and Carbon sequestration -... | ecosystem: Engineered > WWTP > Effluent > Algae...
GCCATCTACAAGAACGAGGAGGGTTGCTTCGGAATAGTCTTCAACAGCCCAGCGAGGAGCTGCGTGGAAAGTCTAGCGGTCCACAAGCTGAAACACTGCATCTTAGAGGGCCTGTTCGGTAACGATCTCGACAAACACCTGCAATTCCTGCCAGGCATCACCAGCTGGGAGGACATCCTCAAAAGGAACAACATCTTCCTGATGCGACCTGTTCGCATCGACGAAATCTTCGCAATCGCTGAGGCTGGCCAGATAATGCCTCCGAAATCCACATGGTTTGAACCCAAACCCTGCAACAAGATGGTCGTAAGATTGCCCTACTGACCTTTCCTCTAATATTTATTGCTTCCTGCCCCTTATTTTCACCTTATGACATGCTGCATATGATGCCTTCCGTTAGTTAGCATTTATCGTCGCCTTCCGTATTACCCCTTACCATAATAATATGTTTGAAGCGGGTGATCCTCAACTGCTCTCACCGTAAAGCTACCTGCGTGTACATCAACGAACCATCGACATCCGCCAGAGCTCCTAGCTCTTTGGGAGGTATGTCATGGACAACCAGCTCGAGTATAGCAAGTATGCCACCCGTACAAGATAGGACTGTGAGTTCTTCGAACAGTCTCTCCAGAAAAGTGGCTTTCAGTCCAATGGTCGCACCGAAGAGATCTCCAGCCTGGTTCGGCTGTTCCAAGAAGTCGCCCTCACTATTCAGAAGATGTCAACCATCAATATGATCGGACTGAAAGGACTTCTTGGTGGTGATCAAGCAGCCCTTCAAGACGAGCAATTTCGCAAGGGACTGGGTACCTTTTTGCAGGAGCTCGAACAGTTCAGCTTGCATGAACAGCAGACTTAAAAGATCAGAAATTCCTACAGGTAGAAATGCGCCAAGCTCAACGAAGCATTGGAGAAGTGTAGTGGACTAAGTGAACCCACTCAGTTCTACAATCCCGATATCTGCCAGGAAATCACTCGATAAACGGAGGAGCGGTACAAAGCTGCAGCAAACAAATAGTTAATGTTGGCCAAGGAAGCTTAGGATGCGTCGTTGCGTCGACGTCGACTTCAGTATTTTGTGAAGGACCTCAAGAATAACGTGGTGGTCATTGTGAAGTTCCACATTGGGCGCATCTGTGAGATGATGGGAATAGTGCTGGACAGTAGTCACTGGGAAAAGGAACATTGTGGGGAGGTTTGTCGATCAACTGATATGCAACTCTTCTACAACAAATAAATGGAGAGGTTTGGAATGCTCTACCGGACGGATGGCAGTCGAGCCTATATGACGCATGACCTTTCAAGAGTAACCAACGCTAACATGGCTGAAAATTTCGTGATGGGGCGTGATCTCCCAATTGGCTAAATTCATCAGGACAATAGGATGTTTCTGGAGAGGTGCTAGACCTTTATCAACGCAAAGAATAACTAAGTGTTTCAGAGCATAACTATAAAGAAACAGCTGTACCACTTCCTCGAGTTGAAGCTGGATTTCATGAAGCAGCTTCGAACGGGGATGGATCAAGTCAATGAACGCTGCTTCGGGCCAGGCCAGAAGGATATCTTCCGACAGCGTTTGGTAGAATTCTTTGGTACCACTCTAGCAGAGGCTTTTCAGATTGTGTAGACTCTGATTGCAGCACCAATCGAAATTATTTAGAGAGTAGAGAAGGTTCTACTGGAACGGCTGACCAACATTCGGCAGATAATCCATTCGGAGTAGCAGCAGTCGATGACCTTCCAAAGGGACACCTCAACAATGTTTATTGAACACCGCAACTTGCGTACACACATTTACGCTCTCTCAATGGTGCCAAGTTAAACCCACCAGCAGTTTGTCAGCAACATCAAAGTCACCTTTCTCTCTTTGCGAGCTGCCTTTAATAACATCAACGAAAAGGAGCTCCAGTTGGGAAGAATGTTTGCCGAGGAACTCAAGTTAATTACCACTACAATGGAACGGTAATGCTTTCGACGCTTCATCAAACTCAAGATGGAGAGGGAGCAGGGCACTTACGATTCCTTCCGAAGAATCAACGTGGATAGTGAGGTGCTCCGAATCGTTGGTGAGGATCCAACATACCGAGTACTCTTCCATGAGTTCTACAAAGCAGAGGTACCACAACACCCTCAACTCCGATCCGAGATCAACACCGCGAAGTATCAGAAGATGCGACAGCTGCTTGAACAGAAAGAAATCGTCATACTTAACGACCGAAACCGACCCTTCATTACTTCCGGGTGTTGCGTCCGTTCATCATTGCTTAAGAACTATCCGGGTACAACTGTGTACAAATGCTATATGTACTAAAACGGCGAACTCATCAAAGGCAAGCTCATAATGCTCAGAGAGGGTATTCATTGGGTCAGCAAACCTAAGACCTTCTTCTTCGGGAAGAAGGATAAGCTGGTGGTTCCAAGCATAGACATCCGTTCGTTTGAGCTGAAGGACATCAGTCCCGACATAAAGGACTGCATAGTGATGCATACCAAAATGGGAGAACTCACCTTTACTCGCTTCCAAAATAGGGATGAGGCTTATGTGCTGCTAACCAAGCTGTTTCCCGCCAACAATCGAGAGGGTGCTGATACTGACTCCCGTTCTAGTGTTATCGTGAGTGAGTCTAAGATTATCGATAAGTCAATGATGATGAACACATCGAAGATACTGCTGAGGAAGGGCACTACGAGTTCATCGATGCTGCCATCAACACCCGCGACACAGGTCCCCCCGTTGATGCTGCAAAGCAGTACTGATCCAAACAGCCCCAATATCTTTGCGGGGATGCTTGAGAGATGGCTGAACATGCATAACTTCTTTCGGGAGATGTTCGTGATTGCGGAAAGCCGCAGAGAAGATGCCTCCATCCGATCGATCTACAATACAAGTTTCTGTGGCGTGCTCACAAGCATTCGAGAATTCAAATAGGCAGGTCTCACCAACGATAACTCTTTGGAATTCAACTTTAGCTGGAAGGTCTCGTTTCCTGAGGTTCGTTCCATCAAATCTTTCGTAGTTTCGCAGTTCGTTCGTGTGTGCTTGCAGGAGCCCATTGTCAAAATCTATATCCTCACCAAAAAGCCTTGCGATAAGGACTCATACATGCAGGATGTCTTCTTTGACGAGCTTAAAATCATGAACAAATCGTTTGGTGAATTTATTGTCTGTCTTGCTGATCGCGAGTGCGAACTTGTCCAAGAAGTTGAGATGGTGCCGAACTCCAACCGGCAGATTGATCTAGGGCTTCGAAGAAGGGACAACTCCATAATCGAGGATCTGGGAATGTTCAGGAAATCTGAGTCGCTGGGGCAGCCGATGTTAGCCTCAACGATTCGTCGGGAAGGGCAGCAGAGTGCAGTCAGAGACTCCGTCATCCGAAGCTCAATTATCAAAGCACTCAACGGTTCACCTGAGCGGCAGAGCAACTGGCAACCATACACCTCACAGTTCAAAAACGGAATTACAAGCTCAAAGAATCTGCAGGTTGTAGAGACTGCTAGCTAGCAAGTCCAAAGTCCATACTTCAGTAAAGTAGGAGGCTCACCGCCAAACTCCACTGACAGTTCAGTTCCAAGAAATAGGTAGGGCTCACCTCAGTAAGTTTTCATAATACTGACGGCATACTTCCTACTTTTCTTGGCTCTTTACGTGTTCTGACGGGATGATTGTTGTGTTTAGTTTCTATTCGCTAATTTTCCAATCGAAATATGATGGAGTACTCCGATGTGCAAGAAGATGATTCGTTATCCGAAGGCTCAAACGACTCTGTCAAGGATCTAGGGATCGTGTCGGCTGAGGGTTACTACAAACGAGTGGCAGATGAGCTTGCTGAACAACGCACTACTGATAGCCTCGAAAAGATCTCGCAGTTCATCAATACCCACCATATCTCGCTCGAGAACTTTTGGAAGAGTACTCGCAACCATGCCAACCTTTCCGACATTAAGTAGTTCTGTGAGGGAGTGGGAATACGCTTGCTTGCAGAGGACTAGATCGATCTCGTGGACCGGTTGTTCCAGAACAAGGCAGTAGTCTCAGTCAACGATTTTGTGCAGCAGATAGGCCCATGGAGATAGCACAGCTAGCATCTGATCATAGAGTTCATGAAGAATCGTACCGAGAAGCTTGCAGAGACAATGAAAAAGAAAATAAGGCTGAATTCTGCGCATACACGCCCGAAGAACTAACCAGCAAAGCAATCGTTTCAGCTGCAGTCGACGATGGCCTAGACTACCAACACAAAATTCCAGCGCCCACTATCGTCAACTCACATCCCGACAAACAAATCGAGAGAATACCTTCGGCTGCAGAAGAGGAAATAGCAGGAGACGGAAAAACGGTTGGAAGTGGCCATCAACAAAGCTAAGGACGAGTACGAGTACGAACTGTTGCTAAAAATGAGCGAAGCCAACGATCTGAACAAATAGATGCAGTCGGTGACAACGTACCGTGCTTACAAAAATGCTCAAGGTAACCTCAAAGTCAGAGTATTCAACCTCGATCGGTTCTAGCGGTAGCTCAAGCTGGAGGAATTTCAACGCTAGTTCAACAACCTCAAGAAGAAATACAACTAGACCAAAAAGATCTCCGTCTGGCAGGTGCTCTCCTCAGGGAAGCATGGGAGCACTGTGGAAAAAATTGAGCCTTTGCATCGCAACATCAAGAAGCCGGAGCGACAGAAATAGCTGATCTCCATCCTCACCGAGACAATGAACCTCACCAATTTGCTGAAGGGTCAACTGAAAATTCTGAAGATGCATGGCATCTGTCCAAAGTCGTGACTGTAACTAATAAAAATAACCTATTATGGAGTATCGCATGGCACCACTGATGCCACTTCCTCCACACCTCTGCCCCACCACTGTCAGGCTGTACAAGCAGGGTTTCAGCAACCGTCGACGCTTCGAGAGGCAAGAAGAGGCATACGTGCTGAGCCGCATCGTCAATCAAGACGATTACCTGAACAAGTAGCATGCTAACACTGCGAGGGAATTCTACCAACCCAGACGTTAGATAGCTCCTCGCGTTGAGCAACCAACAGTGCAGCTTAGTACCATCAATAGTTCACGGCATAGCCGTAATAGATCAAACAGTTCGACGAGATCGCCAAGAGAACTTAGTATGGATGACCGACGCATGCGCATCAATGACCTCGACAACATTAAGTACGTCAAGTACCGGGTAGATCCCTACTTGAAAAATGTGGAGAATTCATTGAGACGCTACCGTAAAAAGTCGACACTTGCAAATCGGTATGACTTCTTAACGTACCGGGCGGGTCAGGGCGCCTTCCGCCTGGCCGACTGATTTGTGCTGCTACTACGGTGCGTATGTACAGTCAGGGCATCAGCAAGTTTATGGTCTGTTGCTTTCGCTACTTGTCAGTACCCATGAACTCAGCTTTGCTTATCGAGTACTCGTCCTTCTTGTCGTTATATTTTGCAAGTACGCGTATGCTACCCTTGAGCTCCCCCATAATATCGATTTCAATTTCAACTTCAGTGCCACGCCGACCACCCTTGACAACACTGCTCCAGTTGTACCGGCCTGCACGTTTGATCTTTGGATGCCGTTCGAATAGCATTTTAACTTCGTTGAGGAACATACTATTATTGAGAGGAACCATCCTATTCTTCATGTAGTAGAGGAGACCACCAGCGATAAGCAAAAAGCCTCCGGTCATTGTTGACATTCGGTAGTTGCCGTATTTGCTGTAGAGCATCCTAGTCTTGTGTCTGCCGTAGGCTTCGAGCTCCTATGGCGATAACTCAGTGCTATCGACTTCCAGCCGCTGGTTCAGCGTTTTGAACGTCCATGGCTTGGGTTCGGAGTCTACTTCTTGTTTGGCTGTCTGGTTGGTGGTATCTTGAATGCTCGGCACCACGAATACTTTATTCCCGTTGGGTAGGTCAGCTACCAGCCTCGTTATTGCCCACATCTTCCAGTTAGTGGGGATCGGTTAGTCCTATTTCTCCCGTTATTTCAGCTCATCATAGTGTTTCTTATCGGGAATATAGAATTGTTCGAGATACTTGCGCCTCAGCTTTAACTGCTCCTGCTTCTTTTCTTTGATGTCTTCAGACTGAAGGTGTAGCCTCAGTTCAACTTCTTTGGTTTGCTGCTGAAGCGCTATGTATTCATTCGACTTCGGCTTGACCAGTTTAATATCCTTCTGCAGCTCGTTCAGACGCTCCTCCGTCACCTTTCTTTCGTTCTCCAAACTCGCGATTACTCCTTCGATCCTTTTGTATGGTCTCGACTGTTCAAATTCCTCGAAGGATTTGCACTCGCCAGTGAGTTCAGCAAGCAATCTCGCAGTAGGACCCGAGAAGTTAAACACATAGAACCCGCCCTCTTTATTCACTGTGGCTGATGAGTTGGAGCCACCGATGTATGAGATTGGGCTGCCTGCAAGTCTTTTAATTTCGTTGTTCCTGTTGAGCAGCACTACTGATTGATCCACAATTGGGACTTCAAACTTTCTTTCGCTGTAGACCCCATTGACGTAGTAACCTACCAAACAAAACGCGAGAGTTCCCACCGTCATGTTAGTGAGATTCCGGAACAGCCACAGCTTATTCATGCTTGTTGCTGAATTATAATTAATGGAGAGGGATTGGCAGGTCGAGAGGAAAACGCTATTGCAGCGTATTGAACTCCTGGAATCCACTATCGGGGAGATGAAGGAAAGGGAGTCCAAGATTAAGAGGATCAATGAGACGCTACTGCACAGTCTATCCGCCAATAGCGATGGGAATGTACGTTTGGAGTGAGTAGAGCGTAAGCAGCTCCAGTGGGCTCAGAAAGGTGCTGTTACAGCAGGAAAGTGAACTCAACAGGCTACACCAAAGGTTGCGACAAGAAAGTAAGAAGAAGGACAAGTCTGCAAATGTATCCGCCAATGGGTTGGCCAGTCATTACAGGTCGCTAGCAGAGCATCCTGAGAGTCTTGGCAAGGTTATTGATAACTCTTCACTTGTTGTTGAAGCAAATTCTGCAGAATTTGACACCCGCATTCGCTTGCCTCGGCAACAACGCTCATTAAGACTTCCAGTAGCAGAACATCCCGAACTTAAATTATCACCGTAGATCGAGCTGCCCGAACCAACCAACTTCGCCCAGGAATTCTCCCGGGAACGTTTCAAAGTAAAAAGTAAGTCGGTAAGATTCTAAAATTTCCAAGGTTCTGCAACATTCGCAGCAGACCCACCATCGAGGCTATTCAGTAACCAGTTGCTACAAAGCGAGTTACCGAAGGTCCTCTCCAAAGGCTTATTGGATTCAATGGTACCTCCCTCGGACGACATGAATATCTCAGGCTATGTAAACTTCCTACGTTAAAATCCTAATAGCATCAACCACCAGCTGCTGCGGTTGCACCCACCGACCAAACGATGAACAGGAATACAGAGACAATGAATCTGCTACTTTCAATTATCGTCCGAGAGTTGCTGCAGCTAGGCCCGGAGTCTTGCGATTTCCAGCTGTTCAAGCTGCAGAGTCTTCTTCAGACCTTCCATCTCCGTACGGAGCTGTTTATGCAGCAGATCGGGGTAGTCCTGATTTTGCTAGGCTAAGTCGCTTCTTCGGTAGTCATCCTTAAACTCGCTGGTGAGCTTGAGGAAATGCTACCAGAAGAATGCGCATCCCTTCGGTGAATAGTTCGGACGACGCAGCTCGAACATATCACTTTCCTGTGGCAAGACGAAGTAAGGGTTGCTGTACAGCTCGTTGTGCTACTGCTGCAGCTAACCCCAAATTGAAAGTGTTTCCTGGAAGATTTTGTTTTCAAGCTGTTCCTTATAGCTTGAGCAAAGGAAGTTGCCGTAGCGGTTGCTGTAGGCTTCGAAGGCTATCTTTGCGAGGTATTTGCAAGTGAATTCGAAGCTCAGTGGGTACTGCCGGATAAGTTGGCTTACGCAATCCAAGAATTGGAGGAACACTGGGGCACGCTCATCGTTTTACTTGTCCTTGCGCACTCCCATCCGCAATCCAAAAGGATGTCCGAAGTCCATCCACTCCTTCTCCACCAGCACTGCGAATCCATCAAATGTTCGGTAGTAAGGATCCAAGATAATCTGGGCAAGTGAGCATATTTGTGGGGTTCGATCAGTTCCCTCGCTGCACTGTACAAGCACGTTCTCGTTGTGCTGCGATAAGATAGGTCATACCTGCAGATACTCAGCAATGATGGCTGAATCCTTGAGCAATGCAGCTACATACTCATACCATCGACTCTGCTCAACAAGCACCATCCACTTACTTGAGTCACTGAGAGTACTGGCCGCTATGACCTTATTGTAGCTCTACCGCAGGGACTGCAGACTTTCGTACTCCAACACAGCTACTTCTGCGTTTTTATAGTTCTCCACTGGAAAGCTGCATGCTCGATTTGAATTCACTACGATCATTGTCACTGTATTGCTCCGCTGTTTCAGCTCGAAGATGACTATATCTTTCTGTTTGGATGATTTTGAGTTTGTTAGGTTGCCCAGACTTTTTACATACTCCTCGTCGGCAAGGTTGCGAGTTAAGTTTACATTGAATTTCATCTGACTGCTCCTCCAGAGGCACACGTACCTATTTTATTTGGTGAGATGCATGGCGTAGCTCAGTGCTGGCAAACGATCCCTACTGCGGTTTTTCATACTCTTTCGCATCACCTCATCGGAGACTTTGGCTGGGATCAGGAAATGTTAGGGATAGCTCAGACATACCTTGCCATCGACGTTGTTGACTGCCCGAAAGGGTGACCCTTAGTCAAACGATACACCCATCCGTTTATACTACTTGAGCCAGTTGTAGCTGTCCCAACCGTTCATCACCGCAAGCTCTCGTGGATCAGTGGTGATCTTAGTGTACTTCTTCGCTTTCCAGTGACTAAATGCGAAGACCTCGCCGACTTCACAGTAGATGAACTTACCCATGACCTTGAATATGTTAATGCTGATTTCCTTGGCTGAAGTAAACTTGAATTTCAGGGTAGTTCCCATCTTCATGGTCACGTCGATGGTGCTGTACACGACTGGACGGGTCTCCACTGTACGCTCCAACTTGCCAATATACCCCAGCGGTATGTTAATTCGCTTGAGGTCGCGACTCACAAAACTGAGCTGGTAATTGGTGAATACGATCTTCCCGTCAGTCTTGATCTTGTCAGTCAGGAGGCTTGCGTCCTCGTTAATCATAACCTGTTCGCCGAGCAGCAGTTCGATGTTCATCACATTAGGTTGTTATTGCTTGAGTAAGTTGGCCACGCTGAACGGGTCATCCTCCTTCTTGCCAATACTCAGCACCCTCGACTGGAAGTACCCTGTGTTCTTTGGCTTCTCCGGCATATTGTTCTTTACGAAGACGAGTTTGGTCGTGGGCGAGGGATGCTGTTCAGCTTTTATTGGGCTTGTTGGTTGGATGAGATGTAACTTTACCTGCTGGACATTCATAACTGGCTCACTTGTAACTTGCGAAGGGGATTTATTGTGTGCACTCTCCTCCTTATCAGATTTAGCAGGCGATTGTGGTGAAGATGATTAAACTGCTGGTGCGAGGTGCATCTAAGCAACGTGGAGCTCAGCCTCTGATGACTGAAGCTCAGTACTGTCAAGGACCTGAGCATAAACAATACCTTGCCTTTCTTATTTGCAGGAAGAATGCGCTTAGCTCTCCGACTGACCCTCAACTTTCTCTCGCTCAGAAGAGGGTTGGTCTTGCGCAGCTTCTGGTTCTAATTTCTAAGCAATCGGCGATCCGTTGCTTATATGCTCATCGTTTATCTCTAGTGGATGTGGCACCTCTCCATTTATCTCTCCGCCTACTTTGAGTTCCGGCAAGCCCACAGTTGGCTCGGCTTCCACTTCCCTTGCAGTCTGCTATGCGGTCGTAAGCTGTTGCTGCTCAACGATCTTTTGCTGTTCGGAATTGCTTGGAGGCTGATCGGGTTGCTCTGACATGCCACTAATAATTAATTCTGACGTGCACATCAGCTCAAGTACAGCAAAGTCTCAGAATTCCTATAATCGATTGACCTTCAGAATGGACGACCTTCTCATTACCTTCTTCATCATCGTAACGCTTATCTTTATCGATGTGTGGATACTCTTGTGGTTTCTCGCCAGTCACTGGTCAATGCTGCATCCCTTCAACCGTAACAAGCTGGTGTGCCTCGAGTTGGAGAGTATCTACTTCCTATACTGTGTCAACAGATTGTGGAAAGCACCTCGCGAGGATTTTGTCGGGCTGTTCATACGCTTCTGCTTCTGTTCATTTATCGGTGTTCTATTGGAAATGGTTGTGACTTTCATCACTACCGGCAAATACGGTCTGTCCTTCATCAAGTAAGTCTCTACGATCGATCCTAAACTACGCGTTTACCTAAACATGTGGGAGAAGCTATATGGGGAATGGTTCATCATTTCTGCAGTTCTTTGCTTCATCGGTCTAGGCTATTTGCTGTGGAGATATCGACGCGATTATGTATAGTAAGCCGAAAACCAACGTCGTTTTGAATAGATGGCTCTGAATTTTGGGATCGTCCGCTACGATGTCAGCTCCACCCAGAAGAACTGCTCGATTTGTCTGTCCGAATACATGCAGGATTAGGAGGTCGTTGAGTGTGCTTGCAAGCACATCTTTCACAACGAGTGCATCACGGAGTGGCTGCACACGAAGCAAACATGCCCACTCTGCAGACACAACCTCTATGAGCAGGCCGATCACGCCATTGATGTTTCCTGACGGCTCTTTATATTGATTATGTTAATCAGATCGCTACTCAGGAGACACCTATTGAACACCCGATGGTTCTCGAGCGGTAATGACAAGGTCCCGGTGAACATCGGTATGGAGGATGTAACCGCTGAATAGCTTATTCTGCGAGAGAAGGAGTTATTCGAGAGGCATACGCGTCTGCAGAAATCTTTTGATCGAGAGCTACCGTTCTTCTACAAGATGTACGGCACGAAGGATAAGATCGATGAGAAGACATCATTTATGCCTAAGCGTTTGATGGGTTATTATGGTGTGCAGCAATCAACCCTAACGCAATACTTCCTCAAGATATTCAAGGGAACGTTGTATGCGACGGTAGCGCGTGACAATAAGTTCCTAGACGAGTACGTCGAGAAGAGTCTAGCATAGCGTATTCGCAAGGATATGGAGATCATGGATAGAAAACATTTCACACTATCGGCAGTCGAAGAACGCGCCAACCAACTACTTGAGTTCAAAGATGACGCTGAGCTGGTAGAGCTGGCATTGATCAGAGGGCTTTCAGTCGACCGCGAGCAGAACAAACCACTGGAGGAATACATAAAGTACACTGACGACGAGGAGATTGGCCTGACAATCTACACCCCGAAGCATCTGAGCAATCCGGAAGCCTTCATAGACCCGAAGACGAACAAAACGATATACGACGATTATTCTACGATGCTGGTGATGCGAGTGCTTGCTCGAGTGCGAACCTCCGTGAGGCTGAAAGTGAAGCAGCTGTCGATAAAGAACGATATGTACACGTGGGAGCATCTTTGTATATTCTAGAACCAAATGGTGCCACCCAAGAAGTTTACGTCGAGTTACAAACTCGAGACCTACCTGTAGTGGCTGAGCAAGTTCAAATTTGGAGTCTGGAAGCTGGCCGATGTGGATAACTGCATGCTGGGAAACAGTCTTATTCGCCAGGGAGTACAGTAGGACTTCAAAGATGACGTCTTCCGTAAGTCCAAGTACGACACCAAAGAGAGCATTGACATCAAGCAGGTTGACCGTTGATGTCGCTAGTGTTGATATGCATTCATCGACGTTAAGTTGCCACTACTTCTCATATTGGTCATCTATACTACATATAATAGCAGGACCCCCCGCGAGCCATTTTCGAAGGAATAGGACAAGGGCTGCACTTATAATCATTAATTTCAAAATGAAGAAGCCATCAACGAGGCAGCCACGGACACCCACATCATCGAACCCACCTCCGAGAAAACAGAATGTCAGGTGCAAGTACTGTTCGAGAAGAATTCAGTACCGTGATAGTCTTTCCAACAGTGTACTCGTGCTGAACAAAGACTACATCCACAAGCGATGCCGGAAGGAACTTGACGGTTCGCGCCCACTAACACGGCTTGAGCAGAAACACCTCAAGCTACACTCCGAGTTCGTGCAATGCAATCTCTGCAAGATGATCATCGACAAGTCCAACGATGCAATGCATGTCATCAAGTGCGTCAAGCATCAGATCGATACCGAGAGGTATGCGCAATGATTCAATACCCGGACATCGGCTGATGAGAGTATGGTGTTTTGACATGATTTATTGGCGCATAAAAAAGAATACGGAGGGAATCCAGTATATCAGCTGTCCGGTGGTGCTGGTAGCGCCCGTTCGTTCTGAGGACATGCTCTTAAGAGTATGTGTTTGGTAAGTTAGTCCTTACTGATGAAATTTGCTGTGCAAAGTGGGCACATTATCACCTGCTTCTTCAGGCATTAGGTACCCTCGTGCTGTTAGATTTCCTTGAGGTGGATAGCGATACCACATTCCCCACACTTCTTAAAGTTCCTGCTCTACGAACACTCCTTTAGATAGTGCGAGTAGAGCTGAGGGATTTAAATTACAGCTTCGCAGTAACTGCACTTTGTGAGGAATATGCAGTCCCGGAAGCAGTGCATATCGTACAAGTCGGAGTCCAGGAAGTTAGGGTCTTCGATCTGGCAATATTGACATTTTTCTGATGGTTTCGAAGCTTAGCGTTACGGTTCGGGTGATCGATGGGAAGTCTGCTTGCTCAGCCCCAGCTTATCTTTGATGAGCCTTTCGATATTTAGCATTTCATGGGTTGGGAGATCTTTGAAATGTTGAACCACCTTCTCCAACGAAGTTTTTTAGGAGATGGTCGCCAACGCTTCCAAAGCGGAATTTTTTATAGGCTTCGGCAGTTACTTATCCCTGACTAGCTTTTTGAGGTAGTTGAGTGTGTTGACAGAGCTGCCCAGCTAATAGTGTGTAAGTATCTGCTGAAGAATAGCCAGTTTGAGTTAATCGAAATTCCGGCCTGGGAAGTTGAGCAATACGTCAAGGTACCTTTCGGGCTTTGTTAGTGGATAAAGGGAGAGCAGTGCTTCTTGAATATT
>Ga0075152_10002460_pt1 | contig 13128 bp, 8 predicted proteins | sample JI61114C2DNA_FD_70964 | JGI IMG/M metagenome (GOLD analysis project Ga0075152, IMG submission 70964) | Wastewater effluent complex algal communities from Wisconsin, to seasonally profile nutrient transformation and Carbon sequestration -... | ecosystem: Engineered > WWTP > Effluent > Algae...
AGAACATTCAGTTTAATTGGCTCAAGCTGGAAGATACCCCCGATATCCTGGCTGAGCTGGCATCTGTTGAAATGCATGCCATCCAAACATCCGGAAATTGTGTGCGTAATATTACATCGGATGAATTTGCAGGAGTAGCGCAGGATGAAGTGGTTGATCCACGTCCATATGCGGAGATTTTGCGCCAATGGAGCACCTTCCATCCAGAGTTTGCCTATTTACCGCGAAAATTCAAGATCGCGATCAGTGGCGGTAAAGAAGATCGTGCTGCAATTTACGCGCATGACATAGGATTGTCGGTGACAAAAAATGCGCAGGGGGAAGTGGGTTTTCGCGTCTTGGTGGGTGGAGGATTAGGACGTACTCCTATTATTGGTGTGGAGATTTGTGAATTTGTGCCATGGCAGCATATTTTGACGTATGTGGAATCAATTCTGCGTATTTACAATCAGTATGGTCGTCGGGATAACAAATATAAAGCGCGTATCAAGATTCTGGTTAAAGCGTTAGGCATTGACGAATTTAAGCGTCAGGTCGAAGCCGATTGGGCAGATTTGAAAGAGGGGCCCGGCACTTTAACCATTGAAGAAGTCAATCGAGTCGCCAGTTTCTTTACTGACCCGGCGTATGAAACATTAACTGATCATGATTCCGCATTGAATGAATTCAAAGCAGACAGCCGCTCATTTTCCAATTGGATGATGCGCAATGTTAAGCCACATCGTGTTCCCGGCTATGCCATTGTTGTGCTGTCGCTGAAGAAACCGGGGGATGCACCTGGTGATGCCACTGCTGAGCAAATGGAAGCGATTGCTGATCTGGCAGATCGTTACAGTTTTGGTGAGCTGCGCATTACGCATAAGCAGAATTTGGTATTGGCAGATGTCAAGCAGCAAGATCTGATTCGATTGTGGCAAGAGGCGACTGAATACGAAGTGGCTTCACCGAATATTGGTTTGTTGACGGATATGATCAGTTGTCCTGGTGCAGAATTTTGCACATTGGCGAATGCGCGTTCCATACCGCTGGCCAAGTCGATTGCCAAGCGCTTTGAGGATTTGGATTTTCAGCATGATATCGGTGAGATAAGCATTAATATTTCAGGGTGTGTCAATGCGTGCGGACAGCATCATATCGGTAATATTGGTATTACCGGTGTTGAAAAGAAAGATCATGATGAGTGGTATCAGGTGTCTCTGGGTGGTGCTGAGGGTAACCACAGTTCGCTTAGCAAGATTCTTGGCCCATCGTTTACATTTAACCAAGTGCCGGAAGTTATCGATCGAATATTGCAGGTCTATCTGCGCGAGCGCGTAGAAGCTGAAAGTTTTATTGATACGGTTCGCCGTATTGGTCATGCGCCTTTCAAGGAGCATGTCTATGCAACGGATTTTGATGTAGAGGAAGAGGAAGTCATTGATAAGCATGTGGTTACTTCTGCTCAATATTCAGTGCCTTTTTATTCCCCAAGGTTCTAATAAGATGATTATACGAAATAATGCAATCACCGAAGATGACTGGATCGTGCTGCGTTTGGGTGAGCAGGAGTCAGCAGAAGATATAACCGTTGCGGCAGGTAAAGTGATTGTTCCCCTGAAGGTATGGCTGGCGCAGCGCGATGCATTGCAGCAACGTCATGAAATAGGTGTATGGCTGGCCAGTGATGAGCGCCCAGAAGATTTGAAAGGCGATATAGAAAAATTTTCTGTTATTGCGGTTGATTTTCCTAAGTTCTCGGATGGTCGTGGTTATTCCATTGCTTATAACTTACGCGCTCGTCTTGGTTATACAGGTGAATTGCGGGCTATTGGCGATGTGCTGAGAGATCAGTTGTTTTATATGCGGCGTGTGGGCTTCGATGCGTTTGCCCCTCGCCCTGATCGCAAGATTGAAGATGCTTTGAAAGGATTGACCGATTTTTCTGAGGTTTATCAAACTTCATTTGATCAGAAATTACCACTATTCCGCCGAGTACAGCGCAAAGGGAATTCGCCAGCAGGTTTGGTCAATGAGTGAGTTGCCGTTGAAAGTGGAGCAAGTTGTCACCACTTTAACTGAAACAATACGTGACCATGCCCCGGTTACCTTTGCAAATAGCCTGGGTGCTGAGGATATGGTGTTGACTGATATCATTAATCGATATCAGCTCAATATTGATATGTTTAGTCTGGATACTGGACGTTTGCCGCAGGAAACCTATGATTTAATGCAGACTGTGCGGGAACGATACAAAATACCTTTGCGCATCTATTTTCCCAACGTAAAACAAGTTGAAGCCTATGTGGCTAAAAATGGCGTCAATGGTTTTTACGAAAGCATAGAGCTACGCAAGGAATGTTGCCATATCCGTAAAGTGGAGCCGCTGCGCCGCGCTTTATTTGGTAAACGGGCATGGGTAACCGGCATACGGCAGGATCAGGCATCCACGCGATTAAATTTGAAAGTATCTTCGTATGATATGGGTAATCGCATGCAGAAGGTCAATCCACTATTGGAATGGTCCAATGCCGAAGTTTGGGAATATCTCAAGCAATATGAGGTTCCTTATAACAAGCTGCATGATAAATTTTACCCCAGTATCGGTTGTGCGCCTTGCACTCGTGCGGTGACGCCGGGAGAAGATATCCGCTCCGGGCGCTGGTGGTGGGAAACGCCAGAAACTAAAGAATGCGGATTGCACACTGGCAAGGTTATTCCATTAAAATAAATGTGATCGATACTGTATTTGGATTGATTTTTAGATAGCAGCCTTGTTAGGGCTGCTTATTTTTGTTGATTGAGAGAAAAAGCATGAATAACCATCCCTTTACCCATCTTGATGCGCTGGAAAGCGAGGCAATACACATTATGCGCGAAGTGGCGGCAGAATGTGCCAATCCAGTTCTCCTGTTCTCTGGAGGTAAGGATTCAATCGTGTTATTGCGTCTGGCCGAGAAAGCATTTCGTCCCGGACGTTTCCCATTCCCGTTGATGCATATTGATACAGAGCATAATTTCCCTGAGGTGATCGCATTTCGCGATCATCGCGTCAAGGAGTTGGGAGAGCGATTAATTGTGCGCAGCATGGAAGATTCGATAAAAAAAGGCAGAGTGGTGTTGCGCTCGGAAAATCAAAGTCGCAATGCTTTTCAATCGGTGACCTTGCTTGACGCTATTGCTGAATTTAAATTTGATGCCTGTATAGGTGGTGCGCGGCGAGACGAAGAAAAAGCGCGTGCCAAAGAAAGAATTTTTTCTTTCCGGGATGAATTCGGTCAATGGGATCCCAAGAATCAGCGCCCTGAGTTATGGGATCTTTATAACACCCGTACCCATCCTGGCGAAAATATTCGTGTATTTCCAATCAGTAACTGGACCGAACTGGATGTGTGGGAATATATCTCGCGTGAAAAACTGGAAGTGCCCAACATTTATTTTGCTCATGTGCGAGAAGTGATTCGGCGTGCGGCAGGCTTGTTACCGGTTTCTCATCTGGTGCAGCCGAAAGAGGGTGAGAAAATTGAGAAAATAACAGTCCGTTTTCGGACTGTGGGCGATATGAGCTGTACTTGTCCAGTGGAATCTGATGCGGTCAGTGTGGATGAGATTATCGCTGAGACTGCGATGACCCGTATCACTGAACGAGGGGCTACTCGTATGGACGATCAAACATCAGATGCTTCCATGGAGTTACGTAAGAAAGAAGGTTATTTCTGATGAATGTTTAGGAGAAAATGAATGACTGGAGTAAACACCGCATTCAGTCGTATCAATCTATCTGCGTTCATCTGTTCCTATATTTATTTTGCGGTGACACCCATTTCCAGAAGGCTTCCAAATGTCAGTCAGTGAAAAAATTTCGTTTGATCAAACTGAGTTGTTGCGTTTTATTACTGCCGGTAGTGTAGATGACGGTAAAAGTACCTTGATCGGACGCTTGCTGCATGATTCTAAATCTATTTTTGAGGACCAATTATCTTCTATCACTAGCACGACGCGTAAACGCGGTATGGAAGGTGTGGACCTGTCTCTGTTGACGGATGGATTGCAAGCCGAGCGAGAGCAAGGAATCACTATTGATGTGGCTTATCGTTATTTTGCGACCCCAAAGCGTAAATTCATTATTGCCGATACGCCCGGCCATGAGCAATATACGCGCAATATGGTAACAGGTGCTTCCACTGCAAATCTGGCGATTATTTTGATCGACGCGCGTAAAGGCGTGCTGACACAATCACGGCGGCACGCCTATCTGGCTAGCCTGGTAGGTATTCCTCATCTGGTGGTAGCGGTGAATAAGATGGATCTGGTAGATTATTCGCAGCCGGTTTTTGAAAAAATTTGTCAGGATTTTGCCGCTTTTGCGGCAAAACTCAACTTACGCAATATTGTTTACATTCCAATGTCAGCGCTCAATGGGGATATGGTGGTAGAGCGTGGCGATCATCTTGATTGGTATCAAGGTTCTACCCTGATGGATTTGCTGGAAAATGTATCGATCGAGGATGATATCAATCGTGAAGATTTTCGTTTTCCCGTGCAATGGGTATGCCGTCCACAAACAAAAGACCTTCATGATTTTCGTGGTTACATGGGGCGTATTGAATCGGGTTCTATCCGAGTCGGAGACAGCGTGACACTGCTACCATCAGGCTTAGCCTCGCATATCAAAGAAATTATTAAGTATGAAGGATCCATCAGCGAAGCTTTTGCGCCTCAGTCTGTCACGCTGACGATAGAAGATCACCTGGATATTTCACGCGGTGATGTACTGGTAAAAACGGGAGATAGGCCGCAAGTTACCCAGGCATTCGATGCAATGTTGTGCTGGCTCTCCGAGCAACCGCTGGATCCAGGCCGGAAGTATTTGATCAAGCAATCTACGCGCATTGTCAAAGCAATCATCGGTCGAATCGATTACCGTGTTGATGTTAATACTATGGACCATGAGATAGTTAATGTTCTGAAAATGAATGATATTGCTCATGTTGGCTTAAAAGTGCAGCAACCACTGGTTTGTGACGATTATATGCGCAATCGTGCAACGGGGTGTTTTATCGTTATCGATGAAGGCAGTAATAATACGGTGGCAGCCGGTATGATTTCTTCCTGAGAGCGTTGGAATCTGAAATAAGACGATGCACCTGTTTTTTCTGTAGTACGCTGATTATGGCAAATTATGTTTTAGGAAATAAAATGTATTACCTTGGTTAATCAGCAATCCTGAAATTAAATAAATTTCCCTGTCTTTCTCATGCAATTTTAAGCGACTGGTTAATTATCTAGCTAATAAAGGGGTTGATTTTCTTGGGAGTAATGAGCTAGATTTGTCGAGTCTTTGAGGAAATTCGCTGCATTTACATTATGAATGCTACCAGTAGCACGATTAATTTCGCAGATGGAGATAGCGTCCTTTTATTCATAGGAAAATAGATAATGAGATTGATCTTCCGGTTGGAGCATTCGCATGAATGGGAAACCAATCAAGGATTTTGATCATTCAATAAAGCAGGGTTTTGATTGCGAATTAAGCTGAAGGAAATGGTTTGAGACTCATAAAACTGGGAATCGGTTGAGTGGGTAGAGTTGCCGGTAGCAAGAAAATCAATGGATTAAAAAGAGTAGGTTTTAATTTGTTTGCCGCCTCATTTAAAGTAAAAAATAATCAACCAAACCAATAAATGAATTTAATGCAAGATGCACAGCAGATACTTAAAGGGTTCACTATTCTTGTTGTCGAGGATAATGAGTTGAACCAGCAAGTTATCAAGGAAATATTGCGTCATTCCGGTGCTGCAGTGACTATTGCAGAGCATGGAAGAGAGGCCCTGGATATCCTCAGCAAGGAGTCGTTTGATGGCGTGTTAATGGATATTCAAATGCCTGTCATGGATGGATTGGAAACTACGCAAATAATTCGTGCTAATGCGCGGTGGGCAGATTTGCCGATTATTGCTTTAACAGCAAATACCGGTCAGCACTACAGAAATTTATGTCAACATACTGGAATGAATGATTTTCTTGCTAAACCCATCAATCCTGACATGCTGATTAACACACTTTTAAAATGGCTGGTACCTAGGTGTTAAAGGATATTAAGCAATAGTAATTATTTACTGACCGTTGCTAAACGGATTATTCGGATGAATAAAAAGACAAATATACGCGTACTGGTCGTTGATGATGATAAATTTATGCTTGAATTTATCAGTCTTTTGCTTAGAGAATTAGGTGTCAGTGAAGTACTGGTTGCAGAGGATGGTAAAGCAGGTTTATATGTACTATCAACCCAAGTAACTCCAGTTGATTTGATGATCTGTGATATTGAAATGCCAGGCATGGATGGTGTTGAGTTTTTAAGAAATATTGCTGACCAGAAGTATAGCGGCAAGATTGTATTGTTTTCCGGTGTTGATTCCGATTTGTTAAAAGCCACAGAGCGTTTGGCGATTGTGCGTGGATTGCAAGTCATCGGAACATTGGCAAAACCGGTGATGGTCGGTGCATTGGCAGCGATACTGGAGAAGCTTGCCATGCCGGTGCTGAAAACAGTCGATCCATCTTCATTCAAACAAATATTTAATGCGGAAGAAGTCAGGCAGGCTCTGATTGATGATCACATTGATATATTCTTTCAGCCCAAAATTGCTGCTTCCAATCGGCGTGTAACGAGTGTTGAATGTTTGGCGCGATGGCGCCATGCGCAATTTGGCTATGTGACTCCAGACAATTTTATTTCTATTATTGAACAAAACGGCTTGATCAATGATTTTACGCGTAATATTTTAAAGAAATCTACTCAGCAACTGGATGTCTGGCTGCAGCAAGGTCTGGATTTAAAAATTTCCGTGAATGTTTCAATGGAAAATCTGGATCGATTTAATTTGCCTGAAATTTATCAAGAAGCAGTGCAAGAATCTAATGTGCCGACGGATCGGGTCATTCTGGAGATTACTGAAGGTAAGCTAGGTAAAGATTTTGCACAAAGCTTGGATATTCTGACGCGCATAAGATTAAAAGGCTTTGGATTATCCATTGATGATTTTGGTACCGGCTATGCGTCTATGGAAACGCTTAAATATATGCCTTTTACCGAACTCAAAATAGATCGAATATTTGCACACGGCGCTGCGGAAGATTCATCAACTCGTGTAATTCTGGAGTCGAGTATAAAATTAGGTAAAGCTTTTGGTTTGAATGTGGTTGTGGAAGGAATTGAAAACCAGGCTGACTGTGAATTAGTGGCGGAGCTTGGGTGCGATGAAATACAAGGGTATTTTATTGCGAAGCCCATGCTGGCCGATGAGTTCACCCGCTGGTTGATTGAATATGAGAAAAACAATAAGAATTATTGGAATTATCGTTAAATATAGCAATAGTATTCACACAGAATAATAAAATTTTGAAAAATTGATTATGACAAACTTAGATGCAGCGTTGCACGCTCAACAGGAAACAATGGCAGCTTCACCCAATTTTAATTTCGGTTTTACAATTACTGATCTCTATCGCCGCGATGGCTTGGTCAGGCTTGACCAGATATTTGTGGATTTTCTTCGCACTGGTGATGAGACGCTATACAAAAGATTGGAGCATGCGCGTGCTCATCCTGATGAATTGCCGCCCAAAGACGATTCTGCGCTCCTGATTGAGATTGCACCTTGGGTGGAAGATTTTATTGCCCGGCTATTTAATATTGAAAATGAAGTACAGCAACTCGCTGCCAAACATCACGAATTGGCTCCACTTTATTTCTGCAAGCGGCAATTTGTGCAGCGCAAAGCCAAAGGAAAGGTCAGTGATACGGAATTGATGGGTATTGACGGCTTGGCACTGGAAAAAGAATTGGCTGCTGAATTTGGTGGAGCTTTTTCAGAACTGGTTTTCGCTACTAAAGTGACTCAGTGGATGGAATCTGAAGCGGAAAATGAAACACGTCTTAATAAGGCACTGCATTATGCTGCATGGGCACTCAGAACACCTGCCGGCCAGCGGCATACGCAGCAGGGCATTTTATTCAAATCCCCCGCCAAGCTGGATTTCCAACATTTATTATCACTGAATACAGATGATTCCGCAGGATATCCTGTGCATCGGTTGGATCATTTGCGTGAACGCAATGGTTTTGCACTGACAGATGGTGGAACTGACTTGATGGGTGCATTGGACGAAGCTAATTATTGCATCTGGTGTCATGAGCAAGGCAAAGACTCATGCTCAAAAGGCATGATACAAAAACCTAAGGCACCGGACGAAGTGCCTACATTCAAAAAAAGTGAATTAGGCGCTTTGCTGGCAGGTTGTCCGCTAGAAGAGCGTATTTCTGAATTCCATAAACTAAAAACTCAAGGCGTTGCGGTCGGCAGTTTGGCGATGATTGCGCTGGATAATCCGATGTGCGCGGGGACTGGGCATCGTATTTGTAATGATTGCATGAAGTCCTGCATTTATCAAAAACAGGAGCCTGTGGATATTCCACAGGCAGAGACTCGAACACTCAAAGATGTGTTGGCACTGCCATGGGGTTTTGAGATTTACAGTCTTTTGACGCGTTGGAATCCACTTAATCTGCGCCGGCCGGTACCGAAACCGGCATCTGGGCGCAAAGTGCTTGTGGTGGGAATGGGACCAGCCGGTTATACACTGGCTCACCACTTGATGAATGAAGGTCATACAGTGGTCGGAATTGACGGTTTGAAGATAGAGCCGCTGCCGGAAGAGATTTCGGGGGTTAATCAGCGGGGCGAGCGTGTTCCGTTCAAAGCAATTCGTTTAGCCAGCGCCCTGGAAGAAAACCTGGATCAACGTATGCCAGCTGGTTTCGGTGGTGTGGCTGAATACGGCATTACCGTGCGCTGGAATAAAAATTTCCTGAAGCTGATTCGTTTGTTACTGGAACGTAGAGAGGAATTTGCCTTGTTCGGTGGCGTGCGTTTTGGTGGCACGTTGACGACCGATGATGCATTTGCCATGGGGTTTGATCATGTTGCTTTGGCAGCCGGCGCCGGTCGTCCTACCGTACTTAACTTGCCCAATGGTTTGGCGAGAGGGGTGCGGGCAGCTTCTGATTTCTTGATGGCACTGCAATTAACAGGCGCGGGACAGAGCGATTCCATTGCAAATATGCAATTGCGCTTGCCTGTGGTTGTTATTGGCGGTGGTTTGACAGCCATTGACACGGCTACTGAAGCGTTGGCCTATTATCCAGTACAGGTTGAGAAATTCTTGAAACGGTATGAAATACTGACTGCTGTACAAGGAGAGGCAGCGATTCGCGATGTGTGGGACGCTGAAGAAAAAGAAATCGCGAACGAGTTTCTCAGCCATGCGCGTGCAATTCGCTCAGAACGTGAGGCTGCTGAACGGGAAGGACGTATTCCACGCATCATTGCCTTATTACAATCTTGGGGCGGAGCAACCATAGCCTATCGCAAACGTCTGATTGATAGCCCTTCCTATACTTTGAATCATGAAGAGGTTGAAAAGGCTTTGGAAGAAGGGATCTGGTTTGCTGAGGGTTTGACGCCTGTGCGGGTTAATATTGATCAATGGGAACATACGCAATCCGTGCGATTTGCAGTGCAAAAACAAGATGAAGCCGGACAGTGGCAGGATGCTGGCGAAGTTGAGCTACCAGCGCGTGCATTGCTGGTTGCAGCAGGAACTCAGCCTAATACAGTGCTGGCGCGAGAAGATGAGCAGATCTTTAAACTGGACGGTCGTTATTTTGCTGCGTGTGATGAAGAGGGTAATCGGGTGCAGCCACCTTATGCCAATCCCAAACCGGATACGCCGATGGTATTACTCAGTCGCTACAAAGATAAGCAGGATGGTCGCTTCATCAGTTTCTTCGGTGATTTGCACCCATCTTATTCGGGGAACGTGGTAAAAGCGATGTCGAGTGCTAAACAGGGTTATCCGGTGGTTAATCGGGTACTGGAGCGCATTAAGCCAGCATCGAATGAATCGTCTCAGCAGTTTTTCTCGGGATTGAATGATCAATTGAGGCCTACTGTTTATAAGGTGGAAAGGTTAGCACCGAATATTATCGAAGTGGTTGTGCATGCTCCAATGGCTGCCGAGCATTTTCAGCCCGGTCAATTTTATCGTTTCCAGAATTATGCAACGCTGGCGCCGGTATCCAGCGATACTCGATTGGCGATGGAAGGTCTCGCATTGACAGGTGCTTCTGTAGATATCGAACGTGGGCTTGTTTCGTTGATCGTATTAGAAATGGGTGGATCGTCTAATCTTTGCGCCATGCTAAAGCCGGGTGAGCCGGTTGTGTTAATGGGGCCAACCGGAACACCAACAGAGATTCCCTCTGGCGAAACCGTAGTGCTGGTAGGTGGTGGTCTGGGGAATGCGGTGCTATTTTCTATCGGTGCGGCTGCACGCGCTGCCGGATCAAAAGTTTTGTATTTTGCAGGCTATAAAAAGCTGGTTGACCGCTATAAGGTTGCTGAAATTGAGGCTGCGGCAGATATCGTCGTCTGGTGCTGTGATGAATCGCCAGGTTTTGACGCTACGCGCTCTCAAGATAAAAGCTATGTAGGTAATATTGTGCAAGCCATGGTTGCTTATGCTAGCGGTGAATTGGGCGAGCAACCGGTAGCATTGGCCGATGCAGATCATATTATTGCGATCGGTTCAGATCGTATGATGGCGGCAGTGGGTATGGCACGTCATAACCAGTTGAAATCTTACTTAAAAGCAGATCATTTTGCCATTGGCTCGATTAATTCTCCGATGCAGTGCATGATGAAGGAAATTTGTGCTCAGTGCCTACAGCCGCATCAAGATCCGGAAACTGGAAAAATTACATATGTGTTTTCCTGCTTTAATCAAGATCAGCCACTGGATAAAGTTGATTTTCCAGGTTTGGCAACGCGTTTGCGCCAGAACACCGTGCAGGAGAAACTAACCAATCGATGGATTGGACGTTGTTTAAGCAATCAGTGAATAGTGTCCGGTTAATCACCTTGTGGTGTTTAGGTGATTTGAGCAAGTGTTATTCACGAGCGAAAATCATACGAGAAAGATGAAGTGTCTTATGGGTTTTTTTGCGACGGAAGTGTAGTCATATTATCTCGAGTTCTGGTTTTATTCACCTGATTTCTGGGAGTGACGTCGCAAGAAAAAAGCCTATTGATGATGAAAAGAACCTGCAGATTCTAATTTGTCGCTTGTTTGGGGCGTGGGAATAAAATTAAGGCAAAAGTGTGACCAACGGGATGATAAGTTTGAAGTGACTCAAGCACGCATAGACGAAATCCACATTCTGGTTGTCAGGGGTAATCTTTCGAGTCAATCGACGATTATTGATTGGTTGCGTTTAGCCGGTGTTGTCATAGTTGCTGTGAGTAATGTGCAGGAAGCGCTGGAGCAGTTAGCTGCTCAAAAATTTGATTTGGTATTCATAGATGCTCAAATGTCGATGGCAGACCGTTTTGCAGCTATCCATCAAATACGCGCAAGAAAGGAGTTTGCGGAACAAACAATCATCGCAATATCTGATCAATTATCTCTTGAAAGTCGCGATCTATGTTTAGCTGCTGGTATGGATGATTTGATACTCGATCCTGTTGATTTGAATGCAATGTATCAAATTATCGCTAAGTGGTTGCCGGATAAACTCGATTTACGAACCGGCAATAGCAAAGAAACGGATAAAGTAATGGCAGAGCCGGCATCCGCAGAACTTCCTCCCATTGACATGAAAGTGTTATATCAAATGTTTCATCAAAATACAGCTTTGGTGCACAAATTTGGGCTGAAATTCATCGAAGTTGCCAGTAGCACTCTAGCAGAGATGCAAGTGGCGCGGGCTAATAGAGACTTGTCAGCTTTGAATCATTTGGGGCATAAGTTAAAATCTTCTGCGAAGGCAATCGGCGCTTTGAGTTTTGCCGATTTGTGTGAAAATCTTGAGAAAACTAATACCATTAATAATTGGGCGGATGCAGAATTATTATTGATTAAGATTGAAACTGTATTAGCGCAGATTTCACAGCAATTAAAACAAGAATTTAATGACGAGAATGGATAATTCTAGTGACATCAATTACATCAATGTATCTTGCGTGTCGCGGATTGTGTTGTGCAGAAGCCGCACTAGGGGGCGGGGTAAATTCATAATCTGACATCTAATTAATAGGTGATTGTGCCGATTTCATGATGAATACTAGTTACACAAATAGCCAGAAAGTCGAGCCAGATCAAGTTTTTCCTGATCTGAGTAATGCATTACTTGTAAATTGATTTATAATTCACGATTCATTAAAAGAATTAAAAGCAATTTTGGGTTTTGTTTGCAAGTAGATAGGCAAGAAAAGGGAGATCATCAATGCATATAGGCATACCCGCAGAGATTCGCGGGGGAGAAACGCGTGTAGCAGCTACACCGGAGACCGTGAAAAAATTTACTGCTAAGGGTGTTCATAAAGTATCAGTGCAATCAGGAGCTGGTGCGGGCGCTAGTATACCGGACTCGGCTTATCAAGAGGCCGGTGCAACTATCATGACGGATGCAGCCGCATTATATGCGCAATCGGAGATCGTGCTCAAGGTACGGGGTCCGGAAGCCAGTGAACTGGCTATGATGCGTAGGAATGTTGTGCTGCTGGGTCTTCTATCGCCACATCATAAGGAAGGTATCGATGCATTAGCTCAGCATGGAGTGACGGCATTTGCGATGGAGAAATTACCACGTATTTCTCGTGCACAAAATATGGATGTTCTGTCATCACAGGCGAATATTGCTGGTTATAAAGCTGTAATTATGGCAGCGAACGTTTATCAAAGATTCTTTCCCATGCTGATGACAGCAGCAGGTACTGTAAAAGCTGCTCGAGTTCTGATTTTGGGTGCTGGCGTTGCTGGTTTGCAAGCGATTGCAACGGCAAAAAGACTCGGTGCAGTAGTCGAGGCATTCGATGTACGACCAGCTGCAAAAGAACAAGTGGAAAGTCTGGGAGCTAAATTTGTTGAGGTACCGCTTAGCGATGAAGAAAAAGCAAAAGCTGAGACTGCAGGCGGATACGCGACAGAAATGTCCGATGATTATAAACGACGCCAAGGCGAGCTAATGCACGAGCGGGCGATTGCGGCGGACATCATTATCACTACTGCTTTGATTCCTGGGCGGCC
>Ga0075152_10002464_pt1 | contig 13122 bp, 20 predicted proteins | sample JI61114C2DNA_FD_70964 | JGI IMG/M metagenome (GOLD analysis project Ga0075152, IMG submission 70964) | Wastewater effluent complex algal communities from Wisconsin, to seasonally profile nutrient transformation and Carbon sequestration -... | ecosystem: Engineered > WWTP > Effluent > Algae...
TTCTGGAGCTCGAGCTGTTGCTCATAGTCAGCGTCTAAAAACTGTTTGAAATCGAGTCTGTTCTGTCTCTTGTACTTGGCGATCCGCTCAGTTGCCTCTTGCGCGGTTGTCTTCAGCTGCTTGTTTTCTGCAATGGTCTTCTCCATGATCGACTTGTAGTGCTCCACTTCCTTGTGCATCATCATCTTGTCGTTTTCGGCCTCTTCAAGCACTTCAGAATACTTCAGACTTCGCTTTTCCACGAAATTGTAAGCGACCTTTAGGGTACCCAGTTCCCGAGCAAGCTGAACAGACTCGGCTGAGCGATGCTAATCCACTCTTTGTTTAGCCAAATCAATTTCTACCTTCTTCTGAAGCCGATCGAGCTAGGATTGTAGATCGTGATTTCTGCTGTTCGAATGTTCAAGCCGCTCTGTCAGTTCATCGTTGGCTTTTCTGAGAGATTCAATGTCCTTGTCCTTCGTAGACAGCTGAGCTTGGTAGCCACGTTTGAATTCATCCAATTCGTCTTGCCTCTATTTCTTCATCCGTTAAATCTCCTCTATTTCTCTCAAAATTCTTTTCTCACTTTCGAGGTTCTAAGCGCAGCCGCTGACTGCTGGTGATTGATTGTTCTCCAAATCCTTGACCTTCTGTTCGAGCTGACAAATTGTGAGCTGGTCGAGTTGGATACTCATCTCCAGCTCACGTATCAGCCGACCCTCTGCCTCATTCTTGTCACTGAGCGCACAGAGTTCATCATACATCTCCAGCACAGATTATTCTCGTGCAGCTCGCATTTCGCTCCGTTCCTTCTCCAACTCGACGACACGTTATCTCAAGGCTTCTGTATTGGTGGTGTCTTCGCTAGATTTCATACGCAGCATTATCCGACTTTGGTTTTCAAGGGCTTCGTGCAACTGCCCCTCCAACTTTTATATTTCCTTTTCACGAGTGACCAGAAGGGCCTACAATTGACTTTAGTCAAATTTCTCCCTCTTCAACTTCATCAGTATCTTCTCTTCCATCCTCTCCTGTTTTTATTTGCTCTCCTCTTGCAGCCTATTGGCACTTCGCTGAGACTAGTTTATCTCTAGTTCCATCCTGGTTACTTAGTCACGGAGGCTAGCTATCATATTATTCGCCTGTTTCAAAGACTCCTCACAGCTGTTGCATCGAGTCTCCCATTCACTTAATTTCACAACCTTCTGCTCCAGCTCGTTGATACATTGTTGTAGTCCCTGAATTTGAGAACCAGCTAAATGATTAGCTTGTTCTTTCTACCGGTTCTTCTCTTTGAGTGCAGCAATCGTTTAGTTTAGAGACGCAATGTACTGTTTGTAGGTCTGCGCCTGCTCTTACATCTCACTATTCAATTTCACTGCCAGTTTTTGAGTCGCCTCCTGAGCACTGGCTGCTTCTGTTTCAGACTGCTCCTTCATAGTTAGAAGTAAGGCTCTAAGCTTCTCAAGTTATCCCCTAAGCTCACTAGCCTACTCCTGGCATTTGTTGTGTTACAATGAGACTTGTTGAGCTGGCAACGATGGAGGTGCCGTCTGCCTGAACCTTTGAACTTCAATCTGATTCTCTATCTCAAAGTTGTGCTTCTCCATCTGCCTAACTTTCTCTTCCAGCTCACTGATGCTACTTTTTGCCGCCTCACTGTTTTGCTTCGATTATTCACTTGTTAATTCTATCTGAAGGTGCAGACGCCTGACCACTTCTTCCAAGTTTTCTTTCTATCTCCTTGAGGCATCGATCAGTTTCTCGTTCTATATTGCCTTATGGCTCAATTCCTCCAACTTGCTTACAAATGCCAAACGTTACTTCTCGAGCCCGAGGATGCTCTCATTGAGCCTCTCATTGACGCTTATGTACTCCTTAACTGCTTAGTTAATCTTCTCATTCATCTCTTTGTTGAGTTTACGCCGGTCAATGGACTCTTCCTGCTCCTCAGTTTTCATTCTGCCTTGCTGCTTCACAGGGGTCTTGCTCTTACCCTTTTGTTGTGGTCTTGGCTCGGGTTTTTGCTTTTTGAGTTCCTCATTCGACCTTTGTACTTCCTCGAGCTGGTCCAACAGAGTTATTCTCATCACTTCTAGCTCGGTGTTCACTTGGTTCAATCGCTCTATCTAGCTCTTGAGACGATCAACTTATTCGCTTGTAGCAAGTATCATGGTGTCCTTATCCTTTAGCTTCTTCTCGGAACTGAGATTATTGGTGCTGACTCTCACCTCGTATACACTGAGTTGGTTTTCCAGGTTCTTCTTTTCAGCGTGCATTTGCTGTAGTTCTTCCTCGAGACTCTTATTCTCCTTTTCGAGCTGTGTTAGTTTCTGTCCAAGCATGTCAATTTGTTCAGTGGACAGGGTGCTGTGGTGCGCTGAAAGCTTGTCGGAGATGTGGAATGAAGGGGCTAGCATCGGTGACCTCGCCTCCTATGGCTGTGCTGACGTAATATCAACATGGAAGTTAGTTGTCTTGACGCCTATTTATTCAGTTTGGCTATCAGTCGATATGCTTATCTTCGGGTTGTTCATGAACTCAACACGTTCAGTTTCCAGTCTTTCAACCGTTACCCTGGTGTCCTCAAGATCTTTTTTCGTTTTTTACAGCCGACCTTGTTATTGTTCCAGCTACTTTCTGAGCCCCATAGTTTAATCTGTAAACTTTTCGAGGGTGCTCGTATACACTTCTTGCCTCTCGCTTAATTCCTTCTTTAACTTCTATTCGCTTTGCAGAACCTTCTCAAGCTGAACAGTCAGTTCTACATTTCTTTCCTATAGTCTGTTTGCCTGAGCAATAATCTTATCCAGTTTTTCGCCTTTATCGTTTCGAAGTGACTCGCTTTCCCGGCTCAGCTCAGCAATCACACCTTCGTATTGGGTATTCTACTCTTTGAGCTGGTTGATACGTTTTTCCTGTTCCTCCATCTTGTTTTCCATTTCCAACATCTCTTTGTTCTTTTTATGCAGTCGGCACAGATACTCCTACTCCGATTGTTGGAGCTGCAGCTCATAAATGGCTATCTTCTCAGCGAGTTCTCTCCGAACCTTCTACAGCTCTGATTGCAACACTCCTATCTGCTCTCCTTCGGCGACAGGAAAGGTATCCTGAGAACCCTATGCAGTCATTTTCCTTTTATGCACCATCGAACCTTCTTGCTGTGATGCATGGTGTGAAGAACTGTGATGAGATCGAATAGGAGTCACCGAGTTGTGTGCGTCCTTCAAAGAACTTATCTGCTTAAGTTTGAGGTCTTCTCGAGACAGTTTTTCAATGACCTCTTTTATCTCATCCTTCTTCTGCTCCTCAGAGGAAGGTGAATCACCTGACGGTACCCTCAGGACATCAATTTCAAGCCCCATAGTCTTCAGGTACTCACCTTCCGAACGGTAGTTTAAGAGCTCACGGTTGAGTTCCCTAATTTCTCGGTCGTAAAAGTCCTTCTCCTTTGCCAACTGTTAAGTGAGTTCAGCTACCTTCGCCTCCAGCTCTTTGCGTTAATCACCCAGCTTGATCATCTGCTGTGTATAGTACTCCTCCTGCAGGACTGTTGATTCCCTTTCGTTTCTGTTGCTACGAAGCTTCCCCTTTAGCAGTACATTCTCATTATTGAGTTACTCAATTTGGGATTGTAACTATTCCCTCTGCTTGGTCTCATCAACGAGAGATTGCTGAAGCTGGATGAGTTTCTTGGAGAGTTACTCTTGCACCTCACGGTCCACTCGCCTATCTTCCTATAGTTTTCTGGTCTTAAGCTACATACTCTCAATCACCACAAATTTTCTCTCTAGTTCCTGTCGGAGTTCTTTCTCCACTGCGTTCGCCTGCTGTTGCAATGTGTTCAGTTTGGCGGTGAGCTGCTGCGTCTACTGGCTTAGCGTATCGTTTTCCTTCTTGAGATACTGGATCAGCTGAGACTACTTCTCTGTTGAGTCTTTTGTCAGTTATTTTATTTGATCAGTTAGGCGCTGGCTTCTGCGGAGCTTTTCTTCGGGTGGCACTAGCAGGCCTTATGAATGCGCTGGCAGTAGTTCCTTTAGCTCTTTCTTGAGATCTATGACTGTACCTTGCAACTTGACAACTTCTTGACGGAGTCCAGCAAGCTCAGCTTCAGCATCGTCCTTCAGCTCAATTGTCCTTAGTTGCGCTTCTTTGAGATCCTCGATATCCACTTGCTTCTCCCTCAGCTGTTCTTTCACTACGCCTGCAGCATCTTCAAGCAACTTTAATGCAGTCTTTTGTTTTACGTTCTCGGCCGTTAGTTATCCAACTTGGTTCTCAAGGGAGCGGACGTACTGTTCTTCCGATAGTAAACTGTCGTCCCTCTCGACTAGCATGTTTATGTTTCTCCGGTTCTCGTGGTTGAGAGCTTAGATGTCGGCAATCAATTTATTGGTTTGTTCGGTATGCTGGCTTTCCCTCACTTCTAGCTGTTAGCGCAGAAGAATCACATTATTCTAGAGCTTGGCAATTGTCTTAGCAGCATCCTGCGAGTTCTGCCGAATCTGGTTTGCCTGTTATATTTCTTGTTCAATTTGCTTCGTCAGATCGCTAACGTGAGCTTCGTAACGTCGACGGTCTTCCTCTGCATGCTTCTTGAACAACTCCAGGTCGCTTTCAGAATCGAATGTTGGAACACTTTCGACCTGCTGGAACTTCACTTACATCTGTCGCACTTTGCATTCCAACTCTCCGATGATCCTCAGCTTCTATTTGAGCTCTTCTTTCATTTTGAGCTCCCCTTCAGTCATGCTACCCTTCTGCCCCACTTTCAACTGCTTGCCCGACGGCTTTACTGCCTCCACCTGTCTCGTAAGTTATTCTGTCTCTTTCTGTAGCCTCTCATTGAATGAAGATTGGAGCCGATCAATCTACAAGTCACGTTTTTCAAGTTCTCGCTGACTTTCAGAAGTGAGTTTCTCGAGTGCTTCGCGAACACTGTTCTCCTGACTGGCTAGACTATCGAGCTTCGATTTGTAATCCGTCAGCGAGGATTATAGTCGTATGTTGTCGCTTTTTAGCTTATCATTGAAGAATCGCTCAGCTTTGAGTTCCTCGTTGATCGATTTGATTGTCTGTTCATGCTAATTCAACATTCCAGGCGCCACTTCCTTTCCGACGACACTTTTCTTCCTGAGATCTTCAACAATGACTTCGTAGTCCTTGAGCCGTTCGAGCAGCACAAGTATCTCTTGATCTTTTGCCATTAGCTATTCCTCTCTTTCACGTAGCTTCTTCTCCAAACTTTTGATTTCCTTTATCATGGACTCCGAACGCCCCTGTTATTCATGCTGTTGCATCGCCGACTTAGCCCCCTCTTGCTACAAAGACATGGGGTTACTCAACGTCATAATTTTGCTGTGAGCCTTCAAGCTTTCCAGGTTGAACATGTAGTTGCGGGTCCGATCAGTAAGGTCTTGCTGCAGCTGACTAATCTCATGTTTGAGCTTGCGAATCTCCACGTCCTTCGTGTCGCACGCCATGCTCTTAAATTCTTAATAAGGGATTCGACTGTAGGCACCTATCACTCGCCAATCAACCCGCATGCTCGCTCAACTGTCCGTCGCCAACTTGCTTGTACTTGAACTTGTACTTGCTGCACTTATCGGCATCCACCAAGTCTTCTAATAGTCGCGTTACGTTTGGTTCAAGCAAGCCGAATCGTTCTGTGCCGCTTATCGTAACCTTCTCCTTCTTGACTTCCTGAAGCTGGTTGACGCGTTGGCAGATATATACCCAGCAGCCTGTGCTTGAGTCTCTGATGATAGGACGGTGAGGCTCCTATTCTGAAGTTACTTTGTATATCGGCTTGCCGTCTCCTTCGAGAATCTCGCAAGTGTAGTTACAGCGCACGCCTTTCGTAAACATGCTTGCATGCATCCTCATGGACACGTATCCAATAGGGAAGAGATTGTGCTCGGAGTGGTAGTTCGGAAGAACGCATATCCTCCCAATTGCCAGCAACCGTAGCGACGGGTTAATGTTGATCGGGAACACAATGTTCCCCTGCTTGTCACGGTTGAGCTCAAACTTCGTTCGTTTCTTTGGTTCCTCACTCCAGTTCTTGTACTTCTTCTTACGGTCATTTTTGTCCTTAAGCTGATTGAAGACTTCACAAAGCCATTCAATACGCGTAAACACCTTCTGCTAGTTGAGTTTGGGATTCGAACAGCTGCCGAAGCCGTTACGCGCCACATTCACCAACAGGTTGAGATCGCTGATTGCTGGGTCGTAGTTTTACAGGTATGCGGCATCGCTCGGCTTCAACTATGCATGCCTCTGTTTGATGTCCTCAAGGTTTGACTGAAACAGTTCTTGCTCGTTACTCATCACACTCTTCCTCAAAAAGCTCAGCATGTTCAAATTTGTGCTAAACTTCAAGGCTGCTTCCCTCGTGATGAAGAACCTCCCATCAGTTGGTGGCACCACCGGTTTCGGGTCTTCTGGCAGTATCTATTGGCAGTTAAACCTAATCTTCGACACCATTTTCTCGATCTGTCCGATATTCTTTGTGAAGTCTTTCACCAGTGATTTCATACGTTCACGGATTTCCATCCAATTCGACCTGCCATCCGCAGTCAGTGGAATGCCAAAGTCGGTAAGCAGTTTAAACAGCACTCTTTTCTCGCTATCGCTCCAGTTCTTTTACTCTTACTAGCTCGAACCTTCGTCCTCAAAATCTATCTTCCCCTCGTTCTGTTCGATCTTGTTGATGGTCTGCATAAGCTTTTTGAGCCGGCGAGTGAGATTGTCTGCTGACGGGAAGTCATTGTATTTATCGGCTCGATCGAGCTCAGCGAAACAGTATTCGCGTGCTGCTTTGATCGCAGAATAATTCGCGTAGCCATATTTGTACACTCCCAGGATTAAATCGATATCGTGCTTCTTTACCCACCAGATGGCAGGGCGCTGACCGTACAGTAATGGGTTCGGAATGAAGTTCAACAGCGTTTCCCAGTTGACTGAATAACGAAGGCTTTACCTCTGGTTTTTTCACTTCCCTCTGGCGGGTTTTTCGTTGCCTCTTCCTTGAACTTCTTCACAAGGGTCTTCACCCTGTTTAGTAGCTGCAGTCGTTTGGTGTACTGTACCGAACGCTGTGAAAGAAGGATCTGTTGATCCCAGTCTTTTTGGTTGGGAGGTACGTATAGGTCTTCAGGTGACTCCTCGATTAAATTCTGGAGGAAAAGATTCAACTCTGTCTATTCCTCTGGAAGAGACTGTCCAAGGGATCTGATGAAGCTGTTAGCGAAGGCCTTTATTTCTTGGTAACTCTTGGTTTAAAGCTTACCTCCGATAAGTGTGGAGGAGCGTTGCAATTGCTTCCACCTTCCATACCCGTACTGGAGAATCAACTTTTTCAGCTGTTCCCGATCATCAGCAGTCCATCTATTGAGAATGTTCTTGTCTGCCGAGGGTTTTTCCTTAACGGGTTGAGGATTCTTCTCAACAACCGTTGACGGTTCGAACTTCTGAATGTTCAGGTTGGGAAGCGTGAAGTAGAAGATACTAAAGTCTCCGTGTTCCCGCTCGATTATAAGCTGAGATAAGTCATCCAATGCTACGCTCTTCTCTTCTGGAATTAGTGAGTGATGTACATTAGACTGTTGGTGCACGACCACTTAACAGTTCGCCGTTCAGAATACCGCTGATTGGCAGTTTAGGCGCTTTCAACCCATTTATTAGAAGGTCTCCGAAGGCTGTGAGTCTAAACCGTCGTTGTTTGGCGTCGTAGAAGATCAGCGCGTACAGATCGGTTCCCTCGCCAGTTGTGAGCCCCAAACACTCAAGTCCATACTTTCCCTTGTAAACTGACTTCTTAGACTTACTGGTGAGCAGCATCGGGAGCTAAGCTAAGCTCAATCGGCTACCTTGCGGATGTAGTAGTCGTCACCATCGATACTTTGCAACTTGGCGTATGCCTGGTCCATAGGCAGTTGCGACATGAAGCCGAGTTTAAAATTATAGCCTGGTGATTGTGGTGAATCGACTGCCCCTGGTTTTGTCTATATTTCATTTATGTTAGGCGCCAGGCGAGTGGTTGTAACTGGAGCAAACAAAGGAATAGGGCTGGCACTGGTAAGAGCACTTGTAGCCGAGGGAAGCACCGACGTTATCATGACCTTTCGGAAGGGCAACAATGGCCCTGAGATATATGAACAAATCCGAAAAGAGTGTCCGAACGCCCTTTTGCACTACTACCTTCTGGATATCACTGATGAAGCAAGTATGTGCAGTTGGTTAGCAAAGGCCGGTTTTAGTTCGTGAATCACATGGAAAAGGACTTCGGTCAAATCGATGTGCTGGTGAACAATGCTGCATTGGGGTATGATGAGCCCGATAAAGTCCCTGAAAAGGCGTTAGCTGAGAGCTATCTCAAATGCAACTTCCTGGCGACAATGGCTTTTACGGAACTACTTTTACCTTTGCTAAGCTCCGACGGGAAGGTGATCAACGTTTCTTCAAGGGTCGGTGCCCTAAGTAATCACAGCGAGGTTGTCCATAGCGATATGTAGGAAGTGCAGTAGATGCTCCGAAACGACAAAATAACGAAAGAAGAACTGATTGGCTATGCAAATGATTATGTAGACAACTGTGAAAAAGGAGATGTAAAGGGCTGGTGCCTATCAGCTTACCGAACTTCAAAGACACTGCTTAACTCTTGGTCCAGATTCGTGCTGATGTACCCATAGAATAAATTTAGCCGCCTTCTGAAGGAGAAGCAAAGTGTGTTGGTGCTCACACCGGGATTTTGCGCTACAGATATGGTAATCAAGCACCATAATCCACTCGTCGCGACAAATGCCCCATAACCAAAATCAGCAGAGGAAGGCATCAAGACAATTCTGTACTGCATATTCGAGCTTCCATATGACAACAGCCACTCTGGCCAGTTCTTCGCATAATGCAAACAATGGAACTATGAAACAGACAGATGATGTACATCATTTATTGCTCTGTTAAAGCTCCTTGGCTCGGCGGCGGGTCATCATGCCGGTATAGGCAGGAGGGGCTGGCTGTGCCTTCGGTTCTGTTGTGAGTAGAGGATCATTGCCTAGAGTAGATTTTGGCTAAGTAATCTCGCTTGCTGCAGTAGATTGCACCTTTGTGAAGTGACTTGGTTCTGATACTGTCGACAGTTTGTCTTTTAATGTCATATCCTCGAGCTCGTTGTTTAGTTTGCTGAGTTCATTAGCAGTTGCAATTGTTGGTGATGAACCAGACGTCGTGGATTTTGCTTATTCATCAACACAAGAGTATTTCTATTTGCTCATCCTTGCCTTTTCAACTTCCATGTCAATGAGTATTTGGCTGTTCAGCACCGGCCAAAGCTCCCAGAGGTATTTCGTAGTGAGTGCTATTGCCTTCAATGCCACTTCGTTGGGCACATATTCTTTTTTTAGCTGGCATACCTTCTCTTCATCACTGGCAGCAACTTGTCCGAGCAAAGCCTTGACTACCGTGAGGGAGCCCCATGAAATAATGTCAAGGTCATAGCCGCCCTCCAACAGCGCAACAATTTTGGTGTTAATTTTCATGAGTTGCTGAGTGATGTAAGTATAGCCGGTTGGCGATAGACCCAACCCACCCAAAGGGTCTCCACAAGCAGAGTCAAATCCGGCACTCACAAATATCATTTGAGGCTCATACTCTCGAAAGATAGGAAGCAACAGCCTCTCGAAAGCATAGACATACTCTTCGTCCCCACAGGCTGAGTTACATTTGAGAAGTACTTTGCTTTGGTTTCTTTTTGGCTTTGTGCTCCTGCTTGGTCAGAATATTCCAACCTATGTTGATGTTATAGCCCAAGCCTCCATCCTTTCCAATGAACTCTGGGCCTGATTCCTTCACGTGTGGGAAAAACGTCTCTTCGTCGAATCGGTGCATTGAAGCATACAACACTTCCTTGGAAGTGTAAAACAGTGATTGAGTCCCCTCTCCGTGATGAGCATCCCAATCAACTATCAGAACTCGTTGTAATCCGTACTTCTTAACTGCATACTGCGCTGCCACAGCTACATTGTTAATTATGCAGAACCCATTTGGCTGAGACTTCATGCCGCTGTGATGTCCTGGCGGTCGAATAACTGCGAAGGCAGACTTCCAGTCTCCAGATTGCAGTCGATCCACGCACTTGACTCCAGCATTTGCTGCAATCTGCGCAGCGGTGAGCGAGTTCTTGTTGAAATAGGTGTCTACATTGACGTAGATTTGCTGTCTCTTCTTTTCCTCCTCTGGCCACATGCCACTGATGAAGTCAGTATAGTCTTCGCCATGGATGTCCAGCACCAGATTCATATCGATCGGGTCTAAGTTGATTGTGTCATTACCAATTGCCTACATGGTCTCCACATCTTTGTCATTCGTAACTCCCTTTTATCGCAGGTTTGCCATGATGCTTGCAATCCTTTCAGGTGCTTCTGGATGTGGCTTTGTGGTGCAATGCTCCATCATCCGCTTATCACTTAACACTCCCACTTTCTGTATAGGTGCCTCCGTCTGCGCTTCAGGTTGTACCTGAGATTGTTATTCTTTTTTAATGTCTAGCTTATCGAATTCCTTGGCAAGTTCCTCCATTCAATTTATAAACATGCTAAATAGAATGCCAGACCATCCTGCCTACTATTAGAGATTAGGAAATGCGAAGGCAGAATCACCTCACTGACAGTAGTCGAGGACCTTAGTCTTAACGAACACATCGAACAGTCCCTTCGTGGCTACGGTCTCTGGAATCCAGCCGGGCTGCTTAAGGTCCAACGCCTTCCTGTTTGCCTGCTGGGCAAACAACTCCTCGAACTTCTTGGCCAAGTCATCGTACTTTTTCCTCAGATCATCGATGAGTGCGTTCTTTGCTTCGATTTGTTTACGAAGGTCCTTGATCTCAACGTTGAGTCCCGCAATGATGTTCTTGGAGTCGCTTTTGTGACTTTAGAGCTCAAAGTTGAAGTTGGTCTGAATAGCATTAGCTGGTACCTCCATTCGTTCACGCTGGTCCTTGATGATGCGGTTGTACTCATTCTATTTGTTAATGTTGCGATTCTTGCTCTAATCCAGTTCCTTGCGTAGACGACGCTCGCTTGCCTGTAGCTGTCCCACACTTTTCTGGAGGACGTCGATCTCCCTCTCTTTCACTTCAATAGAGTTTTTCAGTGTCGCGATGGTCTTATCTTTCTGGGCGTTCAATTCGTCTAAACTTTTGATGCGCTCCTCCAGCTGCTTCAGCTTCAGGTCGTAGATTTTACGCTGTTCTTCGAATTCCTAAATAACGAGGAAGTTGTACGTTGGTGGACCTTCCCTTAGCTCTGTCATGGTCATCCTTGAGTTCGCTAAGCTTCAGGGCAAGCTATTGGTTGCGAACCTGTAGCTCTCTGATTTCCTTGTTGCTGCTCTTCTCGAGCTTGTCCAAGTCTTAGCTTTTGCGAGCGAGAACAGGTTTGAGAAGGTTGAGCTCACTCTGTAGGTTCTGGATCTGCCGATTCAGCAACTCCTAAATATTCCGAACTTCGTCCTTCTTGACCTGTACTGCGTGTTCTTGAGCCTCCAACTCCCTTTCGAACTGAGCTGCGTTTTCTTTCAGGTTGATATTCCTGGCTTCGAGTTCGGATTTAAGCTTCGCGACCTCAGTCTCAAGCGAGAGTCGGATCTGGTTCTTCTCTTTGATGAGGTTTTCCAGCTCGATATTCTTTGTGTTCACCATCGCCTCAAGCTTGGAAATCTCATGACTGAGGATCTCAATTTGATCTGTGTGAGCGTTCTTAATCAGCCCAATCTCAGACTCTCTCATCCCCTCTAGCTTATCTCGCAAGTTTGCTAGCTCCAACTCGAAGATGCGCTGATTGTCAGCAATTTTGTCTTTCAACCCTTCGTTCTCACGTTTGACGATAAGCAATGACTCCTCGTAGTTTTGCTTGACCTTCAGATTCTTGTTGAGGATCTGTTCGATTTCCTGGTTCTTGCTGGCAATGACGTCCTTAAGCTTAGAATTCTCGTAGTCAAGGCTTTCCACCTCGTTGTAGTGCTGCTTCTTCAGATTCTCGATCTCAGAGTGGAAGTTCAGTTCCAGCTTGCTCTTGAGTGATTCGATATCCCTCTTGTGCTCGTTGTCCTCATAGGCCAGGTCGCTTTTTAGACGCTCCCGCTCCTCCCTCAGCTTATTCATCTCGAATTCCGCCTCTTTGCTTAGTCGGGCCATCTTGCCGTTCAAGTCGCTGTACTAATACTCCTTCTTATCCAGCAGCTCCTTGAGTTTGCGAATTTCCAGCTCGTACATCTCACAAGTATTCAGGTTTGCCCTCTTGAGGTGCTGCAGCTCCGAATGGCTTTGGTTTTTCATCTAATTCAGTTGAACACTCTTAAGATGTTCCACCTCGCAAATGTCCTCCTTGAGCTTCTCAATTTCGTTGAGCAATCGCTTGATCTCCAGATCCTGGCTGTTGGACTTGGCGGCGCTTTGAGACTCAAACTTGATCTTCCAGGTCTCGACCTCTCCCTTCTTTTGGTTGATCAGTTTGGACAGCTTTTAGTTCTCAGCGAGTAGTTGCGTGTTGTGCTTCAGAACTAGCTCAATCTTGTCCTCAAGCTCCGCTACTTTCTTGTTCTTGTTGCGCAAGAGTGCCACCTCTTCAGCAAGTGTATTGTTCTATCGTTCTAGGGAACGCACAATACCCAGTGAGCTCTCCTCATGCAGGTGCTCTTCAGGGCGCCGGTAGCCCTGCATTGTTGACCGGAATGGACTTGTGCTAGAGTTATTCATACAGTTATCGTTAGATAATTATAACTGAAGAGCGGAGCAATGCTTTTTAATGACGCTCAAAAGGAATTGGCTTGGAAACCGATAATGAAGGAGTATTCGAACTTCCCTTTCGTCTTGAATTTTAAGTCTTCCTACCAAACAGCATCCTCTGTCTAGTCTCAAAACGTATGTTGAGCAAGGTTCTTTGAGAGTTGAAACAAAGTGGTCTGATGAGGCTGTTCATCCATGATATACATCGATCACCTCCATTATTTATTTTTTTACCACAACGATGTTATCCAAGTTCTTGCCAGTTTTTGCACTGGTTGGGATGTTGGTTGGTCTGTTGCACCATCATAGCGGCCACCGCCACCATGCTAGTGACTTCGAAGAGTGGAAGAAAG
>Ga0075152_10002466_pt1 | contig 13120 bp, 23 predicted proteins | sample JI61114C2DNA_FD_70964 | JGI IMG/M metagenome (GOLD analysis project Ga0075152, IMG submission 70964) | Wastewater effluent complex algal communities from Wisconsin, to seasonally profile nutrient transformation and Carbon sequestration -... | ecosystem: Engineered > WWTP > Effluent > Algae...
TTACGCTCTTTTTCAGTAAATGCTTCAGGAAAGAGAGCTTGCATTATTAAAATATTAAATTCTAGCATCTGCTTCCTAGAATACGTAATATCAGTTCTTGGAAATCTACGTTTAATTTGCATTGTATTGTGTGTTTTGCTTGTGTTATGTTAGCTTCAGGTAGGCGGTTTTTCTTTTTCTTTTTCTTATTTACTTCAATTCCAACTTGATAGACCTCGTCTCGCACCTTGCTTTCTTCCTCTTGTTTATACACTATTTTCTTTCTTTCTTTGCTTCTTTCTTTCTTTCTTTTTTTCCCAAGATTCAAGGTAATGCAAATATACAACAAAGTTTTGCTAAATGCAAGCTTTTTGTGAATTATTTTTTATTTTTTTTTATAAATTTTTTAAAATTGTTTGAATTTCTGGTAGGGAAGGCTTCCCACCTCATACACCCCCGCTAATTTTTGGCGTTCGGGTACCCGTACCGAGCGCGCACAGACCTATCAATCACACGGGTTAAAACAAAATAACCATGAAATTTTCAGAGATGAGCGTTACCCAACGCCAAAAATGGGACGGCGGCAACGCCACGGTTCGTCAGCAGATGATAGACACGCTAGAACTATCAAACGTGCCTGCTGAAAACGCATCGAAGTTTGGTGCGGGCATTGAAAGGTTTTTGGACAGTGGTACTGGGTTTGGCGGTAACACATACACACAAGAAATTTTAATTCCTGCAACACCTACAAAACACGGGTCGTTTGAGGCGGTTATGATAGGCGATGAACTGCGCTTCATGAAAAGTAAATCACTCAAATTCTTTATTAACCATGTAGTTAGCTGCATGAAAAACAATAAAGAATTCGGCGTCACTGCAACTACCAACGAGGACGGGGACAGTATTCTTCGAGCTAATACAGGGGCTGGTTTCAATCTATACCAGTCGGAATTGGACGGCGTTATGCGTCCATGCGTCGGTACTAATCAATACCCAATTGTGTTGGCTCAAACTTCCGATGCAGCCGACTTGCCAAACGGCGGAGTATTGTAATTTATTGTTATAGCCGTTCATGCCCTTCGGTGTGGACGGCTATTTCTTTTTTGTTTTCTTATTTCTTTTAACCTCTTTCAAACGAGGTTTGGTTGGCGTAGGGCGTAACTACAGTTAGCCAACTATAAGAAATAAATTTCCTCTCTTTTGTTTTTATATGTGATTAAGGCGTGAAAAGCGTGCGTTAATTATATATTAGGTTCACAACAAAAATAAAAACAAAATGAGAACAGACGAATTAATAACCATAATCGAAGAACTAGATCAGCTAGCTGCTAAACTTTGCACTATCCGCTGGCACCGTAATCTTCCTGACGACACCGATTTAAAATCAGGGTTGTTTGGCGCACTTAACAGCCTTGGAGCTGAGTGCGGATTTCTAGTACAAAAACTAGAAAACGAGAAAATTGCAGCTGAGGAAGCTGCAATTCCAAGTTAGTTCTGGACCTGAGCAAGTCTAAAAACTGCTCACTGCTTTTCCTATTTTATCTTACAAGGTGAAGCAATAGACAGCTGCGACACCCAACAAATCGGAATGTTTTTCCAACACATTGGTATCAATGTGTATGAAGAACATGTACAATTATACCTATCACGTGGAATAACTAAAATTTAAACACCATGAATGCAGAAACATATAAAGCGGCAATGAGAGCAACAGATGCTCTCAGCCGCGCAATGTATTTCTCGGAAAACGAACCTGCCGACGTGCAGGACGCAATTTTGCAAATGGCTGTCATTGCGGCAGCACAATTTGCGAAACTTGTAGACAGCGACCTAACTCAAAAAGTTATGGACGCTAAGTAATAAACAAGAAAGGTGCATCTCATGGTGTACCTTCCTTTCTCTTAATCTTTTCAATCTTACAACTATGACAAATAAAAGATTGAGAGCCATAGTGCTCTCAATCGTGGTTATATTCCTTACGCCAATCACAATCAGTTTGATATGGTTGGCGTCGTTCTGTACATTTTCTCTTCCTGCAGTGATGCAGTGGGGAGGAATTATAGTGTGCAACATTTGCACGGTATGCGTAGGCCTTTGGTGCCTCGGCATGTCGTGTGTGTTGCACGAAACAGAACTGTAACCACACAGCCGTTAAAGGGCACCTCCATACTTAGCAGTTGAAGCAAGTATGTGTGCCCTGACAACACCTTTCCATTTTTATTATGGATTGCGACCGAGGCGTAGCCTAAAAAGCACACAGCCTGTCGCCCAATTCCGCTGGCAGCCATAAGTCCAGCATCATAGCCCTTGAAAATTGCCGTAACATGACAAAAATTCGTGATGGTCCGTGAGGACCTTAAACATCGAGCGTCTGAATAGACGTTAAACTACAAATAATTGCGACCACATCACTCAGCAGAGCCGAACTAACAAAGAGCTAGTTCATTCCTCACGCTAACCGTGGCGCAATCTAAACGAAAAAAACCGCAAAAAAGGGCGAGGTATCGCCAAGGACTAGTCGCGAAGTCAACCGATACCTCTGCCTATTCGCGCTTGCAACCTAAACCTTTAATAGTAAAGGAGGGAAATAACATGCAAGCGCATTCAACATGTAAACAAAAAATTTAAGCAGGACTACGAGAGCCTACAGCCAGCCCGAGAGCTGGCACACCGTAAACTTAGAGCCAGCCGCATGAACCCTACATGCGGAACGACTGGTTGAAAAGACAGCACAAGGGTTGGAATAGGTGCTGCATCAAGTTGAGGACGCTCAACTTGATATGATACTTTATGTGCAGAATGGTGGCAAGCATCTCGACAGGATTAAGTAGGTAAACTGCTTGCCACCATTTCTTTTTAATGCATCACCACTGATAGGCAGTGGGTAATGGTTCGATTCCATGTGATGTGCTAATCGCCGAAAGGCAAAAAACAACAACAACACATGTTAGATTTAAAAACCCTAGTAGCAGAAGGCCAGGCCCTTCATACTACTACAGGCCGATGCCACGGCCTTTCGATTCCCATTGGCATTTCTAAGTTATCAATTTCTGCGACCTACAACGACACTGAGCCTATCGCTCGTGTAGTGGGTTGGAAAACGACTGATTCTGAGGGAGACCTCATGGCAGTTGCCATCTTCCAAAAACAGGGTGTCTGGTCACCCAAGGATATGCACGTCAACCACCCAGAATATTGCGAGTCAGCAGCTAGCCACTGCAACTTGACATACTACATGCTAATCTGCGACCCAGCAGAGGATTGCTTGCAGTTGGTAGAAGTGATAAGCGATTACAGCACAACAGGCTGGAAACCTGGTGTCGCTCTTACCCTTGCCCAAATTCTAGAGGAGGCGGAAACCCGCACTCTAAATTTGGAGGAAATTCAAAAAACATACTACCAGATGGATTGCGACGAAACGGGTCGCCGTATGGTAAAATCGACTTTCACTGTGTATACCAACGTAGACTATGCTAACTTAAACTGGAACGCCTTCCAAGGCTTCCTTGAGGCGACACATAAAATGGGGCTTAATCCCATCCACAGTGAAGTTTGCGACACAATTCTACATGAGGAGGAAACCAATGCAACTGGATTTAGTCATGGAAACGGACGAACTCTCATAATCGGGCAAAATAGAGTATACCGCCAAACAAGCGGCTGCCGATTCCAAATATTGACTGAAACTGAAGTACAGCCTGGCGTAAGCTGGGTTGAAAACGAAAATTGCTTAGTGATCCGCATGGGCGGCACTGCGACTACCTACCACACAACAAAAGAGGCTCTCGCAGTCTCTGGTTACACGGCCATAGGCCAAGCTATTAAAAAGTGCTACATAAAAATTGGCAACGCCGCGTGCAAAGCTAGTGACAAAATCGGGGCGATAAAAAGAAAAAATCAAATGGGAGGCAACCGCAAAACGGAGCTACCTTTGCGACTATCAGCATCTCTTGCAGACGCACAAAACCTAGGCTTTTGTCCAAGTAGAAGCGCCCGTTGGGTGCTATCCCAAGTAATAGTTTTCAAAAAAATGGTGAAGCTTGGCTTTACCAAAGCAAATTTTGAAAACGTGACCAGCTGGGAGCAAATGCCAACAAAACTGGTGAACACTGTGCTATCTTTCACATTTGCTGAGTATCAGCAAATGATGAGAGTGGAAGCGGGTTATACCCGCCAATTGTTTAATTCAAAATCTATCAACTACGCCGCCATCGGGCGCGCAATAGTTAAACACGCGAAATAAGTAAAAACCACTGTCGACCTGTAAGTTGACAGTGGTTATTATTAAAACAACAAAATTACCAAAGAGCTGCCACGTCCAGTGAAACTCGAAGACAGTACAGTCTACGATTGGACACAGCCTTAAAAATACACCATGCAAAATGCAAAAACACACAGAAAATCAAATGCACTACAAAGCATTGTTTTATGCATTTGGTGCAGACGATAAAGGCAGTCTTAAACTGCCTGATACGACTAATCTGTTTATCGAAAAATTAGAGAGAAAAGGTTTTATACTTGATTACGAGTATAAAATCAAGCTACTACAAATTGAGAGGCCAGAGAGCAGCATTAACCTAGCGTTATGCTTTAAACCAGTATTCTCAAGTATGCCAGTAGCATACTTCATAGAGTTTTTCGATAAAAACAAATAACGCAGCAACACCCTACCTCAGTCTAACGACAAAAGGTAGGGTTCGTTGTTGTTTTCCCTACACAAATGTTAAGGGATCGGAGGCCCCCTTGAGCAAAGCATCCTCCCAGCTGCAAAAAGAAATTTGAGAGGGCAAAACCAGATACAAAAGCAGTAATGCAAAGCGAAAGCTTTCCAGGCTGGTACATCCTGGAGCCCTCTCTATTTCTTTAACTGTGAAGAGCGAAAGCTCTGAAGCTTAGAACAATTAGTAAGCAATAATCAATAATCCGTAATTACAATGAAGAAAGAACAGTTAGAACAAGCTATAGTGTTAACTGAGAAAATGAATGTACTTCATAAATTATCTCAGAGTAACTTTTGGGGAGCTGCAGAAACAGCTGATTATATCTGTGTTTCCTTTTTAGCAAGGAAATACAACGATTTACTCCAAATAAGCGTTGCAGCAGACGGAACGCTTGTGGTTGACAATCGGCGCACTTTAGAAAGCCAAGAAATCTTCAAAGTCCTAAAAAGCGTAGAAGTACGTGAAGCATTAAAAAACTTTATTGAATTACTAAAAGCATCAATTGATGTAGAGTTAGTAAATGTCAATAAAGAGTTTAGCAGTTTGTAAACTACGTAAAAAAATAACAGCAACAAAAACAACAAAATAGCAGTATACTGCCACCCGCATTATGACTAAGATAGAAATCACCAGTTTCCCTTGTCTATGCTACACACCACAGCACGCGGTAGCGTGTGACCTTTATGGTGTTATTTGTTGTGAATTTATATTAATTTTGTAAAAAAAACATTTAATATGGAGCTAGAATCTTTCAGAGCTGAGGATTTGGACAACTCGGCTAGACATAATAGGTATAAGCTAGAGTGCGAAATCGACGGCAAACGGCATTTCTATGACAGGTGCTGTTCAGATGAGCACTTAGGAGAGCTAGAAAGTGACCCTAACCTTAAAAAAATAGGTGAGGGATACATAACGTACATAAACGGTGTAAGAAATGTTTGGCCTACCCTTGAACACTTCTTCGTAAGGAAAGACCTTATACAAAAAGACGTTGAGCAAAAGATGTGGGTGCTAAAATTCAGTGACATACTTAAAAAGAATGCTAACAATGGGTAAACTGTATGTCAAACTGAAAGGCGACGAGTTCGCCGAAGGTGGAGTTAGTATAGATTTAAGTCGTAAAGTAACCTGTATTACAGGTGAAATAGATTTAATGAAACTATTACGCCAAATTGCCGTAGTGGTACATTGTACCGCACCTGTGGATTTCCACAACAGGTTAGCGGGTATTACACGCCTAGAGTGGTCAATCCGCCACAGCAAAGAGAAGCAAGAGTATGGCTTGAATAAAGTAACAGCCCTATTCGAGTTTGCTTCAACTATACTAGGTAGGCAATTTCAGTTGTATCACTGTAGCATCAGTTTCAAAACTCTGCTAAAAACAGGCGATCGTATTGAAATGGTGTCTCGACTAGGGCAAGATGCGCAGTATCTAATAAACTGGGCAGCAAGCATGTTGTCTAGCTTCTATTATGAAGCAGGCATCACATTAGAAAATTGCACCAACCTGTTTGCAGTACCGTATCCTGAAGCATTCTTGAGTCCGCTTCAGCAGTCGAGGCTTATGCCTGCTTTGCTGAAACTACTACCTAGCGCTAGATTTGTTATTGCAACCCAATCTCCTGTTATCCTTACATCCATTAGTAGTAATCCGAAAGATTATCACATCTATAAAATGGAGATGTTAAAAGATAACGGAGGTAGCGAACTAAAAATAAACGCATTAGAATACCAAAACAACATGTATAGTGCTGAAATGAATGAAGCGTACAACATATTTTATGATATGAGGCGCGCCGTACCTGAAGTTGATCAGCTGTTGCAACTGCTTCGAGAACAAATTAAAGCCAAAAGCTTTGATGAAGCAGGCAACACAGTGAAGCAGCTTAAATCTGTGATCAGTCCTAGTGACTGTGAGTTAATGCGACTAACTGGTATTCTAAATACCAGAAAAATGTTAACTAATAAATAAAAAATACAATGGCTAAGACACAAATGGCGTATTTCGTAACCGTAGAATTCTACAATGAGCGCGATAAGTTGCAAATTGATACCCTTAGAGGTTACTACGACGAAATCTACGCTCAGGCAGTACGCGACAGGTTAATGAAATACAAAATAGACAGAGACAAGTGGATGGTTGCTTGTGAAACGTATTTAAACGCTCATCCAGAGTTGGCAAAAATACCAATGAGGTACAATCAGTACCCTCAAACACGTCGTAAATTGAGAGCAGAATGGGAAAGCGCAAACCCATTCACCACAACTGCAAAACAGCATAACAGGACTTACTACATTACGCCGATTAAAATAATCTAAAAAACAATCACAACATGAAACTAGCAATCAACGAATTCGTAGTTCGCCACAGAACTACAGGAAAAATCTGGTTTAGGTGCATTTGCCTTAATGATCAGGACAACAATGTCATAATAGACGAAGTTTTCCCAGATTACAGAAGCGAGCAGGCAGACGAGTTTAACGACAACTTTGCAGGTCACAGAAACGTACGGTACCTTAGCAATACTAAAAACTTCGTATGTGGAACAGAAACCACAATAACGAAGCACACTGTTGCTGAGCTAGTCAAAAGGGCGACTAGCGACAAAGTTTTCGTAGTATGTGATGACGAAGACGGCAGAGCACTAACAGCGTTCAGAACCAGAGACGCAGCTGAGCAAGAGGCAGCTGAACGCAACACAGTTGCAGAAGCTCGTAATGAGTGGAATCAAGCATTAAAAGACTATGTCTTAAATGCAGAAAGCGTAAAAAAATTAAAAGCGGCTTTTCTAACTGTGCAAGCGACTGGAAATACCGACAAAACAGACAGAGCCTATAGAGAGATGGGGGCAGAAAAATATAGACTTATACAAGTCTATACAGAAGCAAACCCATTCAAATACGCAGATGACACCTCTACAGCTGTATTTGTAGAAAGCATTCCTTTAATCTAAAAACAAAAAATTACTGCGACATGACAAATTTTAAGGCTGGCGACAAAGTTCGCTTAGTTCCAATGATCCTAAATTTCAATGTCCATGAAGACAGAGTATACACCATAAAAAGTGTAGAAAAGTCGTACATTCCAGAAACTATTGGAGAACTGGAATTGCTAACAGGAAAGCTAACAAATGAGTTTCATATGTTAGCCACATTGGACAACGACAAAGTAATGAACTTTCTAAACTTGATCCCTGAGGAGGAGGTATAACATGAAATATTTCGTATGTTTTTTCATTTTCTTAGTTTTCTCTACAACTTCAGTGGCTAACGACCATGTGCCAGTAGGAAAACTACCGAAAGCTATCACGCAAACTGCACCAGAATTTGTTGACATAGCATTTACGTCAACAGATAATATAGCAGCAGTATATTGGTCAAACGGTGAGACCATGTACTACAGAGCTGCTGTGGTTACAAAACGGGATATGAAAAGTATCAAACGTATTGCAAAACGCGCAGGGTACTTAGTGCAGACTGCAATCTACGATCCTTTAGAAGGGATCGAACTAATCAGCATCATCGACAACAACGATGTTGAGAGGTTCTACGTAAGGTACTTCCCAATCTATGCACCTCCCATTATAAAAGGAGGTAAGTAATGGTACCTATATTAATGTTAACATTCGCTTTAGCCATGATCTACTACGGCTACAAGCGAGCTAAATGCAAAGAATAATGGAACTAATTATATGCGCAGGTTTATTCATATTACTCATCATTCTAGCAGTGCTCCCTGCATTGCCAAAGAGTGAAGATCGCCAAAAATTTAAATAGCATGATCCTCGAAAATGACATCCTACATCAAATTGTAGAAGTAGAAAATCTGTTTGACGATAACTGCAATTTAGAAAGATTACGAAAAAGAGTATTTTTTCTGCAGTTAGGGCTAGCAATAGCCTGCTTAGTGTTGTCTTACCCAATAATGATTGCACTTTGGATAACATCAGTATTTGCATTAATTGCAGTCGTATTTGAAACCAAAGAAAAAATTGCTGCCAATAAATCTAGAATGATTAATATCCTTTTAGAATTAAAGGTACATGAAAAGTGCAATATGTCAAATGCACTTAAAGAAAGGTATCAAGCAGCATGTTTCATGACAAGGCTATAACACTCTCTGTGAGCTCCATACAGGCTCAAATTCAAGAGATCTGCTTATCATGGTATATTCGTATGCCGTAAGTAAGATAATTGAAATTTGAGCCTCCTAGAGCTTAATACGTTAAACAAGTTTTAATTAACAAACAAATAAAAAAGCAAAAAAAAAGAAAAAATGAAATTTACAAATAAGTATTTCATTATGAAAATGTTGGAAGCAGTAATAATAGGAGGAGGATTCTGTGTGCTAATATTAACTGCCTTTGTGCTAAAATTAGCATGGGCAGAAATAACTGCTCTACAGCTTATTAGCCTAGGGCTTGGCTCAATAGGCGTAATAGGCTTTTTGAGTAACGCTGAAGCATGGACATTAAAGCTCGCCGCCAAAGCTGGTATTGCCATTACTTTGACGTGCTTATACATGTCAAGTCAGGAATGTGCAGAATGCGCAGTAGAAACATTTAAGATAATGATTATCTTAATTGGACTTACTTGCATAGCTGCAATATTGGCTCAAGCTGTTATTGCCAAGCTAATAAGCAGAGACAGAGAGCAAGATAACCTATAACTGCCCAAATTCCAACGATCTAGGCTAAACAAGGTATTTACCCCACTTAGATACGATCGTTCAAATTTGAGGCTTAAAACAACTAATAAAGCCCCGTGGAGGGGGCACACAATGGTTTCAAACATTTTAATTATAATTATTGTAGCCTTTTTAGGCACAATAGCATACCTAGCTTGGCGGCGTAGCGTGGAAGCTGCTAAAGCTTTTGAAGAAGAGCAACAAAAGATTGTATGGTTCAAAATGGACTTTATCAATTACGTTGCTAGATACCCTAATACTTCAATACTCTTCCCCAAACTGGTACAAATACCAGGTGGTTACAGAGTGGAAGAAGGTAGGGGGCAAAACAATTCTTGGTGGACACTTGACGAGTGGTTCACTGAGCAACACCCTTACGTAGACCACGTTAAACACCACGCTTCGCACAAAATGGGCGGTACTGATGACGATAAACAAGTCATAAACTCTGTATACAAACTACGACGTATCAACCCTTAACAAAAAAAACGAAAAAACACAAAGATGAAAAATTTCAGCTTTTCAAGATTTCTAATTTTCTTGCTAGTCGTAGCCACAGCGCTCCTAGCACCTAGTTGCAACACTACGCTTAAAAAAGCCAGTGTATTTACTGACTTCAATGGCACAGACACCACTGAAGCTCGCTATGCAACTGCTGCTCCTGCCACTGACTTTGAGGGTATTTGGCTCAAAGTTGTAGATAACGGCAGAGTATATCCATTACCATTATGCCGAGTTAATTATGGTCGTCAGACCTGGTTTGATGAGAACGATGGCAAATGGATAGGTGTAACTTTCTATGAAGACGGTTACACTTGGACCGAATTCTATCATAGCTTCAAGGACGAGGATGACCTCGATCCTACGTTTGTACGCACCATCATAACAGACGATTATCTCGTTTGTTCTGGAGGTGATAACATAGCATTCCCTTGGACTGCCGACCCGCAGAGAGAAAAAACCTTAACTCAATTTAGGGTAGAATGGTGCAGGTTAGGCATCTGTGAACTTTCAACCATCGTAGATGGCAGGAAAGTAACTCTTCACATGGACAAAAGGATTGTAGGTCAGAACCGCATTCCTGAAGAATGGAAAAGGGAGTAATGGCACAGAACCTAATAGAGTTTCTAAAGGCAGCCGAAGACTGGGAGATACTTGCATACTATACCCCAAAAGTCTTTGACTGGCTTGAAGGCAGGATAGAACTATCCGAAACTGATAAAGCTGCCTGTCAACAACTTAGAGAAAGGTTAAAAACGCAGTGTCAGTGGAAAGATAAAAACAACAAAACGCGCAAAGGAATACCTGCTTCCAAGTACGAGGCAATCAGAATCATGAATAAAAAAACTGATAAAACTTTTATTATTAGTTGGAAAGATAATGAAGTAATTGCTGGTACTTGGATAGAATTCGGTGCTTATAGTGAATACATTAGCAGTAGTAGTCATCGCTTTATAAATGGGCGACTTTATCCTGATAGCGCAGAATATCACTGCTTTGTACATTGAGCATATTCATTAACGTTAAAACAAAAACCCAGTGGCAAAGAAAAGTTTCAAAGGGAACACAGAAGCGAAGTCAAACCGCGCTGCAAAAGATGCAAAGGATTTTGCAAAAGGTGTGGGCGGAAAGTACGAGCGCACTGACGAAGGAGGAGACGTCACTTATGACGAAAAATCTCCTAAAGCAAAAGAGTTCATAAAAGCTGAAAAACAGGCTAAAGTGGACTATCACAAAGGTGTGAAGGAAGACTTAGCAAGAGCTAAAGTTTCTGATAAAGACACACCTCACACAGAATACGACGATGACCCAACCATGACTGATTGGGCATATACTGCTGACGACTTTTAGTAAATAACCATTTTAAAGCTCAAATTTCAACGATTGAAAAAGATGACACCAAGGCTGTCTAAAATGAGATCGTTGAAATTTGAGCCTTTAAACCACTAATAATGAAAAAATACGTTCCAAGGAGGGAACGATTACTTTGGTGTACTTCAAAGACGGTCGGTGGTGTGCAAGGTTTAATAGAAATAACTATCAATATTATTTTGGTAGATACCGTTCAGAACACACAGCTTGGGAAATAGTTAACAAAGCGTTAGCTATTTATGCTGAAGGTGGTCATGATGCGGTTATGAAGTATAGACAAACCTTGGACTTGGCTATTACGAAATTGTACGATGATCCTGACACCGTTGAAGTAGAAACCGACAAATGTATTACAGAAACTGAAATAGTACTTTCCTATTTTAAAGGTGGAGGCTATAAATCAGTAAACACATTGGTTAATGAAACTCGCCTTGAAGCAAATGTTGTAGAAAAGGCGTTGAGTGTTTTGTTGGAGAATAATGAGATAGCAATTGAAAACCCTAACAATAATGTTAATAAATTGTATTATCTAAAACCAAAAACAAAATGGCGACAGAAAAAGTAGTAAAGGAAAAAGCTATGACTATACCAATGGTCAAAGGCTTGGCAAATCAAATTTATACTCAAGTAAATAAGGCTAACAAAGATTATTTAGAGAGTATGAAAAACAAAATTGAGACAGTGGTTGCAGAAGTAGCTGCACTTGACGAACAAGCAGCTCTTTGTTATGAGGCACAAAACGTACTAACTTCGCATAATTGCTTGATTAGTTTAGAAAGTGCATCGTTTACACCTAAAGGAAAAGCATGTAGACTTTTCTTTGAGGTAGATACTATTCTACCTATACTACGTTCAACGTACTATCGTACTAATCAAGTTGTGTATGAACACTCCTTATGGTTACGAAAAGTTACAGAAATGGGTCCAGTTAGTATTGAACAACAAGAAGCAACAATTAAGGAATCCCTTAATCGTTTCCTAACTAGCGTAGAATACGCAGTTAAAGAGCGAATAATATTACCTTATAAAACTGCAAATGAAGAGTGGCTGACAATAAGGCTATCCTTCTATACAATCACAATCACTGGTTTAGAGAATTTAACAAACGCAATGTTAAAGGAACTGCAGAATCCAGGATTCGAGGAAGGTAAGCTTACATTTAGAACTGGAAAATAAAAAAAACAAAAATGAAGTACATACAATTAGAAAACTTTTTTCATAGCATACATATTGTAACAGAGAATGATGACAGCGGAGATCCAGCTATATTTAGTAGCTTAAAAGACGCTCAGGAAACATTAAGTGAAAACTGTCAGAACGGTGTTATAGTGCCGTTAGGTGTCGATATGATCTATCTTGTAAGAGAATTATACGAAGCTTATAAAAACGATACTGACATAGTGCATATTGGTGATTTAATAGCTAATGTATTAGATGAGCATATAGTATTTCACCCAAAACCAAAATAAGATGCTAAAAATAACAACAAAAGAGCATTTGAATTTAGAAACAATAGGCAGATACCACATTACGCCAGCTTACGAGTACATTGGTACTGCAGTAAACATTAATTCAAAAGGTTATAAACGTGTACAAATCAAAAACAACACAGGCACTATTCGTTGGGTACCAATTAAGTGTTTTGTTGAAGAAGAGGTTTTAAATGCATTACCTCACACTATTTGGACTAATTTTCCTAAAACCAAACACCACTAGAATATGCTATTAAATTGGCTATACACTCTACCAAATGAAATAGGTCACTACATTGTTGAAACAAAATCTACAATGGGTAGATTACAACGATTAGAAGCCTTTTGGAATGGTAGCAGTTGGAATTTCACAAATCAAGAATTTATAC
>Ga0075152_10002467_pt1 | contig 13117 bp, 11 predicted proteins | sample JI61114C2DNA_FD_70964 | JGI IMG/M metagenome (GOLD analysis project Ga0075152, IMG submission 70964) | Wastewater effluent complex algal communities from Wisconsin, to seasonally profile nutrient transformation and Carbon sequestration -... | ecosystem: Engineered > WWTP > Effluent > Algae...
TCCGGATCAGCGCTTCAAATTCGGCGCGGAAGTGCTTGATCATGGCGCGCACCGGCATGGCCGCTGCATCGCCCAAGGCGCAAATGGTGCGCCCCTGGATGTTGTCAGCGACCGAATTGAGCAGGTCCAAATCAGCAGGTCGCCCCTCGCCGCGGTGAATCCGATCCACCAGGCGCCACAACCAGCCCGTTCCTTCACGGCATGGCGTGCACTGACCGCAGGACTCATGCATGTAGAAGTACGAAAGGCGCTTGAGCGACTCCACCATGCAACGCGTGTCGTCCATCACGATCACGGCACCAGAGCCCAGCATGGAGCCGGCCTTGGCGATGGAGTCGTAGTCCATCGTGCAGTCCATCATGATCGAAGCAGGCAATACGGGCGCTGAGGATCCGCCAGGGATCACTGCCTTCAGAGTACGCCCCTTGCGCACGCCCCCCGCCAATTCCAGTAACTTGCTAAACGGTGTGCCAAGGGGAATTTCAAAGTTCCCAGGCATTTCCACATCACCAGAGACCGAGAAAATCTTGGTCCCACCATTGTTGGGCTTGCCCAATGCGAGGTAGGCCGGGCCACCGTTACGGATGATCCAGGGAACTGCCGCAAAGGTCTCGGTGTTGTTGATAGTGGTCGGCTTGCCGTAAAGGCCGAAGCTGGCGGGGAAAGGCGGCTTGAAGCGCGGTTGGCCCTTCTTGCCTTCCAGGGACTCCAGCAAGCCGGTTTCTTCGCCGCATATGTAGGCGCCAAAGCCGTGAAAGGCGTGCAACTGGAAACTGAAATTGCTGCCCATGATGCCGTTGCCCAGATAGCCTGCCGCCCGGGCCTCTTCCAGGGCTTCCTCAAAGCGTTCATAGGTCTGGAAGATCTCGCCGTGGATGTAGTTGTACCCCACTGAAATACCCATCGCATAGGCAGCAATGATCATGCCTTCAATCACGATGTGCGGATTGAACTCCAGGATGTCGCGGTCCTTGCAGGTGCCAGGCTCGCCTTCGTCGGAATTACAGACCAGGTACTTCTGGCCCGGGAACTGGCGGGGCATGAAGCTCCACTTCAGTCCGGTCGGGAAACCTGCGCCGCCGCGCCCACGCAGAGCCGACTCCTTGACGATGGCGATCACCTGATCCTGGGTCAATCCTGGCACCGCACCGTCAGCCGGCACAGCTCCGTCCTTGCCCAGAATCTTGCGCAAGGCCTGGTAGCCACCGCGGGCTTCGTAGTCCTTCAGCCGCCAATTGGTGCCATTCAGATCAGCATAGATCTGCGGTTGGATATGGCGGTTATGGAAACAAGTCTGAACGCCGGTGGCCTGGAACTGGGAGAGAACTTGCTCGGCGTTCATGATTGCCCCTCCGCCTTGCGCAACCCGTCAATCAACTGATCCAGCTTGTCGTTGCTCATGAAGCTGCACATCGTGCGGTCATTGACCAACATGACCGGAGAATCTGCGCAGGCGCCGAGGCACTCGCTTTGTTGCACGGTGAAAAGGCCATCCGCAGAGGTGCCACCCATTTCCACGCCAAGCTTGGTGCACAGGTGCTGCAATGCCATCTGGCCATCGCGCAGCTGACAAGGCAGATTGGTGCAGACATTCAGCTTGTACTTGCCCAGCGGCTGCTGGTTGTACATGTTGTAGAAGGTGGTGACTTCATGCACGGCAATGGGCGCCATGCGCAGATGGTCGGCAATCTGGTTTTCGCTTTCGGTGCTGACCCAACCGCGCTCCTGCTGCACGATGGCCAGACAGGCCATCACAGCGCTCTGGCGCTGATCTGCGGGGTACTTGGCCACTTCGCGGTCGAAACGTTCCAGCGTGGCGGCCGACAACGGCGCTTCAGCAGCCGTTGGATGGGGGGCGGTTGCGGTCATCGGTCGATTTCCCCAAACACAATATCAATGGTTCCAATGATGGCCACAGCGTCGGCAATCATGTGGCCCCGGCTCAATTCATCCAGCGCCGCAAGATGGGCAAAACCAGGCGCGCGGATTTTCATGCGGTACGGCTTGTTGGCACCATCGCTGATCAGGTAGATGCCAAACTCGCCTTTCGGGTGCTCCACCGCCGCATAGGCCTCGCCTTCAGGCACATGGAAGCCTTCCGTGAACAGCTTGAAGTGATGGATCAGCTCTTCCATGCTCGACTTCATCGCCTCGCGCGACGGCGGCGCCACCTTGTGGTTGTCGGTGATCACCGGACCGGGGTTGTCCCGCAGCCAGTCAACACACTGCTTGATGATGCGGTTTGATTGCCGCATTTCCTCGACGCGAACAAGATAACGGTCGTAGCAGTCCCCGGTCTTGCCCAGCGGAATGTCAAAGTCCATCTTGTCGTAGACATCGTAGGGCTGCTTCTTTCGAAGGTCCCAGGCGATGCCCGAGCCACGCAACATCGGCCCGGTCATGCCCAGGTTCAGGGCTCGCTCCTGGGAGACCACGCCAATGTTGACCGTACGCTGCTTCCAGATCCGGTTGTCGGTCAGGAGAGTTTCGTACTCGTCCACGCACTTCGGGAAGCGCTGCGTGAAGTCGTCGATGAAGTCCAGGAGAGAGCCACGACGGTTCTGGTTCATGGCCTCCAGAGCACGCGCATTCTTGATCTTGCTGACCTTGTATTGAGGCATCGAGTCGGGCAGGTCACGGTACACACCACCCGGACGGAAGTAAGCCGCGTGCATGCGGGCGCCGGACGCCGCTTCATACATGTCGAAAAGGTCTTCGCGTTCACGGAAGGTATAGATCAGGATGGTTGAGCTACCGCAATCATTGCCGTGCGAACCCAGCCACATCAGGTGATTCAGCAAGCGCGTGATCTCGGCGAACATCACGCGGATGTACTGCGCGCGGATCGGCACCTCGATGCCCAGCAGTTTCTCGACAGCAAGGCAGTAGGCATGCTCGTTCGACATCATGGACACATAGTCCAGACGATCGAGGTAGGGCAGCGTCTGGATGAAAGTCTTGCTTTCGGCCAGCTTTTCGGTGGCGCGATGAAGCAGGCCGATGTGCGGGTCGGCGCGCTGCACGACTTCGCCATCCAGCTCCAGCACGAGACGCAGAACGCCGTGCGCGGCCGGGTGCTGCGGACCGAAGTTCAGGGTGTAGTTCTTGATTTCTGCCATGACCCAGCCTGCCTCAATGCAGGCCCCCATAGTTGTCTTCGCGGATGATCCGGGGCGTGATTTCGCGCGGCTCGATGGTGACCGGCTGATAGACCACACGCTGTTGCTCGGCGTCATACCGCATTTCGACATGGCCCATCAACGGAAAATCCTTGCGGAACGGATGGCCGATGAACCCGTAGTCGGTCAGGATGCGACGAAGATCCTCATGGCCCTCGAACACGATGCCATAAAGGTCGAAGGCTTCGCGCTCAAACCAGTTGGCCGCGTTCCAGATGGGATTGACGGAATCGACGACCGGGAAGTCGTCGTCTGGCGCGAAGACCTTGACGCGCACGCGCTGATTCAGGCTGAGCGAAAGAAGGTGCAGTACCACGCAATAGCGCGACCCTTCCCACACCGACTCGCGGTACTCGGAGTAATCGACACCACACAGATCAATCAACTGCTCGAACTGGCACCCAGGCGCGTGGCGCAAGATTTGAGCGGCTTCCACATAGTCGGCCGCTGCAACTTCCAGTGTCACTTCGCCCAGGCGGACCGCGACCTTACGGACCCTGTCGCCCAGTGCCTGAACCAGCGTTTCCTTCAAGACCTCAGGATGAATGGCTGTATCGCTCATTGTGTGTCCTCAGGCCCGCGCAATGGTTTGAGTGCGGCGGATCTTCTGCTGCAGTTGCATGATGCCGTAGATCAGGGCTTCCGCCGTCGGGGGGCAGCCCGGGACGTAGACGTCGACCGGCACAATCCGGTCGCAGCCGCGCACCACCGAATAGCTGTAGTGGTAGTAGCCCCCACCATTGGCGCACGAGCCCATGGAGAGAACCCATCGCGGCTCGCTCATCTGGTCATAGACCTTGCGCAGGGCCGGCGCCATCTTGTTGCAAAGCGTGCCCGCCACGATCATCAGGTCGCTTTGTCGAGGACTGGCGCGGAAGACTTCTGCACCAAATCGGCCAAGGTCATAGCGCGCGGCGGCCGCGTGCATCATTTCGACCGCACAGCAGGCCAGCCCAAAGGTCATGGGCCACAGCGATCCCGTCTTGGCCCAGTTCACCACCGAGTCGTAACTCGTGGTGATAAAGCCTTCTTTCATCACGCCTTCAATCATTGCGCAGTCCTTGCAGCGATTCGCATCATTCCCAGTCCAGGGCACCTTTTTTCCACTCGTAGACAAAGCCCACGACGAGGATGGCCAGGAACACCACCACGGCGATAAAGCCGGTCAAGCCGACATCCTTGAGCGCAGCCGCCCAGGGAAAGAGAAAGGCGATTTCGAGGTCGAAAAGAATGAACAGGATGGCCACGAGGTAGTAGCGCACGTCGAATTTCATGCGCGCGTCTTCAAAGGCCTCAAAGCCGCATTCGTAGGGGGAGTTCTTTTCAGCGTCAGGCCGGTTCGGCCCAAGGATCCAGCCCAGAACCTGGGGAATCACGCCGACCGCAATGCCGACCAGGATGAACAGAAGGACAGGGAGGTACTGATCGAGGTTCATCGTGAGGTTCTGATCACCGCTAACACCTGCCGGCATTGAGCCGGCAGGCTTTCTGTCTGGTGCCGTCGGCGAGACTCGAACTCGCACAGCTTTCGCCACTACCCCCTCAAGATAGCGTGTCTACCAATTTCACCACGACGGCGGTCGTCTGACTGCCCGGATTGCATGAGGAATCTTGCGACTTTTTGGCTTTCCGGACAGACTAAGAGTTTACCCTGAAATCACCTGTTTTCCCCTGCTGGCGACAGTGATTTCAGCGCAAATTACTTGGTCGGAATCTGGGCCGCACCAGACGCTGGGGTCGCGGGCGCAGGTGCAGGCGCTGCCGCAGTGGCCGGCGCTGTGGAGCCAGGGATCTGGGCCGCACCGGAAGCTGCGGCGGCAGGCGCCGGAGCCACGATGGCCGCCTTGTCGAGCACGCTGCCAGAACTCGTGGGCCGCAGATTGCCAAAGTAGGCCAGAAGCAACGTCGTCACGAAGAACACGCCGGCCAGCACCGCTGTGGTGCGCGACAGGAAGTTCGCGCTGCCGGTCGCGCCAAACAGGCTGCCGGAGCCGCCGGAGCCAAATGCGGCGCCCATGTCTGCACCTTTGCCATGCTGGATCAGGATCAGGCCAATCATGCCCAAGGCCGCCAGCATCTGGATGGCGAGGACGATGGTGAGAAAGACGTTCATTCAAATTACTCCTAAGGGTCGACCTGTCAGGCCTGCGCACTGCTGGCTGCGGCCACGATGGTCAAGAAATCGGCAGCCTTCAGCGACGCACCGCCGATCAGGCCCCCATCGATGTCGGGCTGCGCCAGCAGTTCGGCCGCATTGGCTGCATTCATGCTGCCGCCATACAGCAAAGGAACACGCTGGGCTTGCGGCGTGGCGGCCTGCAACTGCGCCCGCAAGACCGCATGGACCGCCTGCGCCTGCTCAGGCGTTGCCGTCTTGCCAGTCCCGATGGCCCAAACGGGCTCGTAGGCCACCACAATCTCGCTGATGCAATGGCCGTTGGCATGAATCACTGCGGCCAGCTGGCGCTTGACCACGTCTTCGGTCTGGTTGGCTTCACGCTGGGCCAGCGTCTCGCCAACACACACGATGGGGGTGATGCCTGCGGCCATGGCTGCCTTGGCCTTTTCGGCCACCAGCGCATCGGCTTCTCCGTGGTACTGACGGCGCTCGGAATGGCCGACGATCACATAGCGCACACCCAACTCGCGCAGCATGCCGGCCGACACCTCGCCGGTATAGGCGCCCTTTTCATGCGCCGACACATCCTGGGCCCCGAGATGCAGGCCGGATTCGCCGCGCAGGGATTGCACCTGCGCCAGATAGGGCGCTGGCACGCAAACGGCCACGTCGCAAGTGGCTGCCCCCAGACCGGCCATCACGGCGCGCACCAGCGCATCGTTGGCGTCCAGCCCGCCATTCATCTTCCAGTTGCCAGCAATGAGATTTTTCTTCATGGTCTTTGACTCACCAGGTCAACACGATCTTGCCGACGTGCTGATTCGATTCCATCAATGCGTGCGCTTGCGCGGCATCGGCGGCGGCAAACGTGCTGTGGATGACCGGCCGGATCGAGCCATTGGCAATCAGCGGCCACACCTTTTCGCGCAGGGACCGTGCGATGGCGGCCTTGAACGCCACCGGTCGCGGGCGCAGCGTCGAGCCGGTCACAGTGAGGCGCCGGCGCAGCACCATGCCCGCATTGATCTCGCTCTTGATGCCACCTTGCACAGCAATGATGACCAGCCGGCCATCTTCTGCCAGACATTCAAGTTCACGCGCCACATAACTTCCGGCCACCATGTCCAGGATGACGTTGACGCCGGTACCGCCGGTCAGACGCTTCGATTCTTCGACGAAGTCATGCGTGCGGTAATTGATGGCATGGTCTGCACCCAGGGCCACACAGGCGGCGCATTTGTCGTCACTGCCGGCAGTCACCAGAACTTTGGCACCCAGGGCCTTGGCCATCTGGATGGCGGTCACACCAATCCCGCTGGAGCCCCCCTGAATCAGCAGAGTCTCCCCGGGCTGGAGGCGAGCGCGGTCAAACACATTGCTCCACACGGTAAAAAACGTCTCGGGAAGAGAGGCGGCCTCCACATCCGTGAGGTTGGTCGGTGAAGGCAGACACTGCCCCACCGGTGCAACGCACAGCTGCGCATACCCGCCGCCAGCCACCAGGGCGCAAACGCGGTCGCCCACGCGGAAACCGGCCGCCGCCATTGCATCGGCATCTCCCGACTCGATGACCCCCGCGACCTCCAGGCCCGGGATGTCCGACGCCCCCGCAGGCACCGGATAGTTGCCAGTGCGTTGCAGCACGTCCGGCCGATTGATACCGGACGCCGCCACGCGGATCAGCAACTCGCCCGGCCCAGCCACCGGCACGGGACGCTCGCCCGGGCGCAGCACCGACGGTGCACCAAACGAGGAGATTTCAATGGCTTTCATGGTCATTTTCGATGGTAGCCCTCGCCAATGCTGCGCGAGGCGCTACCAATTTCATAGCAAATTGGCAGCCCTTGCAGGGTATCAACCCTGCTGGACCACCGTGCCAGGCAGGTCCTGTTGCTGCTGGGCCTGAACCGGCGCCGCAGGGCGATCCAGCAAAGCCTTCATCGACAGCTTGACACGGCCCTTCTCGTCGGTCTCCAGCACCTTGACCTTGACGATCTGGCCTTCGGACAGATAGTCGGTGACTTTCTCGACGCGCTCATGGGCAATCTGGCTGATGTGCAGCAGGCCATCCTTGCCGGGCAGCAGGTTGATCAGGGCACCGAAGTCCAGGATCTTGGTGACCGGGCCTTCATAGACCTTGCCGATTTCGACTTCAGCGGTGATCTGCTCGATGCGCTTCTTGGCAATGTCGGCCTTTTCTGCGTCGGTCGCAGCAATGGTGATGGTGCCATCTTCCTCGATGTTGATCTGGCAACCGGTCTCTTCGGTCAGCGCGCGGATCACGGCGCCGCCCTTGCCGATCACGTCACGGATCTTCTCGGGGTTGATCTTCATGGTGTACAGCTTCGGCGCGAAGTTGCTCACTTCGGTCTTGGCTTCGCCCATGGCTTCCTGCATCTTGCCCAGGATGTGCATGCGGGCTTCCTTGGCCTGAGCCAGCGCCACCTGCATGATTTCCTTGGTAATGCCCTGGATCTTGATGTCCATCTGAAGAGCGCTGATGCCATTGGTGGTACCCGCCACCTTGAAGTCCATGTCACCCAGGTGATCTTCGTCGCCCAGGATGTCGGTCAGCACCGCGAAGCGGTTGCCATCCTTGATCAGGCCCATGGCGATGCCGGCCACGTGCGCCTTCATCGGCACACCGGCGTCCATCATGGACAGGCAGCCGCCGCAGACCGAGGCCATGGAAGACGAACCGTTCGATTCAGTGATCTCCGACACCACACGGATGGTGTACGGAAACTCTTCCTTGCTTGGCAAGGCAGCCACCAGGGCGCGCTTGGCCAGACGACCATGGCCGACTTCGCGGCGCTTGGTCGAACCCATGCGACCGACTTCGCCAGTGGCAAAGGGAGGCATGTTGTAGTGGAACATGAAGCGGTCTTCAAACTCGCCCATCAGCGCATCGATGCGCTGTGCGTCGCGCTCAGTACCGAGAGTGGTGATGACCAGGGCCTGCGTCTCGCCGCGGGTGAACAGCGCCGAGCCGTGGGTGCGCGGCAGCACGCTGTTGCGGATCTCGATCGGGCGCACGGTGCGTGTGTCACGGCCGTCGATACGCGGCTCGCCAGCCAGGATCTGGCTGCGCACGATCTTGGCTTCGATTTCGAACAGCAGTTCGTTCACCTTGGCCGCGTCAAACGGTTCGCCCGATGCCTTCATGGCTTCCATGACAGAGGCAGTGGCTTCGCGCAAGGCCTGCGTGCGGGTCTGCTTGCTGCGGATCTGGTAAGCAGCACGCAGCTTTTCTTCGGCCAGGCCGTTGACCTTGGCGATGAAGGCTTCGTCCTTGGCCGGAGGCTGCCAGTCCCAGGCCGGCTTGCCACCGTCACGCACCAGGTCATGGATGGCATTGATCGCGATCTTGCTTTGCTCATGGCCAAACACCACGGCGCCCAGCATGATCTCTTCGGACAGTTGCTGGGCTTCGGACTCCACCATCAGCACAGCGGCCTCGGTTCCCGCCACGACCAGATCCAGCAGCGAATCCTTGCGCTGGGTTTGACCCGGGTTAAGCACGTATTCGCCATTGATATAACCGACGCGGGCGGCGCCAATCGGGCCCGCAAACGGGATACCCGACACCGCCAGGGCAGCCGACGAGGCGATCATGGCAGCGATGTCAGGATCGACTTCCGGGTTCAGCGACACGGTATGGATCACCACGTGCACTTCGTTCAGGAAGCCTTCCGGGAACAGCGGGCGGATCGGGCGATCGATCAGACGGCTGGTCAGGGTTTCGAGTTCGCTGGGCTTGGCTTCACGCTTGAAGAAGCTGCCGGGGATCTTGCCAGCCGCGTAAGTCTTCTCGATGTAGTCCACCGTCAGCGGGAAGAAGTCCTGGCCGGGCTTGGCCGACTTGGAACCCACCACCGTGGCCAGCACCACCGTGTCGTCGATGTTGACGAGAACGGCGCCAGAGGCCTGGCGGGCGATTTCGCCGGTTTCCATGGTGACCGTGTGGTGGCCCCACTGGAAGGTCTTGGTGATCTTGTTGAAAATGCTCATGTTCAATTCTCCTGGAATCAAGGGTGCATCTGGCTGCACCCGGGGCCCGGGGACCGACCGTCTGAACACGATGCCATTCCACAAAACATCGGCAATCTCTTGTGGAATGACACAGCGCGCATTCGTCCTGTCCGTCTCCGAAGGGAATCAACAAGCAAAAAATGCCTGAGCTAGCGTGCTAACCCAGGCATTTGCTTGTTCATTGGTCGCTTACTTGCGCAGACCTAACTTGGTGATCAGCGCGGTGTAACGGTCGGCGTCCTTGTTCTTCAGGTAGGCCAACAGGCTCTTGCGGCGATTCACCATGCGCAACAGACCACGGCGACCATGGTGGTCCTTGGCGTGGGTCTTGAAGTGCGGGGTCAGTTCGTTGATGCGGGCCGTCAGCAGGGCAACCTGCACTTCGGGGCTGCCGGTATCACTGGCGGAGCGGGCATTGGCCTTGACGACCTCGGCCTTGTTCAATGTGGTCATTGGAGATTTCCTGTTTGGTTTTTGACTTGCGAGGCGCGCTGGAAAGGCACTGCCACGTGCTCTTCACACCCGTTGCGGGGAGCAGGAGGGTAGGAACAGTCCATTGCTGGACCATTCCCCCCTAAGAACCGGACTTGCGACTTTCACCGCATCCGGCTCAAGCACAACAATGGTGCCTTATCCCTTTTTGACTGCGAAGCCTTGGAATTCTAACCCAAAGCCGGGTAAGACACCCGAAGCCCCTTGCGGGGCCGGCTTGGCTACAGTCAATCGTTTGACGTGCAGCTTGCTATGACAGACCGGATGCAGCAGCACCCGGTTGGACAGCAGGTCGGTCCCGCCGTCCACTTTCCGAACGATATGATGGTCGTGCCACCCGGTTTCCCGGGTAATGGCCGTGCCACATAGCGCACAGTTCCCCGACTGGGATTTATACAGCTGGGTCAGTTCTTTGCGGTATCCCATGCTCTGCAGCATGCGTTTCCCGCGCAGTTCCTCGCCATACAGTTCCCACTTTGGATCGAAGGGGTTGTAATCCCCCTTGACCTTTATGTGCCGAGTAATGGCCGTATCTGTGAGGAGATTCAGCCGAACCAAGCGCCATGTTCCGTCGCCGGTTGGTCGAACGCCGACAAATTCAGTCCGGTCGTCCAGGCGCTTCCAATACTTCTGGAAGCACCAGAGCGGACCCTTCTTGGGATGTCGGCGCCGCGCCCAGCGAGTCAGCCGCCAATTGATTAGCGAATCCAACTTGCCGAACGAATCTTTAGCGACCACTGGTTGGTGGTACTGAGCCCAACCCCGTAGGATCGGATTCAGCTTCTCTATCAGGACAGCCTGTTGCACCATCAGGTGACTCTTGATGACTCCTGCCACCTTGTCATAGAACGCCTTCGCGTTCTTCCGACTAGGCTTAATGAGTAGAACCCCCCTGTATTTGCGGAAATTCCATCCCAGGAAATCAAACCCGTCGTCAATGTGGGTGATTCGCGTCTTTTCCGGAGCCAGTCGCAATCCTCGCGCTGCGAGGAACGTTTCGATCCACGGTTGGACTTCGGTTTCGAGGAACTCTTTCGAGGGCCCTGTGACGATGAAATCGTCAGCATACCGAACCACATTGATCTTGAGCTTTCCGGCTTTCGATTTTCCCAGCTTGGCACCCAGGTGCGCAAGCAGTTCCATCTCCAACCCGTTCAAGGCGACATTTGCCAGGGTTGGTGAAATCACACCGCCCTGGGGTGTACCCTCACTGGTCGGCGTCAGCTGGCCCTTATGGACCACTCCCGCCTTCAACCATCGCTTGAGGATCGTCTTATTCATACGAACTCGATCCACCAACCAAGCATGGTTGAGGTGGTCGAAACAGCCTTGGATATCCGCTTCCAGCGCCCATTGAGCCGAAGTCCTTTGGGACATACAAACAAATATCTGACCCATGGCGTCCGCCGTCGAGCGATTGCGCCGAAACCCATAGGAGTTCGGATCGCTCGTGGATTCGGCCACAGGCTCAAGACCCAGCAGGTGGAGCGCCTGCATGGCCCGATCGAACATGGTGGGTATGCCCAGAGGGCGCTCCCTGCCAGCCGATTTGGGGATATAGACCCGCCGCAGAGGCCGTGGTCTATAACCTCTTTGCTGCTTCAACTCGCCAACAGCCTCCCATTTCAGGTCAGGCGTGTCCCAGAGCTCGCGATCGACCCCTGCCGTTCGCTTACCTTGGTTTTCTGTCACTCGTCGCACAGCCAGGGACCTGGCGGCGAACGAGTGGGTCAGCGATCTTTGCAAGGCTTTCACCCTGCGCCAATCGCATTCCAGCGTAGCCTTCGCTATACGTTTCTGCGTTGTTCGCACGTTGCGCTCGACCCGTCGCCAATCAATGGCGTGCCAATCTAGCGGTTCGCGTGAAGACGCAGAATCATCGTTGCTGATGATTTTTCTCATGCTTTCCTCGTGGAAGTTGATCCGTCGAGGACGCACTTGCTCCCGAGGGGACAGGTGCATCCCTTCGGGGCTTTCATGAACGTTTGCAGCCGTCTAGCGACGATTGCACCGCGTGGAAGTCAGCGCGCTTTCGCGTCGGGGCAAATCTTGAACCCCTATGCCACCCATTACAGGCAACCCTTCGCTTTTTCCACAATCCTCTACCCCCTTATTCGTCAGGTCACCTTGCGGCTTCCCTGCCCATGCACCGAGGCACATGGGCGAATAGTGGGGCTTACCACGTTCCCTTATCTACCGGCGACAGTGTTGCCACGTTGCCAATCTGGTTAGGGTCCATCTTTTCCGGGGCTGTACTCTGACAACGTGTTCCCAAAGCTCACAGGAACAACCGACAGCGCGCCTTTTGGCTCTGGCCTATCAGCAGGTTTGGCCAGTCAATTCTTACCCGGAGTTAAACGATGGTTCAGTTACTTTACCCATGCAGAACTCACCTAGCCCCTCAACCGCCTTTCTGCTGGCAGTCTCCGGCACGACCCCTCGCGAGGCCGAACCGCCACTTTAGTGGGGGTACATTGTCAGTCGGGCTTCACACAGATTCGTTACCGATCCTGCATGCCGACGTAGGTGACTACCGGTTGTACGGTAGGTCAACGCAGAACGCACCAGTGGTGCACAAAGGTTGACAAGGTAGTTAAGAGCTTTCGCTCCAAGACTATCGAGACCCGCTTCAGCATATGCTGCGGCGAGTTCTCCCCACGGTCACTCCAGGGGGATACCCCAGACCTTCCGTCAGACTCGGATCCGTTTCCAGATCCAAGTGCACCTTGATAGACCGGGTTTTGCACCCAGTGAAGTCGGTCCGACAAGCGAACCAACCCCTCTTTTGATATGCAGGTACATGACCTACGAATGAGCGACACGTGTCGCACAAGCCTTGGAATTATAGCCCGAAACCCGGGCATTCCCTGACTCAGACCTTCAGCCAGCCGCGCAGCCGCTGCACGCCCTCGACCAGACGCTGGGGTTCGCGGGAAGCAAAGCACCAGCGCAGCCAGCCCTCGCCCACGGCATCACCCACGGGCGTGAAGGCACTGCCCGGAGCCAAGCCCAGGCCCGCCTCGGCCACCAGCTGCTTGGCCAGTGACAGGGAGTCGTCGAACCCCTCAAGCTTGAAAAAGGCATACATCCCGCCGCGTGCGGGCTGCACCGCTAACCCCGGCACGGCCTGAAGCAGCGGCACCAGCGTGTCGCGGCACAGGCGGAAATGGGCCACCAGCGCCGGTGTGATCTCGGCTTCACGGGCCACGGCTTCCAGCCCGGCCCGCTGGATGAAGGTGGGCGCGCAGGAGGTGTTGAATTCGATCAGCTTGCTGACATGCGGCGTCAGCGTGGG
>Ga0075152_10002469_pt1 | contig 13116 bp, 6 predicted proteins | sample JI61114C2DNA_FD_70964 | JGI IMG/M metagenome (GOLD analysis project Ga0075152, IMG submission 70964) | Wastewater effluent complex algal communities from Wisconsin, to seasonally profile nutrient transformation and Carbon sequestration -... | ecosystem: Engineered > WWTP > Effluent > Algae...
ATGCAGAAGATCTGAATCGTGACAATACGCTGAATGAAACAGAAGAATATTTCCAGTATATCGTCGACATCAAGCCGCCGACCGCTACGGAAATGAATATCGGCACCAACTTCATCGTTGATAAAAAAACGGTTCCGGTTAATCTTGTGAATGGTACAACCCGCGATGAAACCTGGTACCAGTTCAGGATCCCGATCGGTAACTATGAAAAGAAGATCGGCAATATTCCCGATTTCAAATCTATCCGCTTCATGAGGATGTTCATGACCGATTTTTCGGATAGTGTTACGATGCGTTTTGGTTTACTTCAGCTGACCCGTAATATCTGGCGTAAGTTCCAGTACAGGATCGATTCAAGCGGCGTCTATGCGCCAACAACAGGTTCTATATTTAATGTAGAAGCAGTTAACATTGAAGAAAATGATAAGCGTGTTCCTTTACCTTATCGTACACCAAGAGAAATTGAAAGGGTACAAACACTGAGTAATAACGGGGTAAATCTTTTACAGAACGAACAGGCCATGAGCCTTGTATTCTGCGACCTGAAAAAAGATGATGCAAAAGGTGTATTCCAAACTTTTGCCAACAGGGATCTTCGTCAATTCAGGAAGTTATCAATGTACATACATGCAGAAGAATCTTCCAAATCTGTCAACTCATTCCAGGATAAAGATCTTACCGCAGTTGTAAGGTTAGGTACCGATTTTGTAAATAATTATTATGAGATCAGGATACCTTTGATCAAAACACCGCTTGATGTAAACCTGAATCCTGATACCGACGCATATAATGATACGTTGTGGAACCCGGCAAACTCACTGGAGCTTGACCTGGATGCATTAACCAAAATGAAACAACAACGTAACCTTTCATCTTCTCCACTCAACCAGGTGTATCGCCAGCTGCAGGCTAACGGCCAGGTGTACTCGGTAGTTGGAAATCCAAACCTTGGTGAAGTCAGGGGCATTTTATTGGGTGTTGAAAATACAAAGGCAACCATTGCATGCGGACAGATTTGGGTGAATGAACTGCGTTTATCCTCCATCGATGAACAGGGCGGATGGGCTGCGCTGGGCAGGGTGGATCTTACCCTGGCTGATCTTGGAACGTTGTCGATTTCTGCCAACACTCACTCAAAAGGATTTGGTACACTTGAACAAAGGGCGAACGAACGTTACCGCGATGATTTCCTACAGTTCGATATTGCCGCAAACCTTGAACTTGGTAAACTCCTGCCAAAGAATATTGGCATGTCGATACCGGTTTATGCAAGCTATTCCCAGTCGGTGAGCACACCGGAATATGATCCGTATGACCTGGATATTAAACTGAAGGATAAACTGAATGCAGTTGATAAATCACAACGGGATTCTATTAAGAAAAATGCCATAGATTTTACATCAGTTAAAACATTGAATTTTACCAACGTTCGTAAGAATAAGACCAATGGGAAAAAGCCAAAGATCTATGATGTGGAAAATATTGATCTTAGTTATTCTTACATAAAAACAGTAAGTCATAATCCTTTGATCGAGAATAATGAGGTTACCCGTCACCGTGGGGCCATTGGTTATAATTTTGCACCACAGCCAAAGTATATCGAACCATTTAAAAAAATGTTCCGTAAAACCAAAACGCATTGGTTCGACCTGATAAAGGATTTTAATTTCAACTATGTTCCATCGCAATTAAGTTTCAGGGCCGATATAAGCAGGCAATTCGGTGCCATCCGACCCAGGAGCATAGGGGTATCGAAATATGCCATCCCGGAAACTTATGATAAGTATTTCATCTTCCAGCGGGACTATATCATGCGCTGGAATTTTACGAGGTCTTTAAACTTCGATTATACGGCAACAAATAATTCACGTATAGATGAACCTTTTGGAAGAATTGATACAAAACCTAAAAAAGATACTGTTTGGAGGAATTTGATAAAAGGCGGACGGAATACTTTATTTAACCAGACGGCAAATTTCTCTTATACCGTGCCCATGGCCAAAATACCGGCACTTGACTGGGCAACCGTAAACCTGAAGTACCAGGCAACATATCGCTGGATCGGCGCTTCAAGGTTAGCAGTAAACCTGGGTAATTTCCTGGAGAATGGTCAGCAGAAGGAAGGAACCCTGCAGATGGATTTTACGAGGTTATACCAGAAGTCGAAATGGTTAAGACAATTGGATGCCCCTTCAAATAAGGAGGACCAAACACGATGGAAAAACCGCATCACCAAAGTAACAGATTCGGTAACAACGAAATCGGGCAAGAAAGTACTTCGTACGAGGAGAGTGGTAGACAAAGGTGCAATGCCATATGTAAGCACGCCATTGAAAGTATTCGGCAAATTGTTAACGAGTGTGAAGCAGGTGAACTTTTCCGTTTCAGAAGTTGGAAATACCAGGTTACCGGGTTATACTGATAGTACACAGTTCCTTGGACAGAATTTCAAGAGCATGGCGCCAGGTTTCGATTTCATCCTGGGTAAACAACCCGATACGAATTGGCTGAACCGAAAAGCGCAGCAGGGGCTGATTACAAGGGATACGAATTTCAATTCACTGTTCCAGCAGAATTTTGATCAGCGTATCACATTAACAGCACAGTTGGAACCGGTTCGTGATCTAACGATCACGATTAACCTAAGTAAGACATTCAGTAAGAATTACAGTGAAACGTTCAAATTCATTGATACAACCGGTACGGGATTAAATCCAAAATTCCAGCATTTGAATCCTTACGCAGGTGGTGGCTTTGATGTGTCCTATATTGCCTTCAAAACTTTATTTGGAAAATTTGATCCAAACCGTGTTTCAGAAACTTTTAAGAAGTTCCAGGATAACAGGATTATCTTATCTGAAAGATTGGGTAAATCCAATCCATACAGTGCCAGCCGGCCGGTTGGTACCGATGGCTTCTATTATGGATATGGGCGCTATGCAGTGGATGTGCTGATTCCATCTTTTATTGCTGCTTATACCGGCCAGGATCCCGGTAAAGTGGGGCTGATCAAACAGAATAATCCATACACCAAAGCAAATCCTTTCAAAGCGATACTGCCAAAGCCAAACTGGAAGATCGATTACAATGGCATCAGTAAGATCAAGGGACTTGAAAAAATATTTACCAGTTTCAATGTATCTCATGGATATAATGGCAACCTGAGCATGAATGGATTTACTTCAGCCTTATTGTACCAGGATATATCACAATTTGGATACCCATCATTCTATGATACCAGTTCTAAAAACTTTGTTCCATATTTCCTGGTTCCAAACGTGTCTATCCAGGAACAGTTTGCACCATTGATCGGGTTCGATATGATGTTTACAAACCAGTTCCAGGCTAAATTTGAATATGCCAAATCAAGGCAGTTGAGCCTGAGCCTTTATGATTACCAGCTGAGTGAAGTGAGGAGTACAGAGTTTATCATTGGAGCTGGATACCGTAAAAGAGGATTGAAATTATTGGGCGGATTGAAATTGCCAAAGTTCCTGAATCCTAAGGGCGGCAACAAGCTTGAGAACGAAATTAATTTCAGGGTCGATTTTCGCATAAGGGATAACGTTACTGCCAACAGCAGGCTCGACCAGGATAATAATTTTGCAACAGGTGGTAGCAAAGAGATCACCATCAGTCCAACTGTTGATTACTTCCTCAACAACAGGGTAAACATCAAACTCTATTACGATCAACGCAAGGTGAAGCCTTATATATCTTCCAGCGCCCCCACAACCAATACCAGGGCAGGGGTACAGATCAGGATTTCATTAGCACCTTAAAAAATCACGATATTTAAAAGCCGGAACTTGATTCCGGCTTTTTTTATTGGATGATAGCGATAAACATTATGCCATTCATTTACTTGTATGAAGTAAAGTAACAGGCAAGAATATATTTATTGTTGAATATCAATCTCTGGTTTTTATGTATTCTTATTTTCAGCTGCCCGTTAATGTGATAATAAATAAAGTTGAGTGTTAAGTAAGTTTTGATTGCTGAACCGGTGATCCAGGTTAATTTTAGAAATGGAGCGATATAAAAAATCCCCGGTAATGCCGGGGAACGTGGTATTAAGTTATTTAAAAATGTAATTACTTTGTCTTTTTCAGCAGCATTACATAACCACAGAGGTCGGTCTTTTTCTTTTTATTAACCTGCAGTGGTTTGATCATATGATATTCGCTGAACTGGGGGATATAGGAATAGCTAATAACGTTTCCATCAACATCACCCCACATTTTTTTCTGGTAAACAACCTGCTTTTCGTTCCAGTCGAACATACGCACTTCATATAATTTGGAAGACATATCTCCGATAAATACAAACTGGTACCAGCTACCCTGCGTTAATGGAACGATCACGGGCATTTCATATTCACTTTCCATGGTCATGGAAGCTTCTTTTACCACGATAAAGCCTTGATTGGCCATGTCTTGTTTAATACTATCAGCCTGGTGTTTGATGGATTCATTGCTACAAGGAACCTGCCTTATAACATTCTGAGCGGTGGCTCGGTAACCAAAAACTGCTGTAAATAACAGCATAGTAAGTAGACTTCGGCGTTTCATTGCCTTTTCTTTTGGATGTTGGATAATCAAGGGTCATGCTCATCTTATTATTGCATGAGAATCTGATGTAGTATGAACGCAATTCAATACCTAATATTGTGATATTTGCCCATTTTTACGTAAAAACCCGGCTTTATGAAGCGTTTTTATTAAAATAGTAGGTCCCGGCCTGTTGGGTACAGGTAATAATGAGTTCGTTGATACAAACATGGGAGGGGAGGCTGGCACTGTAAAAAACCGTGTCAGCGATGTCCATGGCAGTTAATGGGATAAAGCCGTCATACGCTGCATTCGCTTTTGTTTCATCTCCTTTATATCTCACCAGTGAGAATTCCGTTTCTACAGCCCCGGGGTGAATGGCAGTCACTTTAATTCCATATTTTAAAAGATCGATCCGCATCGATTTACTGATGGCATCTACCGCAAACTTACTGGCACAATAAACATTGCCATTCTCATAAACCTCTTTTCCTGCAATGGATCCGATATTGATGATATGTCCTTTTTTATGTTTGATCATACATGGTAAAACGGCCCTGCTCATATACAATAGCCCGTCAACATTGGTATGCATCATGGTATCCCAATCATCCAGGTCGGCATTTTCAAAACTATCCCTACCCAATGCCAGCCCTGCATTATTGACCAGGATGCTGATGTTTTTCCAATCTTCCGGCAATTCCTGAATAGCTGAAAATACCGATTCCCTTTTTTGAATGTCAAACGCGAGGGGGTATACTTTAATTCCAAATGTTGATTCCAGTGTTGATTTGAGTTCCGCAAGCCTGGTCTTTCTACGTCCAGTGATGATCAAATCATAGCCTGCAGCTGCAAATTTTTCTGCGCAGGCTTTGCCTATTCCGGCGGTGGCACCGGTAATTAAAACGATAGCATTCATTGATGCAAAATAGTTTAGTGAGGTTAATAAAAAAAGGAAGACGGTCTTTTTTCCCGGAATTGTTTACCTGATCAATACCACGTAACCCTTTTTCTGGAATCGTTGATTCTTATAATTTCGGCCTTCAGCATACCATACGTAAGTGCCTGTTGACTGATCACTTCCTTTGAACATGCCATTCCAGCCTTCCCCGATTTGTGAAGTAGTAAACAACAGTTGTCCCCATCGGTTATATATCCTGAAAGCATCGATGGATAAGAGACCTAACGCAAGTGGTTTTAATACATCATTGGTGCCATCACCATTCGGGCTGAATGCAGTAGGAACATAAATGTCTGCAGCCAGTTTGTATAATTTAACCAGGATCGTATCGGTATCTGCACAACCAATGCTATTGCTGGCAGTAACTACATATTCAATATCATCCTGTGCGAGTACAACCGGGTTAAAAATATTTGGATTGCTTAACCAGTTAGGTGGCGTTTCCGGGGGAGATGTAGATGTCCAGAGAAAACGGTCACTACCGGTGGCGGTTAGCTGCAATGGTTGCCCCAGTACAACGGCTGTATCCCTTGGGCCGGCATCGGCAATGATCCGGATAATGGTAAGCTTCATGCTGTCGGTAACGGGTTTGGGACATCCCATGGTATCCCGAACGGTAACGGCATAATTAATAGAATCTACAAAAGGAAAAGTGGAAACCGGGTTGGCTATTTGAGTATTATTTAAGAAGATGGCCGGAGACCAGCTATAAAAACTTCCACCCGAAGCCTGCAGGTTAGCTGAAGCACCAAAACAAATGGTTTGATCGGGTCCCGCATTTGCCTGGGGGTATGGATGCGTGCGTACTTCAATGGAATCGAAATCAACGCAGGAGCCGATATTGGCCTGCACCCGGTACATCGTAATTGAATCTACCGGAATGGCCAATGGATTTTTTACGGTTCCGTCATCCAGGGTTGCCGACGGTGTCCAGATATATTTTAATCCATTACTGTTTAACCTTAGTCGCACCTGGTCTGTTCTGCAAATGCTGGTATCCCTTGCTGCGCTTAATGTTACAGAATCTACTACCATCACCACCACTTCATCGGTAGCAATACATCCAAAATTATCTGTGTAAGTGACCTTATACGTCGTATCTGTTTTAGGCCATACTATAGGATTGAAAATGGTTGTATTGTTTATGTTGTAATTGGGTGACCAGGCAACAGAACCTCCGCCAGCCGGTGCAAATGAGCTTAATTGCAAACTGTCAACAGAACAGATTAACGTATCATTCGTTACAATAAATTCCGGCTTCTCCACGATCTTAACCAATGTAGTTACTGTATCAATACAACCTTTTGAACTGCCTACAATTAACGTTGCCGTGTAATCGCCGGGTACAGTGTAAATATATGTTGGATTTTTTACGGTACTCACATCTATATCTGTTCCTTCTATACCAAAATCCCAACTCCAATTGTTAACGGTTCCATATGTTGCAGTAGTAAGGTCGCTGAATTGAACAGCAATGCCTTTGCAGATCGGGGAAATATTATCAGCAGCCGGGAAATACCCTGGATAAACTTTTAGTTTTGTTGTAGTTGAATCGGCGCAGGGCGTGCCCCTGTTTACCACAAATTTTACTGTATAAATGCCTGTATCTGCATAAGTATGAGAACCAATTTCTGCTGTAGAAGTATCCCTTGTACCAGAAGAAGGTTCCCCGAATTCCCAGTAAAAAGTTTCATTCAATGGCGATTGGCTCCTGTTGATAAATTGGAATGAAAATCCATCGCAGGTAATGTATTCAGGCAATAAATCGGCACTGGCAAAATCGCAGGGCGCCACGGTAATGATAAAATCTTTCCGGTGTACCGCAATCAGGTTACCATTCCTGTAGGAACTAACGCATACGGATACCACATATTTGCCTTCTTCGGGCGCTATGCCGGAAATGATGCCTGTTTGCGTGTTCATACTTGCCAATGGGCCAAGCGGACTGAATGAAGTAAATCCATTCACATAATTTACCGAACCATACGGAGGTGGGTCGGGAGGCCTGTTGCCCGCATTGGTAGCACCGCCACCATTATATGCACTGCACATACTATAAACAAGCACGTCGCCATCAGGATCTGTAGCACTGAAATCAAGTATAAAATCATTGTTTCGGCAAACAACAGAAATGCCTTTGGAAAATCTCGGGCTGCTGTCTGGTATCGTTGCACCTAACTTGTTTAATCCAGGGATGCTGGTGGTGTAGGTTGCCCCGGCACCATCCGACATGTTATTGATGTTATTGGTATTTTCAATTCGGCAACAGGTTTGATATGCTGCCGTATAGCCGTTACTGTTATTAGGTAATTCGATCGTGAAACTATAAAACCCGGCATTGTAATTTAATGAAGGTGGATTGGTAATACAAATTGGAACAGCATTGAGGGGTAAGTTTTGCAATGAATTACGATTAACTTCTATGGCACCTCCAAAAGCAGCAGAGCCACCAAACAATTGATTGTTGTCATTGTTGAATACTCCGATATAAACGTTGGGTGGCATTTCCGCACAAGGATTGATACAATTTTCGTCGCGGAATAATATAAGGGTAATGCGGTAGGTTTTCGAATTGGGTGTGCTTGAAATATAGTCATAAATGATCTCTCCGCCGGTTATGTGTTTTGCAGAGGCATTTAAAAACCCAAGAATAAGCGAAACGATCGTAAAAATTTTCTTCATTATCTGCATTCAATCATGATAAACACCTTCTTAAAATTAATTAATAAAATTTGTGAACATTGGCACGATCAGGAATTAAATGGTTCAACATTAAACATTAACGTTTTGTTTTGTCTTTTTTGTTATTTCTGCTATTTGAAAGACTAATTATTGTACCTCAATTATCACTCCATTCAAGGCTGAACGTAAAAAAGCGCTTAATATTTCATTTGATTTTACCGTTTCTTCCCGCATGCCCATATGAGCACTTTGTCTTAATACATATATATACGTGCAGGAAGCCAGGTGCGTTTGTTCGAGGCCCTGGATAAATGGAACAGCTTTGTCATGCTGGCCTAAAACAAACAGGACACGCTTACTACTGTTCTTAATGATATTTGTCCGATCGGGCCGGTTAATCATTGCCCGGTAATATTGTTTCAAAGCACCTGGGGTAAATAAAGATCCCTTTTTTAATAAGTTATTGATTTCCAATTCACTTACTTTCGGGTCCCTGAACATTCCGGGTATACTGGTTTTCAAAAACGCAGCAGCGCCATTACTGTCTATAAACTCAATGGCTTTTTCGCGTTGGGTTATTTTTTCAGGCTGATCGGCATATGCTGAAGAGTGAAAAAGTCCAAAACTGTGTAAAAGGCCCGGGAAAAGTTCTGCAAAAGCCAATGTAATATAGCCGCCCATGCTATGCCCGATCATGATACAGGTGCTGATCTTTTCTGAAAGCAACATTTCATGTAATAATCTTGCAAAATCATCCATGCCGGGATCTCCTTTTAGTAAATCCGATTTGCCACTTCCCGGCAGATCAGGAACAATGACGAGATAGTCCCCCGACAATGACTGAGCCTGCTCTTCCCATATCGCCCCATCTTCACCAAATCCATGCAACATCACAACTGGAAATCCCTTTCCATAGACCCTGCAGAAAATGGAAACGTTGCCAACCTGTATGTGTTTTGTGATCATAAAATGGTTATTTCAGGGAGTGAGATGCAGACCTGTACAATAAAAGTAAAACAAAAGGAATCAAAGCATTGTTCATTTGCTGGGGAAGGAAAAACCAGGCAATCAAAACGAGAACCAGGCTAATGGCAGTAAAGAGAAAATACTTCCTGGCCCAGCTTTTACGGCTGTTTATAAAAAAGGAACATATAAAATGAGAAGGAAGCGCCCATAGAAGGTTGTAATTGTTTTTCGTCATACTATGATCTGTGCCAAACCACATGAAAATGAGAATGATGCCCAATAGTCCTGTGGAAAAAAATAATAATCCATCAAGACTGCTGATCAGGGTACTGTACTTTCTATTTCCCGCGAATACCAAAACCAGGTACAAAACCAGCAATAAAGAAAAGAATATAAACGGCGTAAATATATTTCGTTTGTTTGTATCCGTTAGTAATGTATATAGATTTGAACCACGCTCAACAATGGGTACATTCGTCACACTGTCGAGCGCTTTCATCAGGTTGTCGGGGAGAAATTGCTGCTGGGCTGTAGTCATAATGCCATCAGTAGGAGCACCTAATAAAATATCGATACCCAGCTTACTCCACGGTTGACCGCCTTTGTCGAGATAAGCATGAATGGCTTCCCGGAAGGTAGTATTAACAGGCATTACGGGAGGCAGGATCGGTTGGGGCGTTTTACTTTTAATGATCAGGTCACGCAAACGGGTAGTGCAGTTGTCGAGAAAAAAGTCGTATTGATAATATTTATTTTCTTCTTCCAGGTTTTCATGTAATGCATGACGAATGTTGATCTTTTCTTCGCCCGACAGTTTTAGTACCTGTTCAGTCATCCCCCTGTTAGAAGATTGGTATTCAAATTTGAAATCGCTGAAATAAGCCGCACTGATGTAGTACATTAATTTGCCCCTGATAAATTTCAGGTAAAAGCCTTCATCATCAAAATTAAAAGTACCGTAATTGTAAACGATATCTGTAACACTGTTACTATCGATCACCCTGATGGCACTGTGACCAAATATGGAATACAATTCTTCGCCGGGCGTGCAGGTAAGCAAAGATATCCTGAGCCTGGAACTGTCCTGGGCCTTTGAATTTAGATAGCAGGCACCGGTTAAAATAAATAACAGAAGAAAAATTTTCGGAATTATTTTTTTCATGACAGTTTATATACACGAATGTATCAAATGTAATTAAAGCTTTTTCGGCAATGGTTGAAACAACTGGTTACCTGCTGTAATTGGGCGCTTCCTTAGTAATGGCAATATCGTGTGCGTGGCTTTCCCGCATGCCTGCATTCGTGATCTTAACAAAACTGGCCTGTTGAAGGGCTTTGATATCTGCCGCACCACAGTAACCCATACCCGCTCTTAGTCCACCGCTGAATTGATGCACAACTTCACGAAGACTTCCTTTAAAAGGAACCCGTCCTTCGATGCCTTCCGGAACGAATTTTTTAACATCATCCTCAACATCCTGGAAATACCTGTCATTGCTTCCCTGTGCCATGGCACCCAGGGATCCCATGCCACGATATTGTTTAAATTTTCTTCCTTCAAAAATGATGGTTTCACCCGGGCTCTCTTCTGTTCCAGCAAATACATTTCCCATCATAACAGCAGTAGCTCCTGCAGCCAGGGCTTTTACCATATCACCGGTATAGCGGATGCCACCATCACTGATGATGCCGACCCTCCTGTTTTTTAAAGCAGCGGCCGCTTCCATTACAGCAGTGATCTGCGGAACCCCGGTTCCTGCAACAATACGGGTTGTACAAATAGATCCTGGCCCGATGCCAACTTTTACAGCATCAGCACCTGCATCTGCCAAAGCAGTCGCACCAGCTGCAGTACCAATGTTACCGGCAATGACCGGCAGACCTTTGAATGTTTTCTTGATATTTTTCAGTGCTTCTATTACACCTTTGGTATGTCCATGGGCGCTATCCAGGCAAATGATGTCAACCCCTGCATGATGCAGCGATTCTACTCTTTTTAAGATATCCTGCGTAATACCAACTCCAGCGCCTACCAGCAGCCTGCCAAAAGAATCTTTGATAGAGTTTGGGTAGCTGGTTAGTTTTAGGATATCCCCAAACGTTACCAGGCCAATGAGTTTTCCTGACCGGCTTACAACCGGCAATTTTTCAATTTTATTTTTTTTGAAAATTAGTTCTGCTTTTTTAAGATCGGTACCTTCAGGTGCAGTGATCAGGTTGTCTTTGGTCATGATGGTACTCACCTTCTGGCGCATATTCTGTTCGAAACGAAGGTCCCTGTTGGTGAGTATGCCCACGAGATTCTTTTGTTCATCAACAATGGGAATGCCACCTATCCTGTTTTCCCGCATGAGCCGCATGGCTTCCCCGATCGTAGCATCTGGCTGAAGGGTAATGGGATCTAATATAAGCCCGTTCTCACTTCTTTTTACTTTTCTAACCTGGTCGGCCTGTTGATCGATGCTCATGTTCTTATGAAGGATCCCCAATCCACCCTCCCTGGCAAGCGCAATGGCTAAAGAGGCTTCTGTAACGGTATCCATTGCTGCACTCAACATCGGTATGTGCAGGGTGATTTTCGGAGTAAGTTGTGTTTTGATATTTACATCCCGGGGCAGAATCTGGGAATAAGCCGGTTCCAGTAGTACATCGTCGAAGGTTAAGCCTTCCCTGGAAATTTTGCCTGGTTTGTTCTTTGCGGAGGATTTATTTATTGTTGCCATAGGCAAAGTTAAAGGAAAAAGGAAAATGACGTGGCAATGGCTCCGGGTTTTCTCAGTTGATTTTATAAGATTTTCCCGGCATCGTAACAATGATCCCGCCCATTTCGAGCGACAAAAGCGCAGCAGCTACCATGCCCGATCCCATGCCCGACCTGTTGTATAATTCATCGATATGTATATTGCTTTTTCCCAGGATGAGATCGAATATTATTTTTTCGGGTTCAGTTAGATCCGGGAAAAGTTCGCATTGTTTTCCTGGAGCGTTTTTCTTTTCTTCTTTCCAGTTCATGGTTTCTAACAGGTCATCCGCACAAGTGATGAGCATGGCCTTATTATTTTTGATAAGATAATGACAGCCTTCACTTTTAGAATCGGTCATGCGGCCTGGAATGGCAAATACTTCCCGGTTATAACTGTTTGCCAGTTCCGCAGTAATCAATGAACCACCCTTTTTCCCGGATTCAATTACAACGAGCGCATCGCATAGTCCTGCAGCAATGCGGTTTCGCCGGGGAAAATTCTGCCTGTCGGGATTAGTGCCGCTTCGGAAATCGGTGATCAATCCTCCGGCTTGCATCATTGCTTTAGCGAGTGATTTGTTTTGTGGCGGATACAGCCTGTCTAGCCCATGAGCCAAGACTCCAACAGTGGGAAGATTATTTTTCAAGGCAGCTTTGTGGGCCAAAGAATCAATGCCAAAAGCCAGCCCGCTTACGATCAGTATATCGCTTCCCCGTAAGGCATCAACCAGTTTTTCACAGGCTATTTTTCCATACTCAGAATTATTTCGGGTACCCACGATCGTTATGATCTTCGCGGAATTCAGATCGGCCTCACCCCGGTAGTATAATAAAGGCGGACTATCATAACAATGGAGCAATCTTTTTGGGTAATTGGTTTCTGTGATAAAGAGTGGGGTGATCTTATATTTTTCTATAAAAGAGAGCTCAGCTTCGCACAGAGTAAAATCTGTAAACGATTTGATGCTGTTTGCCCGCACGGTGCCAATGCCTTCCATGTGTTCAAGTTGCCGGCGTGGGGCTTTGAAAACAGATTCGGCATCTCCATACCTGGCGATAAGGGCTTTGGCATGTACATCCCCGATCTGGGGAATCATGGTGAGGGCTACCTGGAATAATAGATCATTGTTCATACAGTACGATCGAACAATGATACATAAAAAAGCTAATTGGAAACGACGTTTAATTCTGTTCTTCTGTTGAGGGATTTCCCC
>Ga0075152_10002470_pt1 | contig 13116 bp, 13 predicted proteins | sample JI61114C2DNA_FD_70964 | JGI IMG/M metagenome (GOLD analysis project Ga0075152, IMG submission 70964) | Wastewater effluent complex algal communities from Wisconsin, to seasonally profile nutrient transformation and Carbon sequestration -... | ecosystem: Engineered > WWTP > Effluent > Algae...
TGCGCGCGGCCCTGGCGCAGCACTTCGAGCGCCGCGCCGCCTTCGGCAAAGAAGTTCTCGGAGTGGACCTCTACAAAGGCTAGATCGGGCCGAGATACCAGCAGCTCCCCGTAATGAGGGTGCCGCCAGCCTATCCCGACCGGGGTTTTGTCAGCCAAGGACAAATCCGCGATGTTTAATCCGACTCGCTAAATCAGCCCTTTTTCATCATCTTGGCTTCGTCCATGGACAGGCCCTTCATGTCCTTGCAGGTGCCTTTGGCAACATATTTCCACTCGCCTTTGTCCATGTCCAGCTTGGACTGGCCGGCGCAAGAATGCGAGCCCGCTAGGTTGGCGCAGTCGTTTTGACCGGCCTTGGCGATGCCGAAGCATTTTTCTTTCTCCTGCGCGGCAACAGGTGCCGACACGAGTGCGAGGGACATCAGGGAAGCTGCTGCGGCAGCGATCATGGCACGTTGGTTCATTTGAAATACTCCTTGAGGTGTGACACGTTAAACAATTAACCAGCCGGGTGCAGAATCGGGCCGCAAGATGGATTGGCTGGTTGAACATTGGTCTGCGGGTTTCGGCGGTTTCTTACATCCCTGCAGGTAAAACTGGCGCTGCACACGCCAAAATTCACAACATCTCAGCAATTTTGTCCCATGCTTCGGGCGGAATGCGGCCCGTGTATTTTTCAACCACGGTGCCAGTTTTGTCCAGCAGGTAGGTGGTGGGTAGCTGCACTGGCTTGCCAAAGGTGTCCCGGTAAGCCGCATCACCCGTCCAGAGCTGGGAAAACCGCTGCGTGAGCGGCACTAACCGGGAAACGATCTGCTCGTAATCCAGCGCGTCCTGCAGTTTGCGGTCAGTGCTCACGCTCACCAGCTCGAAGGGTTTTCCAGCCCAGCCCTGAACGTTGGCTCTCAGCTCGGGCATCTTGTCGCGGCATACCGCGCAGTCGGTTGACCAAAACAGCACCAACACGACCTTGCCGCGCAGCGCGTCCAGCCGGAACGGCTTGGCCGCAACGGTTTTACCCTCCAGTTGCGGTTTTTCGCCTTTTTCAGCAGCCAGGGCTGGTGCGAGGCAGACCAAGAGGAGCAGGCTCCAGACTCGTATCCATTTGTGCATGATGTTGTCATCCTTGGTTGTTTTTACGGACCGGACAAAGGCCCGGCCAGCCAGTTTTGGTCTGGCACCTCCCCGAAATGCTTACGGAACATTCTCGTCCGTTGCACATCCAAAACCCGGCAAATGCAAAAAAGTTGGCTGGAATCGCCTACTTGGCGCATAATTGTGTGGTATTGCTGAAATATTGGCAGTATGAGTTTGCGGTGATAAGTCAGTTTCGCGTCTGCTTTAAGTCTTCATTGTTTGTTGATTGCGGTGATTTGCGGCTATCGGACTCCATCGCGTTTTGAGTCATTTTGAGGAGTCCTTTCATGGGCAACAAACTTTACGTGGGCAACCTGCCCTATTCTTTCCGTGATGAAGATCTGCAGCAGGCTTTTGCCGCTCACGGTACCGTCTCCAGCGCCAAAGTCATGATGGAACGTGACACTGGCCGCTCCAAAGGCTTCGGCTTTGTGGAGATGGGCAGCGATGCTGAGGCACAAGCTGCTATCAATGGTCTGAACGGCCAGCAATACGGCGGCCGCGGTCTCGTGGTCAACGAAGCTCGCCCAATGGAGCCACGCGCTCCACGTAGCGGCGGCTTCGGCGGCGGCGCTGGTGGCGGCGGCGGCGGTTACGGCGGCGGTGGCGGCGGTGGCCGTAGCGGCGGCGGTGGCGGCGGCGGTTACGGCGGTGGCGGTGGCGGCCGTAGCGGTGGCGGCGGTGGTTACGGCGGCGGCGGCGGTGGCCGTAGCAGCTACTAAGCACTTGCAAGCACTGATCTGGCCTTGCGCCAGACTGCTAAAGCATCAAGAAGGGCCGAAAGGCCCTTTTTTCATGGGCACACCAAAAATAGAGAAGAAGCACATTTTCGTTATCAGTTTGGCCTCTAGACCTCGTCCACTAAGCGTGAGTAGCTATTGTTTATATAGCAAACCTCACAGAAAACTGATTCAGTCGCCGGAGATGCGATGTTTGCGGGGTCGCCCTTTCAGCAACAGGTCGAACAGCCAGTTGGGCAGCAAGCGCATCAGTTTGGCCACTACCCCCATCTGCCAGGGAATCACGCGGTAGCTGGCGCCCGCCTCAATCGCCTGGAAGGTTTTGGCGGAAAAATCTTCTACCTGCATCAAGAAAGGCATGCCGTAACGGTTTTTCCGCGTCAGCGGTGTGTCGATGTAACCCGGGCAAATGGTGACCACCTTCACACCGCTGCTTTTCAACTCGCCGCGCAGGCTCTCGCAGTAGCTGATCACCCCCGCCTTGCTGGCGCAATAAGCGCCATGGCCGGGTAGACCACGAATGCCGGCCACACTGCCTATACCGACCAGTGCGCCGGAGCCACGCCGGGTCATGGGCTCAACGAAGGGATGAAAAGTGGCCGCCGTTCCCACAGTGTTGGTGGCAAGGACCCGGGCCATGACGTCGAGGTCGCCGCGCTCCGCCGTGTCAATGCCCACACTGATGCCGGCGCTGGCGATCACCACGTCGGGCACGCCCTGCTGGTCAAGGCATTCAAGACCCGCCTGCACGATGCTGTCGCTCACCGAGACATCGGCGTTGTAAATCCGGTAACGATCCGGGCTGATATCCACGGCACTCGCCCACGCTTGTGTCTCTTCCGTGCGACGCGCCACCAGTGCCAGCGAATAGCCTGCCTGGTAGAACCGCCAGGCCAGCGCCTGCCCGATGCCGCTGGAAGCCCCGGTGATGAAAACCAGTCTTGTGCCAGCCGCTTTGGCGTCGCTCATTTGCCTGCCACGCCCGGCACGAGCGTGCCTTTGACGCGCCCGCGCAGTTCAACCACGTGCCCCAGGTTGTCAAAGTCCATCGCGTCACCCGAAAATCGGTCCTGGCCCCGGGCCATTTCGACGGGCTTGTTGGATTTCACCACCTCTGTGTTCAAGAAAGCGTGCAGAAACTCGCTGCGAAACTCCATCGGAGCTGCCGCCTCGCCCGCTTGTACTGCGGGCTGCCGGATAACAACGGCATTGCCGATCAGCTGGACCTCCGATGCATCGGCATTGGTCAGGGCCCGATTGGCCGTGGCGGTCGTCAACTGTCCCCGATCATCAAACGAGCGAACACGAATTCGGTCAATCTCCAGTGTGTCCGTGTCCGGGTAGTGCCAGGCCTCCGCACCCAGGACTTCGCTTTTGAGCTGGCCCGATGCATGGAAAATCCTGACTGAAAAGTTCTGCATGAAGTAGTCAGGGTCATGGGTTGGCGCCTTGACCACGGCGGGTGGTCCGAATACCGGCGTGTTGCGAACCAGCAAATAGGTGCCCAATGCCAGCACACCCATCAGCAATAGGGGCAGGTAGAGGGACGCACGCTCCCAGAACAGACCCAGCAAACGGATTGCCTTCATTGGGCGTAGCCTTCCAGTAGGTTCGCGTATTGGCCGCTGGCAACCAGCAGTACATCACAAAATTCGCGCGCGGCACCTTCACCACCGCGTGCCAGTGTTGTGTGATGGGCCCGCGCCCGAACCTCGGCGTGTGCATTGACCGGTGCGCAGGCAAATGCGCTGCGACGCATGACCGGCAGATCGGGCCAGTCGTCGCCCATCGCAGCACATTGGGACCAGTCAAGGCCAAGCGTTTTCAGGGTTTGCTCGGCCGCCGGGCGCTTGTCTTCCGTGCCGTAATGCACGTGCTCAATACCCAAAGCCTGCAAGCGCACCCGCAGTGCCTTTGAGTCACGCCCTGTGATGACTGCCGGGACAATGCCCGCACGTTGGAGCAGCTTGAGTCCCTGGCCATCCAGCGTGTTGAATCGCTTGAGCGACTCGCCACTTTCCGAAAAATACAGGCCCCCGTCCGTCAGCACTCCGTCTACATCAAAAAAGGCGACGCGAACGCCCTGTGCCTTGAGCAGCAGTTCGGGCGGGAAGTTCAGCGTGGGAGTCATATCGGTTGGTGCCATATCTCTAGATGACTTTCGCGCGCATCAGGTCGTTGGTGTTGACGGCGCCACACAAGCGGCCCGCCGCGTCTACAACAAGCACGCTGGTAATGCGGTGCGTTTCCATCAGCTCCACTGCATCAACGGCCAGTGCATCCAGAGCGATGGTGCGGGGGTTGATATGCATCACTTCTTCGGCCACGGCACTTCGCAGGTCAGCACCGGTTTCCATCAGGCGACGCAGGTCGCCATCGGTAAATATGCCTTGTATTTGGCCGTCATCGCCCACCACGGCGGTGGCGCCAAGGCCTTTCTTGCTCATCTCACGCATCAACTCGCCAAAACTGGCGCGGGGCCCGACGCGCGGGACATCCTGACCCGAGCGCATCACGTCGCTCACATGCGTCAGCAATTTGCGACCAAGCGCGCCACCTGGATGAGAACGTGCGAAGTCTTCTGCCTTGAAACCGCGTGCATCCAGCAACGCCACCGCCAGCGCATCACCCAAAGCAAGTTGCGCGGTGGTGCTGGCCGTTGGGGCCAGGTTCAAGGGACAAGCTTCCTTTTCCACGCCGCTGTCCAGCAGGATGTCGGCGTATCGGGCCAGGGTGGATTCGGAATTGCCGGTCATGGCAATCACGGGCACCTCCAGGCGTTTGAGTACCGGCAAGATGCCAATCAGCTCCTCGGATTCACCACTGTTGGAAATAGCCAGGACCACGTCCACCGGTTTGATCATGCCCAGGTCACCATGGCTGGCCTCGGCGGGGTGAACAAACATCGCTGGCGTTCCGGTGGAGGCCAGCGTCGCGGCCATTTTTCGGCCGATATGACCACTTTTACCCATCCCCATAACCACCACACGGCCCCTGACTTTGAGCATCAGGTCCACGGCCTGCACAAACGTCGCACCAATGTGTCGCTTGAGGCCCAGAACGGCGTCAGATTCGATGTCCAGCGTTTCCCGCGCCAGACGAATGACCTGTTCAGCCCGAGCCGCCGTGTTTTGACTTGCTTGTTCAATCATCAGCTCATTTTATAGACGGGCGCCACTCTTGCTAGTATGCGGTCATGACTGCTCTGGATCTGACCCTGCTGTATCTGCTTGCCGCTGTGCTGGGTGTGGTGGCCTGCCGTTCGCTGAAGCTGCCGCCCATGCTGGGTTATCTGGCTGTGGGTGTGGTGATTGGCCCCAACGCGCTGGCGCTGGCGAAAAACTCTGATGGTGTGCGTCACCTGGGTGAGTTCGGCGTGGTGTTTTTGATGTTTGTCATTGGGTTGGAGTTCAACTTGCCCAAGTTGCGAGCGATGCGTCGCCATGTATTTGGGCTTGGCCTGTTTCAGGTAACGGTCACTATGACAGGCGCCACACTGGCAGGGTTGGGATTGGCCATGCTGGCGCCCAACCTGTGGAGCATGAGTTGGCAGACGGCATTGGCACTGTCAGGTGCGCTGGCCATGAGCAGCACGGCCATCGTCGTGAAGCTCATGGTGGAGCGGCTGGAGATGGAGTCCGAGCACGGCAAACGGGTCATGGGCGTGCTGCTGTTTCAGGATTTGGCTGTAGTTCCCCTGCTGGTGTTGATACCGGCTCTGGGCGCCTCTGGCGAGCAGATGTTTCAGGCATTGGCTCTCGCCGCCCTGAAGGCAACGGTATTAATTACGGTGCTGATGGTAGGTGGTCAGCATGTGATGCGGTGGTGGCTCACGCTGGTCGCACGGCGCAAGAGTGAGGAGCTCTTTGTTCTGAACCTGCTGTTCGTCACGCTGGGGCTGGCCTGGCTGACGGAGCTGGCCGGATTGAGCCTGGCACTCGGGGCCTTCATTGCCGGGATGCTGATTTCGGAGACGGAGTACAAGCATCAGGTGGAAACAGACATACGGCCATTTCATGATGTGTTGCTGGGCCTGTTCTTTATCAGCATTGGCATGCTGCTGGACTGGCGACTGGTTCTGGAGCGCTGGCCAATGGTGTTGCTGCTAATGACCGTTCCCGTGCTGCTCAAGGCTGTGTTGGTAGCTGCGTTGGCCAAGGGGTTGGGGGCTTCTTCGGGCGTGTCATTGCGAACGGGTCTGTATCTGGCCCAGGCGGGGGAGTTTGGTTTTGTCTTGCTTACCCTGGCTCGGGACAATGCGCTGGTTCCCCCGGCGCTGCTGAACCCGATTCTGGCCAGCATGGTGCTGTCCATGCTGGCCACGCCTTTTATCGTCATGTACAGCAACCGCATCGTGATGAAGCTGGTGTCCAGCGAGTGGTTACAGCAGTCTTTGCAGATGACCACGATTGCCCGCAAATCGATCAACGCCAACAAACACGTCATCATTTGCGGCTACGGCCGGTGTGGACAAAACCTGGCGCGCATGCTGGAGGGTGAGGGAATTCCCTACATGGCACTGGATCTGGACCCGGACCGGGTACGTCAGGCTGCTGCCGCTGGCGACTCAGTCGTATTTGGTGACGCGGCCCGGCTGCAGGCCCTCATGGCCGCGGGACTGGCGCGCGCCAGCGCAGTGGTCGTAACCTATATCGAGGTTGCGGGTGCGATCAAGGTGCTGGCTCACATCAAGGCCCACGCGCCGCACGTTCCCGTGATTGTGCGCACCCAGGACGACCTTAACCTGGAGATGCTTCAAAAAGCGGGCGCCACCGAAGTGGTGCCCGAAGCCATCGAAGGCTCCCTGATGCTGGCCAGTCATGCCCTTGCACTGGTGGGCGTGCCCATGCGGCGTGTGATTCGCATTGTTCAGGACCAGCGGGATGCACGCTACAACCTGCTTCGAGGCTATTTTCATGGCGCAGACGACGACACGGCTGACGAGCTTCAGCAGGATCGGCTGGCCTCGGTGACCTTGCCCCTAAGCGCCAAATCCATCGGCAAGCAGCTTAGTTTTATGGCCCTGCATGCACTGGATGTTCGCGTGGTGAGCATTCGACGACTGAGCGGCAAGACTGCCAATCCTGATGATGATCCGCTATTCGAAAGCGGTGACACTCTGGTTCTTTCGGGCAAGGCCGAGACACTTGCCCTTGCAGAGCAAAAATTGCTGCGGGGCTAGGAGTACGCTACTGCGTGGAGGCACAATAAGCAGTCTGGTCACTACAGAGTCCTTCATGCAACACATCAGCGTCAATCAGTACCTCAGGGAACATATCCGGACCGTTTCTGACTGGCCAGCGCCAGGGGTCCAGTTCCGGGACATCACACCGCTGTTGCAGGAAGCCAAAGTATTTCGCGTCCTGATTGACGCCTTCGTGCACCGCTACATGGATTCTGTAATGCGCCCTGACGTAGTGGCAGGTCTTGATGCACGCGGTTTCATCTTGGGTGCCGTTGTGGCCTATGAGTTGAATGTCGGTTTCGTGCCCATTCGCAAGAAGGGCAAATTGCCTTTCACCACGGTTGAAGAAACCTACGAGTTGGAGTACGGCAGCGCAACCGTCGAATTGCACACAGATGCCGTCAAACCGGGTTCACGCGTCTTGTTGATCGATGACTTGATTGCGACAGGTGGAACCATGATGGCAGGCAAAAAACTGCTTGAGAAGCTGGGTGCCCACGTCATGGAGGGCGCAGCTATCGTTGATTTGCCTGAGCTTGGCGGATCAGAAAAACTGAAGGCATCTGGCTTGCCTCTTTTTACGCTGGTGGATTTCGCGGGACACTAACTGACGATCCTGTCGGTGTACCAAGTGCGCACCACTATTCAAGAAGTCTCAGTTGCTGCATATTTTCTGACTAGCGCAAGTCCCCATACTGCGTTGTGCTGAGCGGGGAAGTCGGGCTACCAGGCTCCACCAGTTCGGTATCTTCAAAGTCTGACGGCTTTCCGAGCCCCTGATACAGCGGATGAACCACTTTTCGGGATTCGATTCCAGAGGGTGAAGGAGTTGACTGGGCCATCGCCTTCTTGAATGCCGCTACCTCATCGGCCTGCAAAGGTTCATATCGCGCAGCAACCTTGGCGGGAACGAAAGGCAGTACGACCGATTTAGCGGGTTCGTTCACCGGCTCAACGACTGCTGACTCTTGCGTCACTGGTCGCTGGCGCGTCAAACCTGCAGTGACTACATGTTCATTGATTCGCCAATAGACGGCCGTCACCAGAATTTCGTGGCGCGTCTTGGCTTGTTGCGCAATCGAAGCTTCTATTTCTGCAAGGCGTCCAGCTTCACCAACCAGCTTGTTGGTCAGATCCATCATGATGAGGTACTGTCGTCCGCGTGGGTCGAGCGACAGCACCTTGAATTTGTAGCTCGCCGACAGCACTCCAGCACGCATCATGCACTCACGTACCACGCTGTAAAGCAATTCACGTCGCTCCAGTCGCTCGGTTTTCCGGCTGGCGGCACTGCCCGAAGGGCCAAGCGGTGCGGGTTTTGAATTTTGCCGCGCTGTGGCGGTTCGAGAGGCGCCTGGTGGCATCATTGGCACGGTAGCGTCAAGGTGACCCATACCGGAACTGTCCAGTTCCAGAGCAGGAGTTGAGGTAGTTTTCCTGGAGAACCAGCTAAACAGTGACATGGACTTCCTTCTTGTGGGCAAGCCGACCGTCTCGAGCCGCTTTCCCAACTCAAATCAGTGTAACCGTCACCTCGAAATACACACCCGAAAAGCGGTGTAATTGCGTGTATCAGATGTATCTGTCAGGTCACCGCAATACGCTTGCGCTGATCTGTCATTCGCCTCGCCACGAGACCACCCAGCCCCATCACCAGCGCCAGTGCGACAACAGGCTGCCGGTTTGACAGCTCTGCGAACTTCATGGGCGTCAAGCGCCACAGCTTGCAGGCGCTGACCGCCTGCACGGTGGCGCTTCGGGGCAGATGGGAAAAAAATCCCCCTTCGCCAACGCCTGAGCCTGCTCCCAAAATAGCCAACCGAACGCGTCCTGCGTCGTCTTCGTAGTGCACACTCAGGCTGCCCGTTTCGATGAAATAAACCGTCCTGTCCTGAGATCCCTGGGTGATCAGAGCCTGACTCTCGGCAATAGCAAACGGCTGCAAGTACGGAGCCAAGGCCTCCCACTGGGGCGGCGTGATGGCACGGCTCAGCGTATCGTCCGACGTGTTTTGGGCAAGTGCCTGGATCAGGCCCTTGACGTCCGGCTTGTTGGCAGATGGAAAGTACGCACTCATAACTTTCGTACCTTACCTTGAATTTATCTGAAGTGCAACAACCCGAAAGCCTTCAACTGACACAGAAACAACGCACTATTTCCCGATGCAAAACCGGGAAAAAATCTCTCCCAGAAGGTCATCAGGCGTGAACTCACCGGTAATTTCGTTCAGGCTATTCTGGGCCAGCCGAAGTTCCTCCGCCAGCAAATCGAGAGACTGCGCCCTTGCCAGAAGATGGTCCCCGGCAGAATCAAGGTGGGACAAAACACGGATTAAAGCCTGAACATGGCGTTCTCGCGCCATATAAACCCCATCTGGCGTGCCTTGCCAGCCAGCGATTTGAAGCAGCTTGCGGCGAAGGTTGTCCAGACCGGCGCCAGTTTTCGCTGACAATGAAATGCCATGGGACTCGCCTGCAGGAGTGACAGCGTCGGACTTGCTCCAGATATCAATCACCGGTACAGCGGGGAGCACTTTTTCAGTCAGTGTTTGCGCGATGACCCTGTCTGCAGCCGCGTAGTCTGGCATGTGCAGGCGGGTCAGATCATGTAGAAACAGCACAGCATCTGCAGCTTGAATCTCTGCCCAAGCGCGGGCAATGCCGATTTTTTCAACTTCATCGAGACCATCACGCAAGCCAGCGGTGTCAATCACATGAAGTGGTACGCCTTCCATCTGGATAGTCTGTTGCACCTTGTCGCGCGTGGTACCCGCAATCGGCGTAACGATGGCCAGCTCAGCGCCAGCCAGTGCATTCAACAAAGAGGATTTGCCGGCATTGGGCTGCCCGGCAATCACCACTTTGATGCCCTCCCGAAGCAGCGCGCCCTGACGGGCTTTGTTCATGACTACCGCAAGTGTTTGCTTCAACTTTAATAGCTGACCACGCGCGTCGGCCTTGAGAAGAAAGTCAATTTCTTCCTCAGGAAAATCCAGTGTTGCCTCTACCAGCATGCGCAAATGAATCAGCGCATCCCGCAATGCGTGGATTTCCCTGGAGAACTCACCTGCCAGTGACCGGCTCGCACTGCGAGCCGCCTGCTCGGTACTGGCATCAATCAGATCCGCGATAGCTTCAGCCTGAGCCAGATCCAGCTTCCCATTCAAAAATGCCCGTTCGCTAAACTCACCAGGCTGGGCCAGCCGCAAACCCACAAGACAGGCCTCTTCACCCCGAGGGCCTCTTTCTCTTGACGCTTCCAGGCAGCGTGCAAGCAACAACTGCAGAATCACCGGCCCGCCGTGCGCCTGCAGTTCCAGCACATCCTCGCCGGTAAATGAGTGCGGCGCCGGGAAAAGAATAGCCAGCCCGTGGTCTATCGCTACGCCTTGTGCATCTCGAAACGCTAGGTAGGTGGCCTCTCGGGCCTTCAGGGTTTTGCCGCAAAGCGCCTGGGTGATTAGTCCAAGCCCTTTGCCGCTGATCCGGACAATACCCACAGCACCTCTTCCAGGTGCTGTGGCGATTGCCACGATAGGTTCCTGATGACGGGCCAGCATGGCATGCCAGCGATCAGAATTTCGGCAGATTGAACTGGGGTGGCACGCCCATGCGGGTATTGATAATCCACTGCTGCGCGATGGACAGAATGTTGTTCGTGATCCAGTACAGGACCAAACCCGCAGGAAAGAAGAAGAACATTACCGAAAATGCCAACGGCATGAACCACATCAACTTGGCCTGCATGGGGTCCGGCGGAGCCGGGTTCAATGCGGTTTGAAGCATGGTCGTCGCCGTCATGACAATCGGCAAGATGTAATACGGGTCGGGGGATGAAAGATCATGAATCCACATCACCCACGGCGCATTGCGCATCTCCACACTGGACAGCAACACCCAATACAGAGCGATGAACACCGGGATCTGGATCATGATCGGGAAGCAGCCACCCATCGGGTTAACCTTTTCCTCGCGGTAGATGCGCATCATTTCCTGTTGCATCTGCTGCGGGTTGTCTTTCAGACGCTCACGCATTTCCATGACTTTTGGATTGATCGCTTTCATCTTGGCCATGCTGGAATAAGCCTTGGCGTTGAGCCAATAAAAGGCAATTTTCAGCAACACCACCAGGGCGACGATAGACCAACCCCAATTGCCAATGAAACTCTGCAGCTTGTCCAGCAGCCAGTAAAGGGGTTTTGCAAGAATGGTGAGCCAGCCATAGTCTTTCACAAGTTCCAGTCCGGGAGCCAGGGCTTCAAGTGCTTTTTCCTGCTGGGGACCAACAAAAAAGGCCGCCTCCACAGATTTACTGGTGCCGGGTGCAATTGCCTCCAGAGGGGCAATCATGGTTGCCCTGTAACAGCAATCAGGAACGGTAGATCCCGTATCCACGGCATCCAGAGAAAACTCGCGCTTCACACCTTCGGGCAATATCCAGGCACTCGCAAAGTAATGCTGCACCATCGCAACATACCCATTGGACGATTGTTTTTCGTAGTCGGCATTCTTTTTCTTGATGTCGCTGAACTCAATCTTCTGGTACTTTTTGGCTTCGGTATAGACCGCAGGACCGGTAAAGGTTGAATAGAACGAGGACTCGCCCGGCGGCTTGCTGCCATCACGTTCCAACTGCAGATATAGCTGGGGTGTGACGGGTGAGGCTCCGGCATTGGTAATTTCGTGCTTGACCGCCAGATCATAGGCGGCTCGCTTGATGGTGTAGGTTTTAACCAGTTTCACACCACCCACTTCGGGTGAAGTAAAGGTGACGACAAAACTGTTTTCGCCTTCCTTCAGTTCTCGTGCTCCCGACATGACCATCGGCGTTTTGTGCGTGGGGTAAACGGCCCCGGCTACGCCACCAATCAGACCGGTTTGCGCGACATAAACGCGCGTTTTGCTGTCGTCAAGCAAGACTACATTCCTGGTTTTGTCTGCCAGATCAACCTGCTTCAAAAACTCTGTCTTGACCAACGTGCCTCCTTCTGTATCGAAGGTTAATTTCAGAACGTCAGACGCGACCTCAATGCGCTCACGTGCCACCGCTGGAGCAGGTGCTGCTGCGACTTGGCCAACAGGAACAGTTGCGGCTGCAGGCGCGACGGCGCCAACCGCGGCGGGAACGCTTGAAGATGCGCTGCCAGCCGGGCCAGCTGGCGCTGTAGCTACAGGCTTGCCAGGGGTTGGAAAGAATGTGGCCGGTTTCCCGTTATGAATCTGCCATTGATCCCACAACAGCACCATGGAGAAGCCAAAAATCACCCACAAAATGGTGCGGCGAATATCGTTCATGAGGATTTCTTTAGAGAGGAAGACGAAGAAGAGGCAAAAAGGCTGGAAAACAACCTTGGTTTTTCCGATGGAACAGGATCAAACCCACCTTGGCACCAGGGGTGACACCGAGCAAGACGGGACAAAGTCATGTAAGTACCGACTGTGGACCCATGCGTTTGAAGCGCCTGAAGCGAGTAGGCTGAACAGGTAGGCTCAAACCGGCAGGACGAGCCCAGCCAAGGACTCAGCAACAGGCGATAACCTTTCACAAGACCAATCAGCAAGGATTTAATCATGGTGCTGAGACGATAGATGCAACGGACGTCACTCTCGCTCCTGCGATAGAGAAGAGCTGGTTGAGCTCCTGTCGAACGGCCGCCTTGAACACATCGGATGTCGCACTTATAAACAGTGATTTGTCAAAACCTGCACGTAGGCGCACCACGTGGGCTGCAATAGGCAGTGCAGATTCGAAGAGGGCACTCACTGTGTAAATTTGACGTTTTATCGCATTACGGGTTACGGCGCGTTTCGCCCATCGCTTGGGCACCATGGCACCAACCCATACGTCCCGTTCTGCAAACAGCGCCAAATCTGTTTCAGAATGAAAACTCTGCTTTTCCGCTACTCGCACCGATGTCTCCAGCGCAGCGCGGTGCAAAGCAAAATGCGCCGTGCGGGCGACGGTTGAACCTGCGAGCACAGCCTGAAATTGGGGTCGCGTCTTCAGTCGTTGCACTACCGGGCCAAACCAACGATGTGGGTCAGCAAATGCG
>Ga0075152_10002472_pt1 | contig 13113 bp, 13 predicted proteins | sample JI61114C2DNA_FD_70964 | JGI IMG/M metagenome (GOLD analysis project Ga0075152, IMG submission 70964) | Wastewater effluent complex algal communities from Wisconsin, to seasonally profile nutrient transformation and Carbon sequestration -... | ecosystem: Engineered > WWTP > Effluent > Algae...
CTGGCCTATCATTACCAGGGTCGGCCCCAGGCAGTCGCCTTGCTGGATAAAGCCGTCGCCACTCACCCCAACGAGCCTGCGGTGTATCTGAATCTCATCCGCTTCCTCTCCACCTACGTCGCGGAAGATCCTTTTGAAAAAGACCGCACGCATCAGTTGGTGGACCAGGCTTTGAAGCGCTTCCCGAACCGCGCCGATGTGGTCTCCTTTGCCGTGCTGCATCATCTGGGAATGGCGGAGCGCGCCGACGCCTTGCGCATTCTCGATGAAGCCTCCAAGCAGGACATCAAAAACGCCGCTTGGTGGCTGGAGCTGGGCCGCGCCGCGCAGGAAGTCTGGCCGCTGGCGCAGATCGAGATGCGGGAGGAGCACACGAAGCGGGTGAACTTCTTCTTCGACAAGGCCCTCACCAACGCCGCCGCTGGCAAGAAGGGCGATGCTGTGCGTCTCGATGTGGCGCAGTATTATGTGCTGACCAATCAGCTCGAACTCGCGCGCGATCTCTGCGAAAAGATCGTCGCTCAAAGCGATAGCCTGCAGGCGCGGAAGATCCTCTACCGCCTCTACGAAGCCGATGACGAGAAGGACAAGTCCCTCGCGGTGCTGGAAAAGATCGTCAAAGCCGCGCCTGAAGATGTCGAGCAGCGCCGCCTGCTCGTGCAGGCCTACGAAGCCCGCGAGCAGTGGGCCCGCGCCGTGCCCCACCTCGAAGCCGCCATTCAGATCGGCGGCGGTGATCCTGCCGAGTATCAGGCGCTCGGTCAGCTCCTGCTGCAGGCCAACCTCTACGAGAAACTCATCCAGCTCTGCGAGCGCACCACGAAGCTCTACCCGGACAACCCCATCTTCCACATCCACGCCGCCTTTGCGCAGCGTAGCCTGCAACGATGGGGAAGTGCCATCCAGTCCATGGAGCGCGCCGCCGCCCTCGCCGAAACCGGGCAGGCGGAGCTGGTGAACTACCGTTTCTACTTCCAGTTCGGCCTCACCCTGGAGCGCGGAGGCCGCCACGATGATGCGGCGAAGATGTTCGAGAAAGCCATCACCCTCACGCCCAAGGACCAGCTCGAAGACGCCGCGAACACCATGAACTACCTCGGCTACATGTGGCTGGAGTTGGGCCGTCATCTCGACAAAGCCGGCGAACTCATCCTCAAAGCCAACGAGCTCCAACCTGACAAAGCCGCCTACATCGACAGCCTCGGCTGGTGGCATTTCAAGAAAGGCGACTACGCTCATGCCCTCATCGAGTTGGAGCGCGCCCTGGCCCTGCTGACCAATCCCGAGCCCGACGATGCCGAGATCATCGAGCACATCGCCCAGACTCATCTCAAGCTGGGCGACAAAGCCAAAGCCCGCGAGTTCTTCACCCGTGCGCGCGACATGCAGCCAAGCGACATCAAGCTGCTCAAGCGCATCACCGAAGGCATCGAGACTACGAAGTGATAATGGCGGCAGCCCATCATTGGTGACTGCTCACTCCGCACTCAGGCACCCGTGCGCTTGCTGAAGAGGCCGTACCTCGGGCTGAAGATGTAGGCCAGGAGAAAGAGAGCGCCGAGGACGAGGATAATCGTGCTGCTCATGGACCAGCCGAGAGGGTAGCTAATGAAGAAAGCGGCCACCGAGCCGAGTCCACCGATGAGACCTCCCCCCCAGAAAAGGGTACGGGCGTTATTGGTGAACAAATACACCGTGGCGGCTGGCGCGACCATGAGCCCGACACTGAGGATACAGCCGACGGCTTGCAGCGAGGAGATGAGCACGAGGATGGTGATGGCAAAGGTGGCGTAGTTCAGGAAGCGAACGGGCACACCGAGACTGGCGGCGATGTTGGGCTCGAAGAGATAGATCAGGAGCGGCCTCTGCAAGGCGGTGAGTGCCAGCACGGCGATGGCGCTGATGCCGAAGGCGATCCAGAGATCACTGTCAGCCATGCCGACGATGCTGCCGAAGAGCCACTCGTCGAGTTTTTGCCGAACATTCAGTTGTGTCAAAATGAGATAGCCACCGGCAAAGGCGGTGGTATAAAGGATGCCCATGGAGGTGTCCTGATCCAGCCGCGAAGTGCGGGAGAGGAAGATGGATCCAAGCCCGACGATCATGGCGGCAAAGACCGCTCCGGCCAGGGCGCTCCACTGCGTCAATCCGACGAGCAGCACCGCCAGCGCGATGCCCGGCAGCAGAGCATGGGAGAGGGTGCCGATCTTCAACGCAGACTTCCGCAGTACGACGAAGGCGCTGACGAAGCCATTGGCAAAGCCGATCATGAGACAGGCGAGCAAGGCGCGTTTGGCGATGGGCTCGGCGAGGAAATCGGAGAGCGAAGGAAGGTCAGGCGGCATGGGGGATGGTAGGCGGTGGATGGACAAGGCTCAAGCCCTGTCATGCAAGTGGTGCCACCAACCGGGATACAGTCATGCCGACTACTGACGCGGCAGCTTGACAAGCGATTCAGCAGGCACTTCGAGCATCTTTTGCCGGCTTCCCTCCCCACGCACGAACTGCACGAGACCTTTGGCGCAGCCCAGAGTCTCCGCGATGAAGCGCACGAGCTCTTTGTTCGCCTTTCCATCCACGGGAGGCGCGGCGAGTTTGAGCAGCAGGACCGGCCGCCCTTTTTCATCAGCACCCCAGCCGAGGATCTCGGAGCGGCGGGCATTCGGCGTCACACGGACGGTGAGCGTGGCGGTGGTTTCAGCACTCATGAGCGGGAGGCGAGGATACCTTTGACGATGGCCTTGGCCATTTCCTCGCGATGGGCGATGGTGGCGCAGCGACTGGCATCGGTCTTGTTGCTCAGATAACCGCCCTCGACGAGTACTGCCGTGGCCCGCGTAGCGCGCAGCACTTTGAGATCCTGATAGATGACACCTCGATTCCGGCCCTTGAGATTGAGGTCCATGCTGCGCAGAATTTTAGAAGCCACGGCTTTGCCGGAAGCGCTGCGGTAGAATACTTCCATGCCGCTGACGCTTCTGTCGCGTGTGGCATTGAAGTGAATGCTGACGAAGATGGCGTTCCTCTGCCTGTTGGCAATGGCGGCGCGGTCGTCGAGATCAACGAAGGTGTCAGTGCGCCGGGTCATCACCACCTTCAGCCCTTTGGCTTTCAGGAGTCGCTCCAGACGCAAAGCGAGATCGAGACAGAGCTTCTTTTCAATCAGGCCATTGTGCACGCAGCCGCCATCTTTGCCGCCATGACCAGCATCAATGACCACCGTGCTGAAACTCAACGCCCAAACCGGCGCATGACAGAGAAGCAGCGCGAGAAGGAGTCCGAGGCGCAGTCGATCCATGGCGGCAAAGTATCACTTGGGTATTTTGAGGGTCTTGCCCTCACGGATAAAGTCATTGGACATGCCGTTGGCAGCCTTGAGTTTGGAAACCGTGGTGCCGTGCCTGCTGGCGATGGCGCCCAGCGTGTCGCCCTTCTTGATCGTGTAGCTTTTGCCACCGCTGCTGCTCTTGGATTTACTGGAGGCGGTGGATTTCTTTTTCGGTGTGGAGGACACCTTTTTCACAGGGGATGGCTGGCGGCGGGAAATGCTGCCTTCATGGGAACTCTGCCACGACTGGTAATCTGAATCAGAGGCAGGCCGCCCGCTGCCGGAGGCCCAGGCCGTGACATAGCTGCCGTTGGAGTCAAAGGGGTAGTCATGCTTCGCCATGGCATGAGAAGGCGTCTGGGAGGAACCGTAGAGTTCGATCTTCGGCAGGTTCCTCGGCACACCACGGAATCGCGTCGAAGGCGTGTCGCAGGAGACGAGCAGAACAGAAGTCAGAGTGAAGCCGATGGCAGCTCGAAGAGGGATGGAAATCATCGCGTGCCAGTTTCATCGGATCAGGCCCGGCTGCAAACGCATTGTGCGACCTGCGGACGATCTTGCCAAAGATCAGCGCGCAGTCCGGTGCCTCAAAAGAGCTGGCTGGATGAAGCCGGCGGGGTTGTCCGGCCAGGCAGCGCCATCTTCAATCCATTCGTGAAGCGCGCCCAGCTCCCACTCTGACATGGCACCCCGCACCATCGGCGTCGTGCGCGGATGACTGCCACCAGGTTCAATGGAAGTGAGCAGCAGACTGGCGGAGGGATCACCTGGCACGACATAGGCGCGATCTCGCTTCCTCGGTGCATACAAACCACTGCGCTGCACGAGCGAAAGCCCAGCTGGCGCATTGACTCCCTGATGGCAGGACACACAGCGCGTGGCGAAGATGGGTTTGACGTAACGTTGGAAGTACACCTCATCCGCGAGCGCCGTCACCGGCTTTTCAGGGGTGGGACCACTATGGCAGGAGCCGAAAAAGGCAGCCAAAGAGAGGCAAAGAAAGGAGCGAGCCGGGGACATCACACCACTATTAGCCGCAATACCCGATCTCTGTGACAGCCACCCAGCATCTTCGCCCATGTGAAGACGCAAAAAATACGCTGTTCCAGTCGGACACCGTTGCCTTTCCCAGCGGACGGATCAGATCACAGGACCTGGGACATCCGCCCATTTGGCGTGCCATTCTTTGAAGACGATGGGGGAGATTTCGCTGGGCTTGATCTCGCTGCGGCCGCCCCAGAAGACGTTGGTGTATTCGACGGGGATGCCGGACTCGACGAGATGCTTGTCGATGGCTGCTTTGTGGGAGAGCACGGTGTCTTTGTCGGTGCCGTGGATGACGCCCATGATGTTGACGTTGGCGAAGCGCTCGCCTCCTTCACGCCAGTAGGCGTGGGTCATGATGGGATGGCGGCCGACTTCGCCGCCGGCGCGCTCTTCCATGCCTTTGGGGACTTTCCAATGGAAGAGGGCATTGAAGCGGGTGACGCGGACGCCGCTGGCGCTGGGTTTGACGTGCTCCAGGAAGGTGGAGAAACGGCCGATGACGCCTTTGGCATCCAGGCGCTTGGCGACTTCGCAGAATTTCTCCATGGAGACACCGGCGGCCTGGGCGCGGCCTGCCCAGGGCTCGGGGCCGATTTCATCGGAGGAAAGGTCACCTTTGAGGTGCAGGAGGACGTTCCATTCTTCGGCGTCGAGGTCGGCGATGTTGGTGGTCATCATGACGGCGGGCTCGTCGGCCTTTTCACCGGGCTCCATGCTCTTGCGGCGGACGTGGCCGACGCCGAGGGCGAAGATGCCGTGGGCCTGCATGGTGTAGTAGTCGGTGGCACCGATGAGTCGTTTGAGCACATCGCAGTGGTCGTTGATGTTGCGGTCCTGGGGGACTTTCAGCGTGGTCCAGAGGCGGAAGTCGCTGCCGCTGACTTCGCGGTCGGTGCTGCGGAGGACGACGTGACCGCTGAAGGGATCTTGTTTGAAGAGGAACTCAAAGGCGGCTTCGAGTTTGTCAGTCGGCACCTTCCAGGCGACGAGAGCGCCTTCGGCGAGTTTGTTGGCCAGCAAGGTCTGGCGGACGCGGCGGATGACGCCGGCGGCGAGCATGGCGCGGATGCGTTCCACCACGGTGTCGAAGGGGAGGCCACTTTCCTCGGCGATGAACTGGAAGGGATGCTGATGGAAGCCTTTTACTCGGTCCTCACTGACGGCCAGGATGCGGGCGTTGATTTCTTCGGTGTGTTCGGTCGGGATCGAGGCGGCGGGAGTCATGTGGAGGAAAGGATCGGAGAGCATGGCACAGCTTTCACGCCGTGCGGGGGCCGACTCTTAGCGTCTCCGCTGGAAATGACAAGGCGGGGCTGGTGATGCACAAGCGTCGGCCAGCCCCGCCCTGACAAAACAATTCAACCACTCAACCCCACCAGTGGAACCATTGGTTCATCCAGCCGACGGCGGCGGCGAGGACGCCGAAGACGACGATGAGTTCCACGAGCTTGCTGAGACGTGCCTGGCGGCGGGCGCGGCGCTGCACGAGGGGGATGCCAGTGGTGCGACGCTTGGTCTTGGAGAAGGTTGGCTCGGGTGCCGGAAGGGTGTTCCGGGTGGCAAGACGGCGCTGGCGCATCGCCGCAGGTGCGGAGGCGATGGTGCATTCGAGTCTCTCGATTTCGTCTTCGAGCTCGCGGGAGCGGGTCTCGAGCTGGCGCATGCGGGTCTTGGAGGGCTTGGCGCTGGGGAGCGGCTGGGCCAGGAGATCCGAGACGTGACGGGAGCGTGTGGGGACTTTCTTATTCATAGCGGGAGCGAACTATGGGTGAACTTGAAGTTAGAACATCAAACGGGCGAGGATGAGCAGGACGACGAGCGTGGCGATGAGCGCAGCATTAAAGGCGAAGCCACGGCGCACCCAGGTGAAGAGGTCGTCTTTGCTGGTGGCAAAGAGCGCCTCGCCAGCGGCCTGGATCTCAGCGGATTCCTCTTGGGCTGAGGTCATGGCCGCATGGATGGGGGAGATGGAAACGGACTCGGCAGGAACGCTGGGGCGATGCTGCATGAGACGACGCACGCCTTTTTCGTAGCTGGTCTCAGCATCGTCGAGAGAGTTAAGGGCACGGTCGAGTTCGTGATCGAGCTGGCTGCGCTGCCAGCGCTCGGGGAGGTAGGTTTTGAGGTCGTCGAGACGGTCTTCGAAGTCCTTTTGAGTCACGGCGAGGTCCTCGACACGACGACGGGCATCGTCGAGTTCATCCATGATGGAGCGGAGGGCACGCTCCAGCTTGTCGGTGACTTCTTTTTTGCCGGACACGAAGCGGTCCTGCTTCTGGCGCAGCGCTTCGAGAATCTGCTTCTGGCGCTCCACCTCTTCCTGCTGCGCACGGAGGGCGGCGAGACGGTGCTGGGCTTCTTTCACCTGCTGCTCCATGTCGTCCATGGAATCGTCGTCATGCTGGCGGTAGGAGAACTCAGGCGCTTCATCGAAGCGGAGCACGTTGTCTTCTGGGGCTGTAGTGACAGCGACAGAAGTTGAGACGGCAGTAGGAGCGACGGGAGATGCAGGGCGGCGGGACATGGTAATCGCTAAATTTGTTGATTTAGCGATATGAATATTACAGATCCCTTAGATAATCCAGATTTTTCGTCTTCTTTTTCGCGAGCCACCAAGGTATTCCTCCGAACAGTATCGTCAGAAAAGCTACGAATCCTAGCGCGGCCATCTCGAAGCCCATCACCTGCCTCGGATCGAGCGGCATTTTCTGCAAATCCGCCTTCCAAGCCCAGGCATCAGGCAGCGCCAAAACAGACGCACTGCCGAGGATGTAGAGAAAGCTGCCGATAAGACAGAGTGTGCCGCCAAAACCTGAGATGATGCGGGCGGGATTGGGTTCGCGGAAGTTCGGCAGCATAGCTCCCAACGAAAGCGCCAGCGCGGTGAGTCCATAACTTTGCATAACCACTGCACCGCAAAAGAAGACCGCGCGCCGCAGCGGCAGATCGAGTGACATGCTGGACATGATGACGAGGAGTGTGGTCAACAGCGCCAAGACACCCGCGATGAGGCGCAGTTTGAGACTCATCACCCGCTCCAGCGGCAGGGGTGACAGCCCGAGAATCCACAACCGCTGTCCCTCCATGCTGAACTGCGGAAAAACGAAACGCGTGGTCAGCGTCGAGAGCGCGAGACAGCAGACGAGGAGATTCAGATGACTGATGACGAGCGTCCAGAAAGGGTTCTGCAAATCGTAGCCGAGGCGGCGCAGATTCGAGCTGTACATGAGCAACATGCCGAAGATCAGCAGACACTGGCCCCACTGCGTCGGCTCGCGCAAAAAGGTGCGCACGTCCTTAACCAGAAGAGCGAAGGACGCGCGATCCAACCGCAACAGTCGCCGCAGGAAGTCATTCTGAGGCTTGCTTTGTCGATACCAAGCCAACTCCCCTGCCCTGGCCTGCGCCTCGGGAGCGGCAGTCATCACGCGATGCCAGGCAGGATAAAACATGGAAGCACCCAGTCGGGCCGTGAGCACAAGCGCGAAAAGCGCATTCGCCAGCAGTGCGAGGAGATAAAACCACGCCTGCCCATGCAGTCCACGACTCGCGGCAAAGAGAGCCTCCGCCACCCAGGAGCTCGGCAACAGCGGATGCATGCACACCTCCGTATGCCGCAGCACATCATGCAGACTCGCCACGATGTCCGCGCCTTTCACTGAATCCGGCACCTCGATCCAGAAACGCTGAAACGCCACGACAAGCAAGGCCACCCCCGCAGCGATCACCACCCGCCACCACCAGGGTCGCGCAAATCTCACCAGCAGCAGCAGCGCCCACGTCGAGACATTTGCCGAAATCGTCACCAGACACAGCAGCGCTGGCAGACCGAGCAGATAAAAGGTCGGTCCACTATGAAAAAGCTGCCCCAGTGCGAGCAGGATCGGCGCGCTGAGCACGATGAGCCCCCAGCTTGCCAGCGTCATGCCTTCCAGCGTCTTCCACAAAACAAGGCTGCGATCCGGCAGCGGCAGCGCCACCTGCCACTCCATGTCCTTGCGCCGAAACAGCCCCATGCCTGTGATCGTGGCATTCGAGATGACCAGCATCACGAAGAAGAAAAAGAACAGCAGATACACCAGCCGTTCCGTGAGCAGAGGACCAAAGAGCGGCGTCTTGTGAATGAAGCCCAAGCCACGAGAAACGAGGATGTAAGCCGCCACGCCATACAGCACGAGGAAGCCGCTGATCGTCGCCACCATGAGGCGGTTTTGCGTCAGCAGCTCCTCCACCCGATGCCTGAAAGCGCGCCCATGAGTGCGGGCGAGGAGCATCGTGGTGGCGGCGGAAGTCATTCGTAAAGGAACTTCATACGCCGTCCGCACTCGGCATGGCAAGCCTCAACATCACATCCAGCGCGCAGGCTGCCCCGTGCTCTCCAGCACGGCGTGCCAGAGCTCGCTTTTCGGGTCCACTTTCCGGCGACCATGCGTGACCATGTTCAGCGGCAGATGCACAAAGGCTCCATGCCAGCGGCCCACGAGCATGTCCGTCTTCCCTGCCATCGCTGCATGGACGGCCGCATGGGCGAGACGCGAGCAGTAAACATTGTCCTGCGCATTCGCCGGCACGCTGCGGACGATGTAGCTCGGGTCGATGTACTTGAGGTTCACCTCCATCTTCCGAGCTTTGAAGAAGGCATTGATCTCATCCTTCAAATAAAGCCCGATGTCGCCGTAGCGCTTGTTCCCGCTGGCATCCGTGCTGCCATCCGTTTGCATCAATTCCTGCCCCGCCCCCTCCGCCACCACGAGCACGGCCTGGCCGCGCTTTGCCAGCCGATAACGCAGCGCCTCCATCAGCCCGCCTGTGCCTTCCAGAGTAAACGGCACCTCCGGGATGAGCACGAAATCCACATTGCTCCCCGCCAGTGCGGCGAAGCAGGAGATGAAGCCGCTGTCACGTCCCATCAGCTTCAGCAAACCGACGCCATTCACCGCTCCGCAGGCCTCGGTGTAGGCGCACTTCACCGCATTCACCGCCTCAGCGAAAGCCGTCTCGAAGCCGAAGCTCTTGTCCAGGAACATGATGTCATTATCAATCGTCTTCGGGATGCCGACGATGGCCTTCTTCAGCCCACGCTTGGCGATCTCCGCCGCCAGTGCCGAGGCACCACGCAGCGACCCATCACCCCCGATCACGAAGAGGATGTCCACGCTCATGTCCTCCAGCGTGTCCACCATCTCGACCACCGACTGCTGCCCCCGTGAGCTTCCCAGAATCGTGCCGCCGAAGGTGTGAATCTGCGACACCGACTCCGGCTTCAAAATCAGTGGCGTGTGCCCATAGCGCTGCACCAGTCCCTCGTAGCCATAGCGGAAGCCATACACCTTCGTCACTCCATACTGCCGATGGCATTGATTCACGATCCCACGGATGATGTCATTCAGCCCAGGGCAAAGGCCGCCGCAGGTCACGATGCCCACCGTCGTGCGTGATGGATCAAAGAATAAATGCTCGCGCGGTCCCGCCTCCTCGAAGCTCATCGCCTCCTCCGGAATGTCCAGCCCCTTGAGTGTGTTGGAATACAGGATGCGGTCCTCGGCATCTTCTTTAAAGGGGGCCTCCACCCCTCCGATTTGGTGAATGGGGGAAGTGAATTGTCCGGCTCCTAGACTGGCGATCTCGATGTGCTGCATGGTTGAAGAAAAAGATAAGCAGATGCGGTGCCATCTGAGCGGCCTCGCCGCAATGAATCCCTTCTTTTATCAGCTTTCGAAGCAAACAGGAATGCACTTGCCGCATGGCATGATGAATGCGGATTGTGACGCTAACTTCTACTTCCATGACTCGCCTCATCCTCCTTCGGATCACTCTTACGCTGGCAGCATCGCTTTTCACCGTCACCTCTCCCGCCGCTGCACCGGAGAATGACCTGCTCCAGAGCACCGCCCCCATCATTCCTCCACTCGACATCCCGGAGGAGCCTCTCCCCGGCTTCCGGCTCGCCCGCATTCCCTTTGATCGCGAGTTCGACTCCCCCGTCATGCTGGCCACCATCCCTGAGGGCAAAGGTAAGCAGGTCGTGGCCATGCAGCGCGGAGAGTTCCACACCGTGAATCTCGACGACGCCACCTCACGCCCTTTCCTCGACTTCCGCGAGCGCATGAAGGGCATCCTGCTTTTCGAGGAAGGCGTGCATGGCATCGCCTTTCATCCGCAGTTCGCCACGAACCGGCTCCTTTATCTCAGCTACACGCAGAACGACCCACGTCGCACCGTCATCAGCGAGATGAAAGCCACGGTGGGTGACTCACCCATCGCCATGCCTGAGACAGAGCGCGTCTTGCTGGAGATCCAACAACCGCTCGCCGACCACTGGGGTGGTCATCTCATGTTCGGTCCTGATGGCATGCTTTTCATTGCCCTCGGCGATGGCGGCCTGCGTGATGATCCCTATGCACTCGCCCAAAACCCCTGGGTGCTCCACGGCAAGGTCCTGCGCATCGATGTGAATGCGCGCAGCGGTGCCCTGCCCTACGCCATCCCGGCGGACAATCCCTTCGTCGGCGAACAAACGGTGCGGAAAGAGATCTACGCCCTCGGCCTGCGCAATCCCTGGGGCCTCAGCTTCGATGCGAAAACAAGCCAGCTCTGGCTTGCTGATGTCGGCCAGGATTTGTGGGAGGAGATCAACCTCATCAAACCCGGTGCCAACTACGGCTGGAGCCATCGCGAAGGACCGATGGAGACCGCCTTCCATCCGAAGCCGCTCATTCCCGGCACCATCACCACCGATCCCGTCCACAGCTACACCCGGGTGCGTGGTGAGGGCATCTGCATCGTCGGCGGCCATCTCTATCGTGGCAGCAAACTCGCCGCCCTGGAGGGATCTTATCTCTTCGCCGACTGGGGCTACGGACATATTTGGGCCTTGGAAATGGATGCCGAGCAGCACCCCACCCGCCGTCTTGTCCTGCATCGCGGCCCCGCCTCTCATAAGTTCAATCCCACCCTCGTCACCGCCGATCCCGAAGGCGAACCCATCCTGCTCTCCCAAGACGGCGCCCTCTACCGCCTGGAGATGGAAAGCGCGGATTAAACATCCGTGCTTGGCAAACAGGGTGGCGATCTCGTAGCTTTCTCCATCATGGACACTCCACCGCCTCCTCTGCCTGTCACCGACACCAGCATCGTCGATCAGGAGCATCTGCGGCTGCTCACCATCTTTCATTACGTGCTCGCAGGCATCACCGCCCTGTTTGCCTGCATCCCCATCTTCCACATCGCACTCGGGCTCTTCTTCATCCTCGCTCCTGAAGAGATGATGAAAGACGCCGACAACCAAGGACCACCTTCTTGGTTCGGCTGGCTCTTCGTCGGCATCGGCAGCCTCTTTGTCATCCTCGGCTGGACCATGGCCCTGCTCACCTTCCTCTCGGGTCGCTACGTGGCCCAGCGGAAGAAATGGCTCTTCACCATGGTCATCGCCGGCATCCAGTGCGCCTTCGTTCCCTTCGGCACCGTGCTCGGCATCTTCACCCTCATCGTTCTGCAAAAGGACTCGGTCCGGCGCTTGTATCAGTGACTTGAGGTGATGAAGAATCCCCCATCAAAACACCACTGGTTTCGTCGGCTACCCCGCATCATCGACCTCGTCGTCATCTACTTCTTCATCTATGTGGCGGACCTCGCTTGGCATTATCATGGAGCCATCGAAAAAAGTCGCAGCCAAAACAAATCACCACCAGTTGCGCCCGTTCCCTCGGCTCCCCTCCCCGGCGAGCAAATTCTCGCCAACTACGCCTCTCCCTCCTCTCGCCCCGAGGACGACCTCAGCATGATGGCCCATGCCTTCAGCAATCTGACCTTGCTCATCAAAGGCGACGCCCCTTTCCGCATGGGGGCCAATGAAGAATTCGCCGCCGCTCTGCTCGGCAAGAACCGCGACCAACTCCGTTTCCTGCCCGACGTGCATCGTTGTCTCAATGCCCAGGGTCAGTTGGTGGACCGCTGGATGACCCCGCTCTTCTTCCACGTCCATGAACGCTCCCGCATCGACATCCGCAGCGCCGGCCCAGACCGCCAGATGTGGACCGCAGACGACCTCCACCGCCGCCACGACGGCCAGTTCTTAAAAGGAGCCGATCTCCAGGCCCAGAGTCTCGATGAAGCAGGCCGCCGCCCTACCGGACGATAAGTCCCTTCACAGCACGTCAACCATCAGGAGTCATGCTCTCCCTTGCCTCTCACCAGACCGCCCCTGGAAGGGGCAGAGATCATAGCCGGTGGTAAAGCGAGGCTTGGCGAGCGAGAACCACCGGACAAACCACACAACGCCCCCCCAATCAGGTCCGCGCCCCAGCGGGGCGCGAGAAGTCTCGTCAGCCCAGCAGCGTCCGCGCATTTCTCGCGCCCCGCTGGGGCACAGGCCTGATCTCAGGATGGGCGCTGAGCTTCCAGGGGTTCCGCTTCGCTTCACCCCTGGCTACCATCTCCCGAGCCTCCGGCTCGAAGAGTATTCACTCCGCATCGATGTCCCAGGCCTTCAGCCACTCCGTCCCCTTCAGCTTGAAGCCCATCTTCAGCAGCCGCTGCTCCATGTCTGGAAAATGCGCCGCACCGTAAAAGATGCCCAGCTTCTTCTTCCCGGCGGTGATCTGCTTCTGCATCACCGCCAGCGCATGCTCATTGCGCGATCCGATGATCGCCGTGCCGTCGCCCGACTCCACCCCGGCCATCAGCTGCTCCACACGATCAAACTCACTGCCAATCAGCCGCTTCAGGTCCGTGGCGCT
>Ga0075152_10002473_pt1 | contig 13112 bp, 8 predicted proteins | sample JI61114C2DNA_FD_70964 | JGI IMG/M metagenome (GOLD analysis project Ga0075152, IMG submission 70964) | Wastewater effluent complex algal communities from Wisconsin, to seasonally profile nutrient transformation and Carbon sequestration -... | ecosystem: Engineered > WWTP > Effluent > Algae...
AAAATTGTTAGGCGGCAATAAAAGTGAGAAGGATGTAAAGCTCGTGCAGCCGGTTGTAGAACAGATAAACCAGTTTTATCAGCAATACCAGTCACTTTCCAACGATGCATTAAGGGCTAAAACGCAGGAATTTAAACAGCGCATTAAAGAGCACCTTAAAGATATTGATGCCGTTATTGAAGCCAAAAAGCAATCTGCCGAAACGCTGCCCGAAGCGGAAATCCAGGGCCGCGACGCTATTTACCAGGAAGTTGACCAGTTGAAAAAAGACCGCGATAAAAAAATTGAAGAAATACTGGAGCAGATACTACCCGAAGCATTTGCCGTAGTGAAAGATGCAGCCCGCCGCTTCAAAGAAAACACAGAAGTGGTGGCCGAAGCCACAGAACACGACCGGAACCTGAGTGTAAAAAAAGATTACATAAGGATTGAAGGCGATAAAGCTATTTACAATAATTCATGGACTGCCGGCGGCGGACAGGTTACCTGGAATATGCTGCATTACGATGTTCAGTTGATTGGCGGTATGGTTTTGCACCAGGGAAAAATTGCAGAAATGGCAACCGGTGAGGGTAAAACACTGGTATCTACATTGCCCGCATATTTGAATGCCTTACCCGGCGAAGGCGTACATATAGTAACCGTGAACGATTACCTTGCCCGCCGCGACTCTGAATGGAACGGTACCATTTATGAATGGCTCGGTTTAACGGTTGATTGTATTGACAGACATACACCCAACAGCCCGCAACGCCGTGCCGCATACCTTGCAGATATTACTTATGGTACCAATAACGAATTCGGTTTCGATTATCTCCGCGATAATATGGTGCATAATCCCGATGAAATGGTGCAACGCAAACACCATTACGCTATGGTGGATGAGGTGGATTCGGTATTGATAGATGATGCACGTACACCCTTGATTATATCGGGCCCGGTTGGCCATGTTGATAATATACAGCAGTTCTTCGATCTTAAACCGCGTATAGAAAAACTGGTGGAAACACAAAAACGGGTAATAAACCAGTTCTTAAACGAGGCAAGAAAAAAAATTGCCGATGGTAATGATGATCCTAAAGATGGCGGCCTCGCCCTGTTCCGTGCACACCGTGGTTTGCCTAAAACAAGTGCTTTAATTAAATTTTTAAGTGAGCCCGGTATGCGCCAAAAACTACAGCGCACAGAAAATTACTACCTCGCTGATCAGCAGAAAGAAATGCCCAAGGCCGATGAAGAATTATATTTCTATATTGACGAAAAAAACAATTCAGTTGAATTAACGGATAAGGGCATACAGCTTATTACCCGTGCTGGTGAAGACCCCAATTTCTTTATTATTCCCGATATAGGTGTAGACCTTGCAGGAATTGATAACAACGCGGCATTATTACCTGAAGATAAAATAAAACACAAAGATGTTTTGCTGAATGAATACGGCGTAAAAAGCGACCGCATACATACCGTTCAGCAATTATTAAAAGCTTATACACTGTTCGATAAAGATGTGGAATACGTGGTGATGGATGGTGCCGTTAAAATTGTTGATGAGCAAACAGGCCGTATCCTCGATGGCCGCCGCTACAGCGATGGCCTGCACCAGGCGCTTGAAGCAAAAGAAAATGTAAAAATAGAAGCCACCACGCAAACTTATGCCACGGTTACCCTGCAGAACTATTTCCGTATGTACCACAAATTGTGCGGTATGACGGGTACTGCCGAAACAGAGGCTGCGGAATTATGGAGCATTTATAAATTAGATGTGGTTACAGTTCCAACAAACGTTACAGCAATACGTACGGATGAACATGATCTTGTTTATAAAACCAAACGCGAAAAGTACGGTGCCATCATTGATAAAATAGAAGAACTGCGCAATGCAGGCCGCCCGGTACTCGTAGGTACAACCTCGGTTGAGGTGAGTGAATTGCTCAGCCGTATGCTGAAGCAAAAACAAATTCCGCACAATGTGCTTAATGCCAAACAGCATGCAAGGGAAGCACAGGTTGTTGCCGAAGCAGGTTTGGCAGGTGCCATTACAATCGCCACCAATATGGCCGGTCGCGGTACGGATATTAAACTCGGGCCGGGCGTAAAAGATGCAGGTGGTTTGGCCATCATTGGTACCGAACGACATGAAAGCCGCCGTGTGGACAGGCAGTTGCGTGGCCGTTCAGGCCGCCAGGGCGATCCCGGTTCTACACAGTTTTATGTGTCGCTCGAAGATGATCTGATGCGCATGTTTGGCAGCGAACGTATTGCCAAAGTAATGGATTTTGCAGGCTACAAGCCAGGTGAAGTTATCCAGCACAGCATGATTACCAAGAGCATTGAAAGGGCGCAGAAAAAAGTGGAAGAGAACAACTTTGGCATACGTAAGCGTTTGCTGGAATATGATGATGTAATGAACAAACAGCGCACGGTTGTTTACACAAAACGCAGCCACGCATTGTTTGGCGAACGCCTTGCGCTTGATCTTGATAATGCATTTTACGATGTGGCCGAAGGCTTGGTAAATACATTTAAAGACAACAACGATTTTGAAGGTTTTAAGCTGGAGGTAATTGTAAATTTTGGAATGGATACGGTCATCAATGCCGAAGAATTTCAGAAGGAAAGTGAACTAAAACTCGTTACAAAATTATACACCGAAGCTTCTGAAAATTACCAGCGCAAACGCCAGGCATTGATGCAGCATGTGATTCCCGTGTTTAAAAATATACGCCAATCGCAGGGTGCGCATATAGAGAATGTGGTGGTGCCTTTCAGCGATGGAAGAAAGGGTTTGCAGGTACTGGCCAACTTAGATAAAACGATGAACACGAATGGTGCCGAACTGGTAAATTCCCTGGAAAAAACCATCACACTTGCATTTATTGATGATGCCTGGAAAGAGCACCTGCGTGCAATGGACGATCTTAAACAAAGTGTGCAAACCGCGCAGTACGAACAGAAAGATCCGTTGGTTATTTACAAGGGCGAAGCTTATATGCTTTTCAAGCAAATGGATGCGGGTGTAAATAAAGATATGGTCAACTTTCTCTGCCATGCAGATATACCGGTGGAGCAGCGCCAGCCACAACAAATAAAAGAAGGCCGCGAACAAAAAACCGACATGAGCCGCATGCTTGCCAATAAAGCGCAGGTAGATGCGGCAGGCCAGGATTATGCAGCCAACGAAAACGATTATCTTGATCCCACACCTGTAAAACAGGAACCAATTAAAGTGGGCCCCAAGATTGGTAGAAACGATGCCTGTCCTTGCGGCAGCGGCAAGAAATTTAAAAACTGTCACGGTAAAGAATCATAAAATAAGCCCCGCAATTTGCGGGGTTTTTATTTTAAATAATTCAAAAAATATCGAGATGCAATTTTATAAATACATACAATCATTTTGGGCCCGGCAGTGGATTCTTTTATGATCGTTCCTTGCGTCGCACACTTGTACTTTGGGGAATTTTATTGAGCTTTAACAGCCGGGGCAGATCTTTTGGCGGGGTTCCTTAGTTCATCTATTTTTGAGCTATGCGTCACTTTAAAAAAGACATTATGAAATTGACATTAACTTCTATCTTACTTCTTCTGACACATTTTTGTTTTTCACAGATAGATACTTCTAAAACGAGTTTTAAAAAGGACAACTATAAAATTGAATATCCTAAAACCTGGAGGCTTGACACGTCAAAATTTATGGGGACCGAGTTTTTGTTTTTTTCACCTTTAGAAAATGAGGCAGACAAATTCAGTGAGAATGTAAATGGGATAATACAAGATTTAAGTGGACAAAACATCGACCTTGAAAAATACAAGCAAATTACTGACAAGCAGTTGAGTGATATGGCGACTGATTGCAAGGTTTTTGAATCTTCAATTATTAAGAAAGACAGCAAGGAGTATTTTAAGACTACCTATGCAATGACACAAGGAAAGTTCAGACTAAAAATAACTTCAATATGCTTTATTAAAAATGACAAGGCATACTTAACGACATTTAGCTCTGAGTTAGATAAATACGAACAATATAAAAAAGTTGAAGAAGAAATTTTAAGTTCGTTTTGGTTGACAAAATAAACGAACGTCAAACTCGGGTTTGGTGTTATTGGGGCATCATTGCTATGGATACAGATTGGCAACCCTGGAAACAAATATCCTCGCTACAATAAAAGCTCAACAAAATTTCTGAACGTACAAGTGAGTGACACAACGGACGATGATAAAAGTTACAACTGCTGGACACAAAAAACTAAATCTTATGCATATAAACGAATACATAGACCACACCATACTTAAACCCACCACGCTTATCGTTGACATTGAAAAGCTCTGCAGCGAAGCAAAGCAGTACAATTTTGCCGCCGTTTGTGTGCCGCCGCCATTTGTAAAAAAAGCAAAGCAACTATTGGAAGGGTCAACAGTTAAAACCGCAACGGTTATTGGTTTTCCGTTTGGTTATTCCGCCATTGAAGCAAAGATTGCGGAAACGGTGCTTGCTATGATTGATGGTGCAGATGAGCTGGATATGGTAATAAATTTTATTGCTTTAAAGAACAACGACTGGGTGTATCTGGCTAATGAATTGAACCATATAATGACTGTTGTAAAGCAGAAGAATAAAGTAATAAAAGTTATTATTGAATCGGGTATTTTAACAGATGATGAAATAATTAAATGCTGTGGTTTATACGGTGCTGCGGGCATTGACTATTTAAAAACATCTACAGGCTATGCAGAAAAAGGCGCAACGGTTAAAGCGGTTGAATTAATGCGGTTGCACCTTCCGCAGCATGTGCAGATAAAAGCTTCCGGCGGCATACGTACCTGTGAATTTGCAAAGCAGCTTATTAATGCAGGTGCAACCCGTTTGGGCTGCAGTGCCGGTGTTGCTATTATGGAGCAGGGTTTTAGCGAAGGCGGATATTAAGTTTTACATTATTTTTTTAGGCAAATGACTATATTGCAAAAAATATTTTATGAGCAAAGTACCCGCTCTGTTTACCGGATTTATACTCATTTTTTTTAATTCATTTGCTGAAAAGGATACCGTTATAGTAAACAAAGATGCCCGGCTGGATATGTTTACCACCAAAGTGGCAGCCGTAAATAAATTAACAGCTAAAATGACGAGTACCGGCCAGTACCGCGGCTTTCGTTTGCAGGTTGTAAATACCCGCAACAGGGAAGATGCTTTTAAAATAAAGTCGGATCTGCTGCGTATGTTCCCGGCGCAAAAATCGTACATCATGTTTCAGTCGCCTTATTTTAAAGTGCGTATTGGTAATTTTTTAAAAAAGCCTGATGCTGTTGCTTTCCAGAAGCAGTTTTCAAAAACATACCACCAGAATGTGTATGTGGTGGAAGATATTATTGAATACACTTATAAAGAAGAAGAGGAAGACCCTGCATTAAATTAAGATTTTTACTATGCTGAAAGAGAAGATACAGGAACTAAGCAGGAATTATTATGACAGTTTTGTTGAAATAAGGCGCCACCTGCATGCATACCCTGAACTGAGCTATAAAGAATTTGAAACCTCGCAGTTTATACAAAATAAATTAACCGGATTCGGCATTCCATTTACGGTAATGGCTACTACTGGTGTTACCGGTTTAATAAAAGGTAAAAACCCAGATAGCCGCATTATTGCATTACGTGCCGATATGGATGCATTGCCCATAAAGGAGGAAAATGAAGTGGCATATAAATCTTTCAATGAAGGTATAATGCATGCCTGCGGCCACGATGTGCACACCTCCTGTTTACTTGGTGCTGCAAAAATTTTAAATGAACTGAAAGAAGAGTGGGAGGGAACAGTGAAACTTATCTTTCAGCCCGGTGAGGAAAGGAACCCCGGCGGTGCCAGTATTATGATAAAAGATGGCGTGCTCGAAAACCCTGCCCCGCAGGGTATTGTGGCTTTGCATGTGCACCCTGGTTTAGATTGCGGCCTGCTAAGTTTTCGCAATGGAAGGGTAATGGCCAGTGCAGATGAAATTTATATTACCATTAAAAGTAAAGGCGGCCATGCGGCAGCACCGCACCTTACTGCTGATACTATTCTTATTGCATCGCATATAATTGTAAGCCTGCAGCAGGTGATAAGCAGGAACAATAACCCTTTTTCGCCTTCTGTTTTATCTATCTGTTCTTTTAATGGGGGCAATACAACCAATGTAATACCAAGTGAGGTTAAACTGATGGGCACTTTCCGTGCAATGGATGAAACATGGCGCTATAAAGCACACAGCATAATTACACGGCTTACTATTGGTATTGCAGAATCTATGGGTGCCGAAGCTGAAATAAAAATTGATGTTGGCTACCCAACGGTGGATAATGATGAAAAGCTTACCAATAAGGCGAAAGAACTTGCCGGCAATTATCTTGGCAGCGAAAACGTATCTGAAACAGAACTGAGGATGGGGGCAGAGGATTTTGGATATTACACACAAAAAGTACCCGGCTGTTTTTTCAGACTTGGTGTGCGTAATGAAGCGGTTGGTATCGTTCATAATGTGCATACACCAAAATTTAATATTGATGAAAACGCAATACAAACAGGTGCAGGTGTAATGGCCTGGCTTGGCGCTTCACTTGTTCCGTGATAATAAATCCAATGGTCTTTATGAAAATCCTTCTTATAAAAATTTTAAAGAACAGAAAATTATTTCTCCTGGTTTTTCTAAACCTTAATATCTGCATTGGCCATGCACAGGAAAAAAAGATTGATAGTTTCCTTAATATACTTAAAAACCATCCAAAGGAAGATTCGGTAAGGGTAATTACGTTAAGGGATATTTCTGCTTTTTACCAGTCCAATAATCTAAGAACTGCCGAGTCTTATGCATTACAGGCTTTAGCTGTGGCCAATAAGATCAATGATGATATTTCCAAATGCAAGGCACTATCTCAGTTAAGCAGCGTATATACCTGGCAGCGTAAAACACCCGAAGCCCTTACCGCCAGTTTTCAGCAACTTGAAATTGCTTTAAAAATTAATTCAAATGACTGGATACAGGATGCTTACCTCGGTATTGCCTATGTGTACGAACTGGAAAATGAATGGGGCAAAGCACTCAGTTATACATTAAAAGCTTTGCCTTATGCCGAAAATACGGGTAATATTTATGATGCGGGGTACCTGTACGATTATATCGGTTCTGAATACCTTGGTGTTGGCAATATCCCAAAAGCAGAAGAGTACCTGCGCAAAGCATGTGATATTTTAAAAAATAATGGCAACCCGGCACAATTGGGCGACAGTGAGATAAACCTTGCAAAAGTATTTGCAGCAAAAGGTATGTTCGATTCAGCAAAATATCATTTTGATTATGCGGTAAAATTATTTACAAAACTCGATGAGCCCTACCAGATCGCCGATACCTATCAGCAAATGGGGGATATGTACATTGAAAGGGGCATGTATAAAGAAGCAAAAGAATGTTACGAAAAGACCATCGTTAATTATAATAAAGATGATGTAGCCGAAGCGGATTATGCACTCGCAATTTTAGGTCTTGGCGCAGTAGCATGGGCCGAAAAGCAATATGGCGAAGCCTCAAAAATTTTTCATGAAGAATTTATAAAAATTAAGGAAGCAGGCATTATGGAGCCACAGCTAAAATACCTTAAATACATGGCCATGGCCGATTCTGTGGCAGGCAATTATAAAGAGGCGTTTGATCACATGCAAAACTATGCACAGCTTTACAATAAATATTACGATCAGGAAAAAACAAAAACAACCCAGCGTATGCTGGTTGAGTTTGATGTGCAGCGTAAGGAAAAGGAAAATGAACAGTTAAAAGTGCAGTACGGTTTACAGCAGCAGCGGGTAACAGTATTTGCGCTTACAGGTATTGTATTGCTGGTTGCAGGTGTGTTCCTCGCTGTATTGTATAAACAAAAAACGGCGGCACTAAAATCGGTAAAACACCTGCAGCAGGCCACAGAAACAAAGAACAGTGAACTGGCAATTATAAATGCAGTAAAAGATAAGCTCATATCTATGATAGCACACGATGTGCGTTCGCCACTTACCTCACTGCAGAATATACTATACCTTACAAGAGAGAAAATATTGAATGAAGCAGAATTTGAAAAAATGAGCTTGATGCTCGATAATGATATACGCCATATTATAAGTATGCTTGATAATACCTTGCTTTGGGCCAGGGAGCAGATACACGCATTAAAAATAAATAAAGTCCCTTTCGATCTGCACAATATTGCCGAAGACGTAATATCCCTTTATCACCAAACTATAAAAGATAAAGACATAAAAGTTGAAAACCAGATACCCCTTTCATTGCAAGTGGTTACAGATAAAGAAATTATCCATACCGTTATGCGCAATGTATTATCAAATGCCATAAAATTTACACCGCCCGGAAAAAGTATAATATTTAAAACACACAGTTCAGCAAATGAACTGCAGGTAACCATAAAAGACGAAGGCGAGGGTATTTCAAATGAAATATTAGATAAAATCAGCAGAAAGGAATTTATTTCCACAAGGGGCACCAATAATGAAAAAGGAACAGGGCTTGGTTTATTGTTCAGCTTTGAATTGCTTTCAAAACTTGGCGAAAAAATTTCTATTAAAACCGCACCCGGCCAGGGAACAGCGTTAACTTTTTCAATCGCTTTGCACGAATTATCCGCATCTTAAAATGCTTTCAGCTTCTTTACCCTAATTTGCAGCCGCGGGTAACCTTGATGTTTTTTTATTTGAGGTACCAGCAACAGGCAATGCCATAAAAAACATAGTTGGTAAAAAAATATTTATATTTAGTTTCAACAATAAACCGCCGTCATAAACAATTAGCCGCCAGGTATCAGCAAAACGACATACTGGCTGTTGAATTCATAGCTGACAGATCAAAGCTGTTTTATTCATAAAAATAACGCATTAAAATATGGCCAAACAATTACGTGTAGAGCAAGCCTTGGAATATCATTCGCAGGGCAGGCCCGGTAAAATTGAGGTAATACCCACCAAAGAAGCTAAAACCCAGCGCGACCTTTCGCTTGCCTACAGCCCCGGCGTGGCAGAACCCTGCAAAGAAATATTTAAGAATAAAGAAGATGTGTATAAATATACCGCCAAAGGCAACCTTGTTGCCGTAATAACCAATGGTACAGCGGTGCTTGGCCTTGGCGATATTGGCCCCGAAGCCAGTAAACCCGTAATGGAAGGCAAGGCCGTGCTCTTTAAAATATTCGCCGATATTGATGTGTTCGATATTGAAGTAAATGAAAAAGACCCCGAAAAATTTGTACAGATTGTAAAAGCGCTTGAGCCAACATTTGGCGGCATTAACCTGGAAGATATAAAAGCACCGGAATGTTTTTATATAGAAAAAATGCTGCGGGAGCAATGCAATATCCCCGTGATGCACGATGACCAGCATGGCACCGCCATCATAAGCAGCGCAGCTTTGCTTAATGCACTCGAACTGCAGAAAAAGAAAATTGATAAAGTGCGCATTGTAGTAAATGGTGCAGGTGCGGCGGCAATGGCATGCGCACAGTTATACGCAGCACTTGGTGCTAAATATGAGAACTTTATCATGTTTGATAAAGATGGCGTTTTGCACCAGGAAAGAACCGACCTCGATGATATAAAAAGAAAATTTGCCGTAGCAAAAAGCGACTGGACACTTGATAAAGCAATGAAAGATGCGGATGTTTTTCTTGGCTTAAGTGTGGGTAATGTAGTAACGCAGGATATGATACGCAGCATGGCCAAAAACCCCATCGCTTTTGCCATGGCCAACCCCGATCCTGAGATTACTTATGAAGATGCAACCGCCGTGCGCAAAGATATTATTATGGCCACTGGCCGCAGCGATTATCCCAACCAGGTAAACAATGTACTTGGCTTTCCTTATATATTCCGTGGTGCGCTTGATGTACGTGCAAAGCAGATAAACGAAGCCATGAAACTCGCTGCTGTAAGGGCTTTGGCAGATTTGGCAAAAACTGCTGTACCCGATATTGTAAACATGGCTTATCACCAAAAAACAATGGCATTCGGGCCGGAATATATTATTCCCAAACCTTTGGATCCCAGGCTGCTGGCATCTATCGCACCTGCAGTTGCTAAAGCCGCCATTGAAAGTGGCGTGGCGCAAAAAACAATTGAAAGCTGGGACAGGTATACAGTTGAACTTAATAAACGCCTTGGCCTCGATAACCAGGTAATGCGCATTATCGGTAACAAAGCACGCCGCGACCCCAAGCGAGTTGTATTTGCCGAAGCAGATAACCAAAAAATACTGAAAGCTGCAAGCCTGCTTTATGATGACGGCATTGCATACCCAATTCTTTTGGGCGAAGAAATTAAAATAAGAAAAATTGCCGCCGAAAACCATATTGATATTACCGACCTGCCCATTATTGATACCCGCAGCGATGAGATGGAAGACAAACGCAATTTTTACGCTGAATTGTATTTTAAGAAACGGCAGCGCAAAGGCAATAATTATTATGATAGTAAAAAGCTGATGCGGGAACGCAATTTCTTCGGATGCATGATGGTGGAAACAGGCGATGCAGATGCAATGATCTCTGGCCTTACAAAAAATTATGCTGAAACCATACGCCCGGCTTTACAGATAATAGGTATGGAAGAAGGTGTTAAAAAAATTGCCGGCATGTACCTGCTGCTTACAAGAAAAGGCCCGCTCTTTCTTGCAGATACAACCGTTAATTTTAACCCCACAGCCGAAGAACTTGCCGATATAACCATGATGGTGGTAAAAGAAGTGCGCAGTTTTAATATTCCGCCGCGTATTGCCATGCTTAGTTACAGCAACTTCGGCAGCAGCGATTCCCGGGAAGCAAGGCTGGTGGCCGAGGCTACACAAATTGTAAAACAGCGCAACCCCTCATTAATTATAGATGGCGAAATACAAGCATGGGTTCCTTTCAATAAAGAAATTTTAAAAGACAATTATCCCTTCAGCACGCTGGTTGACCAGGATGTGAATGTGATGATTTTCCCCAATCTTGCTGCGGGCAACGTAGCCTATAACCTGCTGAAAGAAGTGGGCGGCGCCGATGCCATTGGTCCGATATTACTCGGGCTTAAAAAGCCTGTACATGTGTTACAATTGGGCAGCACTGTGCGCAGCATTATTAATATGGCTAATATTGCAGTGGTAGATGCGCAGCAAAAAAGCAGGATTGATACAGATGAAGAAGTAAAGCGTTCGCACTGGTGGAAAAGATTGAAGAAAAAATAATTTGCAGAAATGCAAATACAAAGAGAATTTTTGAACCGGGCTTTATTGTTTTCATGGCATCGCCGGTTGTGTCACTCACTTGTACCGTTGGAAGTTTGAGGAACAAGCTGCGAGCTGTGAGCTATGAGCTGCGGGCAAAATACACTGGCTCATAGCTCGCAGCTAAAAGCTCACGGCTTTCCTAAAGCACAAGAGTGCCCCGAAACCAGTTCGGGGTAAACTGTGCAAGGAACGATCATAAAAGAACTGGTGCCGGGCTCAAAAAAATTATACAAAAAATAAAAAATATTTATAGTGCTATCATTATTCCTTAATCATCTCGGCAGGTTTTTAATAATGCTAAGAAGCATGTTTACCAAACCTGAAAACTTTAAAATGTACTGGAAAGAACTGATGCACCAGTGCAGCGAAATTGGTATTGGTTCTTTACCAATTGTTATAATTATTTCATTGTTTTTGGGTGCGGTAACTACGGTGCAAACGGCTTACCAGTTGGTCAGCCCGCTGGTGCCATCATCTACTATTGCACAAATTGTACGCGACAGTGTGATACTTGAATTGTCGCCCACTGTTGTATGTATTGTACTGGCTGGTGTGGTGGGTAGCAAAATTGCGAGTGAACTGGGTAATATGCGCACTACAGAACAGATAGATGCGCTGGAAATAATGGGTATCAACACACGCAGTTACCTTGTAATGCCTAAAATAGCGGGTGCACTTATTGTGGTTCCTTTCCTTGTGATTATATCTGCAGTGCTGGCTATTTGGGGAGGGCGTACCGCTGGCGCAATGTCAGGCATTCTTCCACCTGAAGTTTTTGATGCGGGCCTGCGCCAGGATTTAAATTTATACAATATCAACTTCGCCCTTTATAAAGCTTACACATTTGCATTTATCATCAGCAGCATTCCGGCATATTATGGCTATCATGTGCAAGGCGGCGCATTGGAAATTGGCCGGGCAAGCACCACATCGGTTGTGGTAAGCTGTATCATGATTTTATTTGCTGATTATATACTTGCGGCTATATTCCTGTAGGTGCGTTTTCGTTAATCTGTTGAAAGGTGATAGCGGCCTTTATTGCAGTTTAATATTGCAAAAGAATCGGCTTCGGTATTACTTCTCTGCTAATGAATAAGCTATGCATAAAAGTTAAGTTGCCCGCACTATGCTGCGTATTGATTTGAACGTACAAGAGAGTGACACAACGAACGACGATAGTAGTAATGCTGCTAAGCCCCAAATAATTATTGTATTTTTTATGCTGTGCAGTATAACAGATTAACCAATTAACGTTTAGCTATTCCCCGCAATCCATCCTGCAAAATTTGCTGTACAGTTTTTCATAAATGGGTACAATATTGCTGATATCAAATTTTAAGGCCTGTTCGTAAGCCCCCTGTTTTAATTGAGCGAGTAATTCTTCATTACCTAAGAGATCAATGGCGTAGCGGCTCATGGCGGCTACATCCCCAAGATCGGCAAGGTATCCGGTTTTGCCATGAATATTTATCTCGGGTAAACCACCCGTGTTGGTGCTTATTACGGGCACACTTGCCGCCATTGCTTCCAGTGCGGCCAAACCAAAGCTTTCATATTCTGAAGGCAGTAAAAATAAATCTGATACAAGCAGTATTTCTTCAATCTGCTCCTGCTTGCCCACAAAACGCACATCTTCGTGTACGCCCAGTTCTTTTGCAAGTTCTTCCATGGCGGGCCGCTCAGGACCATCGCCAATCATTAATAATTTTGCAGGCATTTCTTTTAATACACCGGCAAAGATTTTCACCACATCTTTTACACGTTTTATTTTTCTAAAGTTGGAGGCATGTACCAATATTTTTTCACCCTTTGGTGCAATAACC
>Ga0075152_10002475_pt1 | contig 13110 bp, 9 predicted proteins | sample JI61114C2DNA_FD_70964 | JGI IMG/M metagenome (GOLD analysis project Ga0075152, IMG submission 70964) | Wastewater effluent complex algal communities from Wisconsin, to seasonally profile nutrient transformation and Carbon sequestration -... | ecosystem: Engineered > WWTP > Effluent > Algae...
ACGACGTATTCGCTCTCGTTGATCGCGTTCTCGATCTCGGCCGTACCGAAGCGGTGTCCGCTCACGTTGATGACATCGTCCACGCGACCGATGATGCGGTAGCGGCCTTCCGCATCGCGGCGCGCGCCATCTCCGGTGAAATAGTAGCCCTCGTAGCTGCTGAAGTAGGTCTGGCGGCAGCGTTCATGATCGCCGTAGGTGGTCCGGATGATCGATGGCCAGGGGAACTTGATCGCCAGCAGGCCTTCCACGTCGTTCTCTTGGATCTCCTTGCCATCGGCGGTGAGCAGCACGGGTTGCACGCCCGGCAGCGGCCATGCGGCATAGCTCGGCTTCTCATCGGTGACACCAGCGAGCGACGAGATCATGATACCGCCCGTTTCCGTTTGCCACCAGGTATCCACGATGGGGCAATTGTTCTTGCCGATGTGTTCCTTGTACCAATGCCAAGCTTCCTCGTTGATCGGTTCCCCCACGCTGCCGATCACGCGCAACGAGGAAAGTGAATACGGGTTTACGAAGTCGAGCCCTTGGGCCATCAACGAACGGATCGCCGTGGGCGCGGTGTAGAAGATGTTCACTTGGTGCTTGTCGATCACCTGCCAGAAGCGGCCGGCATCGGGGAACGTGGGTATACCCTCGAACATGACCGTTGTGGCTCCCGCGAGCAGCGGCCCATAGATGATGTAGCTGTGGCCGGTCACCCAACCCACGTCGGCGGTACACCAGAACACATCGTTCTCTTCGTATTGGAACACATTGCGGAAGGTGTAATCCGCATAGACCATGTAGCCCCCGCATGAGTGGACCACTCCTTTCGGTTTGCCGGTGCTGCCACTGGTGTACAGGATGAAGAGCATGTCCTCGCTATCCATCTCCTCGGGCGGACATTCGGCGTTCACGTGCTCCAACTCCTCGCGGAGCCAAACATCGCGACCATCCTTCATCGTCACAGCATCACCGGTTCGCTTGGTAACGATCACGCGCTCCACTCCTGGACATGTCATGAGCGCTTCATCCACGATGCTCTTCACGGCCACCTTCTTCGCGCCGCGCGCCATGCCATCGCTGGTCAGCACGAAGGCGGCATCCGCGTCCTGGATCCGATCGGCGATGCTTTGCGCACTGAAGCCGGCGAACACAACTGAATGGATCGCACCGATGCGCGCGCAGGCCAGCACGGCGATGGACAGCTCGGGGATCATCGGCATATAGATGCACACACGATCGCCCTTCTTCACGCCATTGCGCTTCAGCACGTTCGCATAGCGGCACACACGATCGTGCAGTTCGCGGTAGGATATGCGTTGTGCGGCTTCCGCAGGATCATTCGGCTCCCAAAGGATCGCGGTCTGGTCGCCCCGGGTCGCGAGATGCCGGTCGAGACAGTTCTCGGTGATGTTCAGCTTTCCGCCGACGAACCACTTCACATCCGGCCGATCGAAGTCCCACTGCAGGACCTCGTTCCACTTCTTGCGCCACGTGAAGCGTTCCGCTTGGGCGGCCCAGAAACCAGTGGGGTCAGCGACGCTCTGGGCATAGGCGCCGTCATAGTCAGCCCGCGAGCGGAGTCGATGGAAGTCCATGTGCATGACCGACCGGCAGCATGCGCGGAGCGGTGACGAAAAGTAACCGGAGCCGGGAAACGATCACTCGCGCATCCACGTACCCCTCGCCAGCACGGACCCGGCCGGAGAGAGCAGCCTGTATCCGTACACACCATGCGCAAGGCGCGACATGTCCAGGGACATTCGTGCACCCTCCGCGCGGACGCGCAGCACGTCCTGCCCCACAGCATCGGACATGACGAAGACCGAACCAGCGGCGTTCTCCGGGAGGACCACTTGCACCTGACCGCTTCCGGGGTTGGGGATGAGCAGGACCTGGTCCTTGCCACTCCGTTCCACATAGACCGACTCCACGGGCGAATACTGCTCATGACCATCGATGTCCACATGGCGCAAGCGGTAGTGGTTCAAACCCTGGAAGGGCAGGCGGTCCAGAAAGTCGTAGTGGAGCTCCTGCGTGCTGTTGCCTGCGGAAGGCAATGTGCCGATCATCTCGAAATATTCGCCGTCGATGGAGCGTTCGATCTCGAAGCGATCGCTGTTCTGTTCGGAGGCGGTGGCCCACTTCAGGCTCACGCCCTCCTCCACCGCGTCGGCACTGAAACTGAGCAGTTCGATGGGAAGCACGGTGCAGTCCAACGAAGCTCCAGCCGAGAGTTGCCAGGTCAGGTTGAAGGCCTGTCCGTTCGAGGAGAAATTGTCCACGTAGAGGATGTAGATCTGGCCGGCAACAACGGGGATGGGACTCACCCAAGCATCACCACCCGCGCCTTCCGTCTGGTCCGTGGCGGCATTGCCGAGTCCCGTATTGGTGTAGAGCGCGGAATACGAGCACCTCAAGGGTGGTCCGGCCGGAGGACATGCGACCGAGGTGAGCGGCCCCCACAAGGCGAAGTCATAGTCCGTAGGCACCGTGGGGGCGATGGTAAACCCGATGGAGCCCGCCGAGGATGGCGAGAAATAATACCACGTGCCTTGGCGCTCCCCGGAGGAAAGGCAACCCTGGTTGCCGAAGTTCAGATCAACGACGTTACCGGTGTTGTTACTGTTGTTGTTGAACGCTTGGCCATTGCAGATGGTGATGCCACCTGAACAATCCTGCGGGGGAGACGGCGGCGGGGTACATGTCACCGTCTGCGTGAAGGCGATCCCGGGCGCGGGCGGCACACCCGAGTTGAATACCGTGCTCCCGTTGCTTTGAAGGTTGAGCCTGTAACTGTTCTCCGCCTGCCCTGGTCCGGTGGCGTTGTACTGGACCACGAGCACGTTGCCGGGGTTCAATCCGATAAGCACCACGTTGTACGCTCCGGTGGTGGTGTAGTTCGTAAAGGGGCCTCCGTTGATCGAAATGCCGACAGAAGAGGAGCCCCAACCATCCCCGAAGGAGTCGAACAGCTGAAGGGCGTAGACACAAGCGCCTGCCGGGATGGACGTGGGCCCGTTCACGCAGAGACCGAATGTGCCGGCCGCGCTGCTGAAGCCCCAGAAACGGATGTAGTAGGTGCCGCCTGGAACGAGGTTCGTGAACGAGAGGAAAGGCATGAGTCCCGGTCCTGAATCATCGTCACATTGTACGAGCGCAAACGGCCCCGCACAACCCAACGGCGGCGGATCATAGTAGAGCGCCATGGCCCCGTCCGTGAGCGTCCCCGCTTGGGTCTGGATGATGGCGATGCCGGAAGCCGGAGCGACGAATCTGAACCAGATATCCAAGGAGCCCGCTCCGAAAGCCCCGCATCCGGGTGCGGGGAGTGTTGTGGAATTCGTGGAACCGACGTTCGTATAGGTGGAGTAAGTACAGGTGCTACCGACCGTGACCAGCGTGGCCGCGCACGGATCGTTGTTCGTGGGCGGCGGCGGCGGCGGCGTGGGCGTTGTAGCGCAGATGTTGAACGAGCCGAACGTATCGTTGCCATACTCCCACATGCGCACCCAGAGCACCGTGCCTGCCGTCCCCGTGTAAGTGATCATGGGCATGAGGCCAGGGCCGCTGTCATCATCGCAGGCCACTTGCGTGAACGGACCGGCGCACGAGGCTGCGGTGTAGACCGCCATGCCCATATCAGCGATGAGGCTACCACCGGCCACATCGCTCGTCAGGGTTATGCTTCCGCCTGCGGGGATAGTGACCTGGAACCAAACGTCGCCTCCACCATAGAAGGAACAGGTCGGTGCAGGAGGCCCTGTGGTCGCGGTCGCACCTGAATTGGAACTGACCGTGTAAACGCAGGAAGCACCAGCTGTGAGCGGGGTCGCTCCGCAGGGTTCATTGTTCGTTGTCGGCGGCGGCGGCGTAGTGGCGCAGATGTTGAACGCACCGAAGGAGTTGTTCCCGTATTCCCATACCCTGATCCACAAAGTAGCGCCCGGCGTTCCGGTATAGGTCAGCTGGGACATGAGCCCGGTGAAGTCGTCGTTACAGCTGACCAAGGTGAATGGCCCTGCGCAGGTGGCCGCGGTGTAGAAGGCGATACCGGAATCAGTGAACAGGCTACCTATCACCGTGCTGGTCGTCACCGTTACCGAGCCGCCTGTGGGAATGGTCAATTGGAACCAGACATCACCGCCGGTGTAACTGGCGCAACCGGGAGCCGGGGGACCGGTTGTTCCGGTAGCCGCAACATTGCTCCAAGTTGAATTCACGCAGGCGACACCGGGCGTGATCACCTCTGCGCCGCAAGGGTTGTCGTTACCCGGCTGCGCGAGCGCCGCCGAAAAGGCGCCCGCCAGCACGCTCGTGAGCAGCAGCTTGGAAAGGGCACCCACCGAAGAAGGGGTAGCGGATCTCATCATGGGCTCAGTGTTCGCGGGGGGCGGTCATGAGCTGATAGGCCTCCGGGTGCGCGGTGATCCAAGCTGCCTTGGCGGCATCGAACGCAGCGTTGTCAACGGCGGGGTCCCCCGTGTTCATGAGAGCGGGAAATGGATCGTTCGTCGCTTGCATCGAACGTTCCTGCGGAAGGACCGTCTCTATGGGTCCCATCGTGGTGATGGTAAGCCCTATGGCGGTCCACGCGGCTTCCAACGTGGCGCGATCCAAGCCTACATGGGTTCGAACCTTCACTTGGCTGTTCGGGCGGTCCACCCACACCCCTGCACCCGGTTCATGGTTCTGCAACGTCTCGTGGATGTACTTCTCCTGCACGGAAGCTATCGGGGCGGTGAACCGGATCAGGTAGTCGAGTTCCTCCGGTTTCTGGGCAACAAGACCGAACGAAGCGCACCAGAGCAAAACCGCCAAGAGCGAGCGCCCCATCGATGGTCGGAACCGGCTTGACCTGCTGGTGATGGTGCTCATGGAACAAATATGGCCTTTCGTGGAATACGGAACAAGCCCCCGTTGGTTGCCGCTGCCATCAGATATCAAGGATCGGTGGCTGTTCAACTGACTGCCCATCCCCGGAACCCGCCTGCTACTCCCGCATCCATTGGCCACTGGTCATCGCACTGCCGTTCAGCGCAATGGCGCGGATGGAATAGACCCCGCGCGGCAACGACTCCGTATCCAGGACCGCCTGGTCCCCGGTCACCGTGGTCGCAAGGAGTTCGCGACCGGTCGCATCGATCACCGAAACACGCCAACCGCTCGCCGAACGAGGCAGCAGCAGGCGCGCTTGGTCGGATCCGGGATTCGGCACCATCGTCAAAGGCCCCTCTTCCGCGCGGAAGAACACCGCTACCACTTCAGAATACTGGGACTGTCCATCCAAGTCCACTTGCTTCAGGCGGTAGTAGTTCACGCCTTGGCGCGGGGCCGGGTCCAAGAAATGATAGCGCGTTTCATGGACCGTGTTCCCTGCCCCGTTCACCGCACCGATGGCGGTGAACGCGTTGCCATCGACTGACCGTTCGATCGCGAAGAGATCGTTGTCATGTTCCGAGGCGGTAACCCACTCCAGCTGGACGCCTTCCCCTTTCGCCTCACCGGTGAACGCGATCAGTTCAACAGGAAGCACGGTGCAATCAAGGGAAGCGCCGCCGCCGAGCTGCCACGTGAGGTTGAAGGATTGGCCGTTCGCGGAGAAGTTGTCCACGTACAGGATGTACACCTGGCCGACGACAGCAGGGAACGTGCTGACCCACTTGTCGCCACCGGCGCCTTCAGTGGGGTCCGTCGCTCCGTTGCCCACTCCAGTGTTGCCCGTAAGCGACGAATACGAACAGCGCAGCGGTGCACCAAGGGGCGGGCACTGCACCCCGCTGGAAGGTCCCCAAACCGCGAAATCATAATCCGTTGTTGCCAACGCGGGCACAATGGTGAAGCCGATCGTTCCCGGCGAAGACGGCGAGAACCGATACCATGTGCCTTGGCGTTCGCCAGAGGCCAAACAGCCTTGATTGGCTGCGGTCAGATCCACCGTGTTGCCCGTACCGCTTGAATTGTTGTTGAACGATTGGCCACCGCAGATCGTGGAACCGCCCGCGCAATCATTCGCAGGAGCGGGAGGCGGTGTGCAGGTCACCGTTTGTGTGAACACGATGCCGGCCGTTGGCGGGGAAGGTGAAGTGTAGAGCAGGCCGCCACCGGTGAGCAGGCCGAGGTTGAAGCTGTTCTGGGCCTGGTTGGGACCGCTGGCCGTGTACTGGATAACGACCACGTTACCGATGTTGAGCCCGATGAGCGCGATATTGTACTGTGCACCTACGGTGTAGGTGGTAAAGGGACCGCCATTGATCGATACGCCGACCGTAGAAGTACCCCAGCCGTTCCCGTTGGAATCGAACAACTGGAGAACGTACACGCAGTTCCCCGCAGGCACCGAGGCAGGACCGTGGATGCAGAGGTTGAACGTTCCGGTAGAACCCGCGTACCCCCAGAAACGCAGATAGTACGTTGCACCGGGTGTCAGCCCGGTGAAGGACAGGAAGGGCATATTACCCGGACCGTTGTCATCATCGCACTGGACCAGGGTGAACGTGCCGTTGCACGCGGTCGCGGAATACAGCGCCATGGCCGCATCGGTCATTGTACCCGCTTGCGTCTCGATGATCGCGACCCCGGTTGCCGGGGCGGTGAATCTGAACCAGATGTCCAATGACCCTGCGAACGAACCGCATCCGGGCGCGGGCGTTGTCGCGGAGGTGGTGGCGTTCGCGTTCGTGTATGTGCTGAACGCGCAGTTGGCGGCCACCGTCAGGGGCGTGGCGGTACAAGGACCATCGTTGGCCGGCGGAGGAGGTGGGGCCGTAGCACAGATGTTGAACGTACCACCGGCGGTGCTGTTCTTGCGCCAAACGCGTACGTAGATCACCGTCCCCGGCGCACCGTTGTAGACCAGTGTCGAATACAGGTTGAAGAAGACAATGATGTCATCGTTGCAGCTGACCAGGGAAAAGGGCCCCGCGCAGGACGGCGCGGTGTAGAAGGCCATGCCCGTATTGATACCGCCACCCTGCTGGCTGGTGGTAACCGTGATCTGGCCGGAAGCGGGAACGGTCACTTGGTACCACACATCACCACCCACGTACGTCGCGCAGCCCGGAGCGGGAATGGACGGTGTGGCCGTAGCGGAAGCGACCGTGCCCGCCGTATTGGTACAGCTGAGGTTGGGAGTCAGCGTGACCGCACCGCAGGGATCGTTGTTGGCCGGCTGGCTGAACGCGAACATGGCGAGCACCAACGCCGGTAAAAGCGTCGAACACCTCAGGATGCCCTTGCGGAAGATCGTGCTCCTCTGGTCCATGCGCTACTGCTCGGGCTGTACGGCCTGTTTTCGGTACAAGTCGGGATGGGCCGCGATCCAGGTCTTCTTCGCCAATTCGTAACGTGTATTGTCCGTTGCCGGATCACCCGTATCGATATAGACCGGCGCCGCGACAGTGCCGGAGACCGAAGCCCTTACAGCACCGATCTCATGGCGTGGTGGTCCGAGATACGTGATCTGCAATCCGGCCTGCCCGACCACGGCCTGCAATTGGTCGCGGTCCAGTTCCACGTGCACGCGCAAGAGCACACTTTGCACAACGGGATCGATCCACACGAAGGCGCCGGGATCCTGATCGGTTACCCCTTCATGAATGAACTTGGATCGGGCCACGTCGAAGGCCGTCGCGAATTCGATGACCCGGTCCAATTCCCCGGGCTTTTGGGCATGCACCGTGAACGCAGCGAAGAGAAGTATCCCCGAGAGCGGGACACAGGGCAAAGCGGGAGAGGCTTTTCGCATTTCCATCGGCGGGACCCGGTAGTTGGTCGAGCAAAAGTCGACCTCTATCGATATCCGTGTCAAGTCTCGACCAAAGTCCCCCCAGGTCCATGACACTACCGAGGTTCTAACGGATCCATCCGTTCTGGCCAGACGGTCAAGAGGACATTGGTCAACTACATGACGGGCCGCTCGCCCCATGGGCCTTGTAGGCAAAGGATCTCCGGTCCGTGGGACACGGCTGCCTCGGTTGTCTTGGCGGCTCCGGGATACCCGACTACTGTTTCACCCAGGGCCAGGATCGCGAGCCCTCATCAACGTGCACCAGGTAGATACCCGCACAAAGTCGATCGGTGACGATAGTGGCGAGCAGGTCGGTCGTGCGCTGTTGCAATACCATACGACCGGTTCCATCATGCACTTTGACGGTATGCGAACCTGGCGGAAGTGAAAGGGTGAAGTGGTCAGAGCCGGGGTTCGGGAAAAGGCAAGGCTCACTTCGCATGGCGTTGTCCTCCTCGCCGATCGTCAGCTCACAATCACCCTCAGGAACCGAGTTCACCGAGATCTGATCGTCCTGATAACACCGCAGCCCGTTGGCCAGACCATCGGGCGAGATCAAGAAGGAGGAGGATGGAACCAAATTGAAATAGATGAAGCCCACTCGCTCGTACAGGGTATCCGATAGGACGGGAAACCCGTTGACATATGACTGCACAATGGATCGCCGCAGGGGTATCCCGTCCACGTCGACATGGGCGGTATCCATTACAACGAACCTTCCGTTCGTCACTTCCGGGATCGTCCACCCCTCCCCAGGAACGGCACCGAACCACGCCAAGGTGTCGAAGACATCGCTCCCGCTACGCCGCAGTAGAACGACATCATTCTCCACCCGTGTGAAGAGGGGCATCAGTTCCAAGGTGGTGTACCCCGAACTACCGACCGGGCGGAGGTTCATCCACTCGTCGATGCGCTGGGCGTACGAGCCGTTCAGGAGCGTATCCCCGGCATATCGGGCGTGCAATACCCCTTCGATCGGCGGGTCGAACAAGCCGCCATCATTGTAGATGTCGAAGGACCAAGTCGCCCCGGGAGGGCACCAGCTCTGGCCTTGGCAGGAGAGCGTGAACACAAGCACAAGGATGCCCACTGGCCGTTGTACCATGGTAAGAAGATATTCCCTTTGGACGTTGTCCACAAGTATACCGCATGCTTGGCGGCACGTACTCCCTGAGTCCTTCCTGCCAGCCGCCCCCTACGCGCCCAAGAGTTGCCTATCGTCCGGCAGGCGGATCCGGATCGCCGCCCCAGCGTCCTTGTTCGATCGCCGCGATACCGCCATGAATGCTTCCCTTTTCGGCGGGACATCTCCTCCTTCAACATGCTCGGCGCCTCAGCCAGAGCAAGTTCGGGGAGGCATATCGATGCTGCAACCAACAAGAGCAGCACCATGATCCGTAGCAAGGTGCTGGCAGCAGGTACTTTTCACCCATGATCCAGGTACGGAAGTCATTGGGAGTTCTGCTCCTCCTCGGGACCCTCTCTTGTGCTCTTTCGTCCCGTAGCGAAGAACACGGCTCCGTTCAGGAGCAGTTGACCGATACGCTCACGCTGCTGAGCAAGACCGTCGACTTCAACGGATTCGGTGTGGCCATCGTTGGCCATGAGGGCGTGCTTTACAAGAACGGCTTCGGCATGGTCGATGTAGCCAAGGGCATCCCCTACACCGAACACACGATGCAGCCGATCGCCTCCATCTCCAAGACCTTCATAGGTCTTGCGGTAATGAAGGCCCAGGAACTGGGAAAGCTGAAGTTGGATGATCCGGTGGCGAGCTACCTCTCCTTTCCGGTGATCAACCCGCTTCATCCGGAGTCGCTGATCACGGTGCGGCATCTCGTCACGCACACGTCCACGATCCTGGACAAGGAGAACTACCTCTACCGTGCGTGGATCCTGCGGGACACGGTGGATCTGGCGGCGAACATGGCTATGGACATCGGAGCGTGCAAGTTCAGCTCGCCGTCCACCGCTGTGTCCATGGAAGAGTTCCTGCGGCGCTACCTCTCGCCTGATGGTGTGTGGTACACCGATAGCGCCTTCGCGGATCGGAAGCCCGGAGAACGCTTCGACTATTCGAACATCGGGGCCACGTTAGCGGCGTTGGTGGTGGAGAAGGCGACAGGTACACCGTTCGACGCGTTCACGCAGAAGTACATCCTCGACCCGTTGGAGATGCGTTCGTCAACGTGGCATGGAGAGCGGCTGGTCGATACCGCCATTTCGTGCCTGTACCGAACGCGCACGGAAGCCTATCCGCGCTACTTCTGCGCCACATACCCGGATGGAGGTATGGTCACGAGCAGCAGCGACTTCGGGAAGTATATGGCCGAACTGGTGCGGGGCTACCGCGGCGAAGGCACGATCCTGAGCGAGGCGTCCTACGCCGAGTACTTCCGAGAGCAACTGGCCGACTCCAACTTCGTGGACCGTGCCACAGGCACGTTCACCGACGAGCACAATATGGGGATCACCATCGGCTTCAGTTCCGAAGGCTACTTCGGCCACACGGGCGGTGATCCTGGTCTGTTCTCCATGTTCTTCGTGGAACGCGGGACCGGCCTCGGCCGCTACATGATCGTGAACACCGACATGGAAGGCTGGGAGCATCACAAGCGCATCTGGGAGCTGCTCGGGCGCTATGCAGGGAAGCTGGATAGCGCTGCCGCGACTTTGAGCGTTCAATAGACCAGCTCAAGCAAGGAACCCTGCTCTTTCAGGATCCGGATCTTCGGATTATCCGTGGTCACTGTTTCCCTCGGATACAAGTGGTAGATCGCAACACGCTCAGCGTCGATGGTGATGTTCTTCGCCTTGGCGTCGTGCATGATCCAACCGGGGACAAAGGCGAGGTCCATGCCCTTCACCTGCGCGATCGTCTCCGCTCCTTCGGTATCACCGCTCAGGTAAATGCGCTTTCCATGCCAGGTGATCAGGTAAGAGAAATGGTGCAGCGCGAAACGGTGCTTGGTGCGGAAGGTCTCCACCTTGAATGCTGCAGTACCATACACCGGTGCGGAAAGGTCGGCACGTCGCTTCTTCTTCACCTTCCAAGGGCCGTGGACCATGCCGCTCAGCCCTTTCACCAACTTCTTGCTGTAGTGGTCGGCATGGCGGTGGGTGAAAAGATGCGTGGCACCCGGCCGAAGGCTGTCGATCTCGGACAGCGGGTATTCCATGTAGCCGTATGCGCCTGACTTGTATGGGAAGTCCACGTAGACATCGAGCACACCATCGGTCATGTACAGCCCGCAGTTCCCGATGAAGCGGACCGTAATGACGCCGCTCTGGCCGTGAAGGGAGCATCCGAGAAGGAAGGCCGCTGTGGCGAGTTGGAGCCGATGGATCGATCGAAGCATGCGTGCTTGGTTGACCGGAAAGCGCCTGAACCTACGGAAGATGGAGGGAAGAAGAATTTTTCGTCCCTTGTGTCCAGATCCTTCCGGCCCGTTCGTCAAGGGGATGAAAACCAACACGAACGTCCGCGATAAGGCGGACATAAAACAACCGACCATGAGCAAGTACATGTTCCTTTTCCGCGGTGGCGAACCTGGCGTTGATCCCATGAGCGATCCCGCAGGCTTCGGCGCTTACATGATGACCTGGAAGACCTGGATGGAGAACCTCGCCAAGACCGGCAAATACTTGGGCGGTGATCCCCTGGAACCCGGTGGAAAGACCGTTTCCGGCAAAGCCATGAAGATGACCGACGGGCCCTTCATGGAAGGCAAGGAAGTGGTGGGCGGCTATGTGATCGTGGAAGCCGCGTCCTTGGATGAGGCCGTTGCTATGAGCAAGGGCTGCCCCATCTACACGCACGATGGGGTGGTGGAGATCCGTGCGGTGCAGCACTTGGACTTTTGAGCGAAGACCAGCCGATCGGAGCGTTGACCGACCGTCTTTTCCGCCACGAGGCGGGAAGGATGGTCGGTGCGCTCACGCGTTTGTTCGGTACGCAGCATCTGGAATTGGCCGAAGACGTCGTTCAGGAAACGCTGCTGAAGGCCATGCGCGATTGGCCCTACCATGGCGTGCCGGATCAGCCTGCGGCCTGGCTTCATCGTGTGGCTAAGAACCTTGCGATCGACCAACTCCGCCGCAAGTCGCGCGGGGTGGAATTATTGAAAGAGAACGCGGCCTTGTTGCGCAGCGAGTGGACCCTGAGCGCCACGGTGGGCGAAGCGTTCGCGAAGGAGTCCATCGCCGATGATCAGCTGCGCATGCTCTTCGCATGTTGCCATCCTTCGATCCCGCGAGAACAACAGGTTGCTTTGGCGTTGCGTACACTTTGCGGCTTCAGCGTACCGGAGATCGCCCGGGCCTTCGTCACGAACGAAGAGACGATCAACAAGCGGCTCTACCGGGCGCGCGAAGCCTTCCGGGCCCTGGGTCGTTTGGAGTTCCCGGCGGGGCAGGACGCGGCGCCGCGCTTGCGACCGGTGCTCTCCACCATCTACCTGCTCTTCAACGAAGGGTACAACAGCACGGAGCATCAGGATCACATCCGTGAGGACATGATCGAAGAAGCGTTGCGCCTGTGCGACATGCTCGCGCGACACAGCACCACCGCACGCCCGGAAACACACGCGCTCCTGGCCTTGATGCTCTTCCACGCCGCACGGAGCGAAGCCCGACTGGATGATGGGGGCGCCATCGTTCTACTCCAGGATCAAGACCGAACGAAGTGGGACCGCGAACTCATCGGACTCGCCGACCGGTACTTGCAACGGGCAGCGCACGGTACTGAACTCACCGCATACCACGTCGAAGCCGCGATCGCCTCCGTGCATGCGAACGCGCCGTCGTTCACTGGAACGGATTGGCCGACCATCGTGGGGCTTTACGATCGGCTGCTGGCTCTTTCGCCAAGTGCGATCGTGCGCTTCAACCGCGCCATTGCTCTGGCACAAGCCAAGGGGGCAGCCGATGGGCTTGCCGAATTGGAGCGGGTGGATGGACTTGAGCGATCGCACCTGTACCATGCTGCGCGTGCTGAACTCCTGCGCGCGTTGGGCCGTGCGGATGACGCGCAGGAGGCTTTTACCAGGGCCCATTCGCTCGCACGTTCGCCCAAGGAACGGGAGCTGTTGGATAGAAAAAACGAACGCGGAGGTGCGGTGCTCGACGGATGATCTCCGGTACCGGTCGGTGATCAGCGCACTACCACGACAACCCGGAAGCCCACCTCCGGTGAAGGTCCATTGGAGGCCATCAGGCTTTCGTTGCGCACATCGTACCCGGGACTGCGCCAGCTGCCTCCCGCGGCTTGGCCGGGCTCGGCGAGCATCTCGGCCACGTTGCCGTTCATGTTGTACAGGCCGAAGTCGTTCGGC
>Ga0075152_10002476_pt1 | contig 13102 bp, 23 predicted proteins | sample JI61114C2DNA_FD_70964 | JGI IMG/M metagenome (GOLD analysis project Ga0075152, IMG submission 70964) | Wastewater effluent complex algal communities from Wisconsin, to seasonally profile nutrient transformation and Carbon sequestration -... | ecosystem: Engineered > WWTP > Effluent > Algae...
TAATCGTCGAGCTCGGATAGTCCCAACAGTCGTGACCTTTCATTCGACAAGCTGAATCTTGGCTCTTCAGATTAGGAGCAAGGGCAGCGTCCTACAAATCGTTCTTACGTCTCCATACCCACCCCAGTAAGGGCAGTTCCGACCAGTCGTTCACTACTGAACAACCAAGAATTTCGGTGGGCTACCATGCAGAATTTCTTACCATCTACAAACAACCTCGAGGTAGGCAACCTACCAGAAAAGATGCAACTGGATAGCTTAGCAGTCTATCCTCCCGCCAACTACATGTCATTTATGTTTACCCCATACGGTATTCCAAGTGAACGACTGATCGGACCGTTGACGGCATAGGAACGGAGAGCTAAGGTCGACCGCTACCTACAAAAGAAAAAATCACGGCAATGGGAAAATGTCAAGTATTCTGTGCGACAAGAACTCGCGGACAATCGCAAACGAGTGCAGGGCAAGTTTGTTAAGGCCGAGCGTAAGTGGAAATGGAATGAAATCCCACCGCAGCCTAAAAAGGGGAGCGATACAGACTCCCTAAAGGCACCATCCTCATGACACTTCCCACCTTTTTCTCGATACCCTTACAGTATTATAACAAGGTAGCATGCAAGTGGTGTTAACCCTTACCTTCGAGATCCTCAACCTTGTGATGGCGATAACCTTCCTGACGCTGTTCATTATCCGCATGGTGCGGATCCGACGGTTGAGCCAGACTACGCGCTACCTTCGTACCAAATTGGCATTACCACAGATCTCTATCCCGTATACCGAAGCATCTTCGTTGCAGTGTTCGTGCTGTGTAGCATCGCTCAGATTGTCCTGCTGCTCGTGCTAGATCCTCACAAGATATCGGCGTAGTATTATTCAGAGCTCTACCTAATTTTGGGCACCTGCATCAATTCTGTCATTTTGGTGTTCGAACTAATTCTCATGCGCCTGGAGATTCTACGGTAGCGACCGTACTCGCCGGTGCACCGTATCTACTGGATCTACTTGCCGGTAATTACGCTGGTGAGGCTAATCATCTAGGCAGTGGATCAGGAATAGCTGTAGATTGGTGTCTACCAACTTGTGCTGAGTGCTGTGATCTTCGCCGACTCGCTTTTGTTATGCCTCTACAGCATGTTCCTCAAGCGCCAGGAGATTATAGAGTACGAGCATCGATAGCTATTTCAGTTCGACCACTTGAACATATCGTTGGAGATCGACTTAGTGAGTAATCTGCGTGATTTCAAACAGGAAAGACCCCAAGGCCTCGAGATGCTCAAGGTAGAGTTGCACCGGGACAGCACTAATGACCTGAGATTTCGGGTTTACAACGAAAATGGTGAACTTGTCGCAAAGAATCATGCATCCTTCGAAGCTCTGGGAGACTTCTACACAAAATGCTGCAAGTTCGATCTCATCACCCGCCTGAACTTCTAAGAGCGGCTCAACCATAACGAGGTTGAAGAGTTTTTTTAAGAGATGTTGGCTGACTGGCGAAACTACGAACAGTTCGTACTCGAGTTCCTTGGAGTTCCACAGGAAAAACGTTTGGCTTATGAAGAGTTGTTGGGGAGTATGCGCACTTAGCGATCCCGCAGTCACAACCAACAGCAGGATCCCTACTGCCTGTTCTTCAACATTACTGTGTTCAAGGTTATGCAGATCCGAAGCCATTTCTAGTTCTTTATCAGTGCCTCATCAGTCAACAGCCAGATAGTCAAGGAGTTCCACAAGAGATATACCCAGTTCGAGGAGTTCGATAGGAAGCTGCGTAGCGTATAGATTAGGGAGGGTGCGAGCGAGCTGAAGTTGAAGATGCCATAGCTGCCTGAGAAGTACTACCTCAACATGCAGGAGTCCGATGTTGAGGATCGAAGGTGTCATCTCGAACTGTATCTCAGAAGGATTGTTAACGATCGTACACTCCTTAAACGCTATCGTGAAAGTCGAGAAATCATACTCGAGTTTCTCGGCATACGAGACCTCAACATCACGTTATCCGAGCGATAAACACCGATTCTGCCTGAAGTGAGCTTCCAACCAAAATCGATATCCAAAATGATAGCCAAGAACAATGAGCCAGCAACCTACTATTCGTTTGTCGTTAATCGCGAAGGGTTGCCTGTTGGTGTCATCTGTAAGCGGTACACTGAATTTGAGGAGCTCCACAAATAGCTGAAGCGGTGGATGCACAATAAGCAAGTGGAATACCACGCTGTTGTGCTGCCCCCTAAGAAACTCAAAAGCCTCACTGAGAAAGATAAGCAAACCAGACACAAATAACTCACAGCCTACCTGAATATCCTCTGCAGAGATGTGGCACAATTAGAAGATCTTTACGACTGGAGGGTCTTCCTTGGACAAGAGATTCTTCTGTCCCAACCAACAACAGTTACGAAACAAAGCCAAAGCTTTGTCGAAATGACTGAAAAGAGCTCAAGGGGGAGCTCGAGCAGCATGAATTCCAGCCGTTTGGGAGCAATGATTGACACTCTGGGCGACCAGCCTGTCAGGGCAATTTGATGTCGCTGCGATTTTACATCATGGAAAAAGGACGAATATTAGATAAGATATCAAGCGTAATAGTGCTGGTAACGAAACTGGATAGGCCGTTCGTTTTCTTGTAGGGGGATCGTTACCATACTTTTACGCTTGTTTGGTTGCTCGCTCTGCAGCAATAGCTCCTTGCACTGCGATACAGACCTCGTTGTGAGAACTTCTTTCCCTTTCGGTGGAGTCTTCGGGTTCATACGATTGTAGTCGCGACGCAACGGTGATGGGGATGCACAGTCATTTTTCATTGTTGGAGGTGGAGTTGAGGGAGGGGATTGCACAGCCAAATGTTCACGGATGCTACTATCCAGTGTCACTAGTGTCTCCTTGAGCTTCTAAAGTTAACCTTTAAGAGATTCATAGCTCTGGTCATAGAGACGAACAAGATTACGTTACGATTCGATATTACTGTCGATAAGCCTAATTGTTTCTGAGTTCTCGACGCACTGTTCGAGGTGATGAGATTCGGTAAGGTTAATGCCTTTACAAACTGACCGTCGTTCCTAGTGAAGTCGTCTCTCCAACACTTCCACTAATTGCTAATTACGAGAGATAGCCTCGAGGTATGCCTCTTCCAGGACAACGCTGAAGCTGTTGCGAGTGTGTATAAGCTAGAGGCTGGTGAGGTTGTGCTTGACTGCTTCCTTGAGCACCACCGACTCAACGAGCTTCTGTGATTTCACAGACCTGTCGAGCTGTTGGCTGAGGCATCCTTGAAGATACTTAGCAATATGATCAGGAAAGTTCTGCTTCACTGCCTCCACATACTCCAAAGTGTTTCTCAGTTGCGAGACTGACTCAACAAGGTTATCCTTCAGATACATATACAGTTTTTGGAGGTCCTCTGGAAATGTATTAATAACCCTCAGCAGTGGATCATTTAATGGCAGGCTATTAGTACTCCTTGGTGTCATTCTCACGTTCGACCAGTCCTTCAAGGGGGTTGAGCATCCACTCATGAATGTTCCTTACAGCCGTAGACACAGTTCCTGCAATCGCACTCTCTCGACTTCGGAAGCTTTCTTGACTTACTCACGGTAAGTGAATGAGCATGTTCTGTTGTACTCTGCTAGCTGCTCCTTCAAGCTGTGGCTCAATAATCTTTAATGAGCCAGTTCAGTTTTGAGACGAGCATTCTCCCGATGCAGCTCACTGTCCATTCTGGGAGTGGGTTGCTCCTGTTGTTGGCTACGACTTGCAGTTTCCGATCCCTCTCGATTAGTAACAGATTATGGCTGTGCCGTGCTGGTAACCATACTGCCCCGCTGAAACGGGTTCTTGACCATCCGTAGTCGGCTCGTATTGCGAACAGTCTGGTGAGCTTCCTCATGCAGCTCATCAGTTTCGGTTGTTTTTGGAATTCCTTCCATTCTATGACCAGATTCCAGCTGCAGTTTCAACTCCACCACCTGGTTGCGAAGTTGCGCAATGATCTTTTGCATCTCCTCAGGTGAGTTTTTAACGTTGATGCGACACTTATTCTTTATGTTCTTGGCTCGAGTTGCAAATTTCAGGGTGCTTATAGTCTCATCAAGGCTCGATGAGTGGCTACTGCACGTCACGATCAGGGAAGTTCGGTAGTTGCCTCCTAAACTCTCCGATAAAATTCGGGTTAGTTTACTGTCGCGATAAGGAATGTAGTCGTTCTTATTGGTCAAAGCATGAATAACATTGCCCAGGCAACTTAGTGAGAAGTTTATCTTCTTAGCTTCCTCAAGAGTTTCGCCGACTGCACCTGTTTTTGCCACCTTTTCGCTGCCTGCCAGGTCAACAAGATTAAGTCTTCCGAACTTCTCGTTTTTATTCGGCAGAAGTTGCCTCACATCCAGGATAAACAGCGTATGCGACCTGGAACTATTTTCATTCAACCTCGTAGAAGCTATTCTTCTGGTTTGCTCGCCGATTTCCAATATGTTATATCTACGGTTAGGTATCCAATGCTTACAGTTAACGCTCTGTGGAAATCGTGAATTCAGCGAGTCCCTCCACATAGACTCCCCGGCTTGGCGATTACTTTATCTTCAAATCGCGATGCTAACTCAGCAAGTCATACAGGTTCTAACGGTAAATTTCGAGGATTGAGCAGGTCAGCTTGAACTCCACTTCGACATCTTCTCGTTCTATATACCCGAATATTTCGCTTCTACAGTTGGTCGTATGCCTTACATCGAGCGTGGAATGATCCCTTTGAGCTGGTTATTCTGGGCATCACCCACCATGGTATAGGTCTTGCCGCTGCCGGTCTGCCCATAGGCGATGATCGTACCATTATAGCCGTTAAGAACGTCCCGGACGGTTTGGCTTGCTGCTGTTTCGAATACCTACTTCTGGCTGGTGCCTGGCTCTAGCACCCGATCAAATGAGTATACCATTCCACTGCTGTCTTCCAATGCTACTGCAGTATCCGAAGAAAAGTGTGCAGCTATTTAGCCGAAGCCGTTCTTGGTGAGTTCATTCTACATGCGATTCATAGGTCGAAATCGAGCGAATACTTTGATGTTCATGCCACGGGGATCCTCCAGAGAGGGTTAGCGTGCTGCTGACATCGAGTGCTTACTGCTGGAACGGCCGTAGCTGGAGGGCTTTCTTGCTGAGGTGTGGTTGCTCAGGAGACCGCTTCTACCTTAGACATGTTGCTGTGACATGGCGTGGGTAGACTTGTAGGAACCGTTCGAAGTTTTGCTGGAAGGCTCTGCTGCTGATTTGAAGAGCTCCATTTAAATGATAGGGTGGTTGATGGGTAACTGGCAAAATAAAATTACTGCCGAAGGGGATTGAGCTGCTGCTGGCATAACATGAACTTCTAGTAAAGTCCTTTCTCATGGATACTACTAGCAACCACCTTCTACTATCAACCACGGCGACCATTACGTCACTAGTAACTTAGCGAGTTTCGAATCAGAACCGGTCTGGAATGCTTCCTGCCCATCGACTCACTCGCTTCGATTCAATTCCTGTAACTTCTCATTACTATGCAGGTTTAAATCGGTCATGGTTAGCGGCTTTTGTTGATAGTAGATTTGCCGATAGGGAAATGCAGGTGAGCGAGGGAGAATCCCAAGTCGAGCCTCACTCCGAGGAGCACTACGAGAGTCTAGTCAACGAACTGCTACCGTTGCGGTTCGGTTCTTTGCTGACGGTGCCGCGGCTTGGCTGGGAGCATTTCCCTGGCGCTGCCAACGAAGCAATGAAGTGGTCGGCTCACGTTTACTGGAATATCGACTATCATGTCAACCACTCAGGCAAGAAGCCATCTGTGAACGTCAACGTTCATATTCTGCCGAAAAGCTGGGTAAAGAACCACAAGAAATGTGCCCACCTGCTCAACCACGAGCAAGGCCACTTTCTAATCGCCAACCTTTGCGCCCTGGAGTTTCTGCGTCGGGTACACACCCACCACCATGTTTCGCAGTAGCACTTCGACGACTACTGCGATCAGGTGTTCATGCGCACCTTCAAGTAGTACCTCGAAATGGAACGGCAGTACGATGACGAAACCGAACACCGGCTGAACTTCAAGAAGCAATCCGAGTGGGACGGTCACCTTCATGACAAGCTGCTCTACTATCAAAAGATTTTCGATTCGCGCAAGAACAAGTTCCTACCGCTAAAACGAACCGCTACATGACCTTATATTTCAATGCCATTGATATGATTGGCACAGCCCTTCTCAATCGCAACCTTCATGAACAACATCAACGAAAACTGTCTGAAATCAGGGTAAGCCGTGTATGATGCTCAGCAAAGCCGTAGCAAGTTGTTCAATAGAGAGGAGGGGAGTCAGCTGTTGGCGACCAACGGAGGGCATAAGGGTCACTACCTGAAGAAATGTATTCAAGTTTGATAAGGTAGTGCATTAACTCAACATTCATCACGAAAATGTTAACTTGGCGGACCGCTTCCGCAACATCTTCAGTCGAAAGTCGCAGTTCTCGGTTAAGAACGATCACCATGAAAACATATTGATGCAGAATCGCAGCCGAAGCAACTTCCATGAACGGGTGGCAAGTGAGAACTATGGGATGCTACGTCGCATTATCAGCCAAAAGTCGCAGTATAGGTTTCAGCCACAGTAGGAGAAGCCAAGTGTCCTCCGACAAAGCTTAATGAGGGTGCGAAACCGCTCAAAAACACTAACGGACAACCGCTCAGAAGCAGAACAAAGACGGGGATTCGAGGTTGTGCCATTCCAATCCGACGACTTCAACCATCGAAAGCAGTTGGTGCATACTGGAATCACCATACTCAATAAGCTATGCATGCTGGAAATCAGCAACACCGAGAGGTTCTACTATCTCACGCTGGATTTTGTCACGATGGCACTCAAGTACAAGCTGAGACTGTCCAAGGAGGCTGGCGAAAGGACACTGGAAATGTATCGCAATAATCCAGAACAGTTCCACCGCAAAAGAATAGTCCTGGAAAGGAACAGAATCTACCTAGTCATCATCTGGGGAGCTTTCATTCGCAAGTATCCTTTTAAGAGACTGCTACAAACCAGCCAAAGTCAATCCAAGCACATGAGAACTGTGGATGTTGGCGATACCTAATCCCAGTTTTTCCGAAGGGAGAAAGATAGCTACGTGCAGCTCAACGATACCATCGTCAACAACATGCCTTAACTTAAGGATACACACGAGGATGTCTACGATGTTTTTCGACGTGTGGGTAATCCCACTCCGAGCAGCCGGCTGAGCTATAACAATGAGGAATAGAAACAGTGAGAGCCTTCATAGCTGGGCTAGTTTGTGGATGCTCTGCACCCGCTGATTAAAGCCTCCCTTTTCGTTGAACACTTCGCTGAGTAGTAACAGATTTGAGCGCGATTTCATTCTCTTCTCTTTGTTGGCCAAACTCAAATATCGAGCCTTTTGTCGTTCTAGCGTCTGCTTATTTTGGTTCTTCATTGACTGAATTAGCAATGTCTTACGGAAAATTCATCGGTGTTGAGCAGTCGGTTTTTGCGAAGGCTTCGTAGTACTCTTTGTAGTTACTAACCCACAGCAATGGACTGTTCCACGAACTGCTTGTCTTCGTGGAGAAGCTACCTTACATACACTCAGTACGCGAATCTGATTTTCCTTCTGATGAATGTTCAGAAGCAGGTTGGGATGGCTTGGCCGCTTGCTAATGGATTTCTTGCTGGGTGAGTTCCGTACGGATTGTGGCATCTCCACCTTAATCACCTGCCTCTAGCCCTCAAACGTGCCGTTGGGAAGTTCCACGAGCTTGCTCCTGTTGATTCCCATAAATCAATGTCCTAATCTTATTAAACTTTGGAGCGAGAATTCTCACGCCAGCTGTTCCGCAGCAGTGCTTATAAGCCCTCCCGACCCTTGCATATTATCTTATGAATAAAATAAAGTTGCCCGAGTTCAAGGGCAACAACCTGCTGTTCCATGCTGTGTTCCACAGTAACGCGATCGACTGCATCAACCTGCTCGAAAGTACATTCGCAAACGATTCAGATAAGGAGGCGGATATCAACGCACGTAACGTTAACGGCTGCACGCCTTTGCATTTTGCAGTTCAAAGTGAAAACGTTAACATGGTGAAGATCGTGCTGAAGTACGGTGGGGATCCCAACTCAAAGGTAGCCTTGCCAGTTGATTCAGGAATACAATGATATCGGCGAAAAGACTCCACTTCACTACAGCGTCGAAAAGAACAACTTTTAGCTCACCAACATACTACTGGACGCGGGTGCCAACCCTACACTCGGCGATAAGCGAGGGCTTACGGCATTGCACTATGCTGCGCGTTTCGGTTTCAAATAGATCGTGAAGCTGCTGATGACGTACGGAGCTGATATCAACCTCCGTGATAACAATGGCTTCAACGCTGCGCACTGGGCTAAACTTAACGAGCACAAGGAGATCGTCGAGATGATTGGGCCAGCACGTTCGGTGGCACCGAAGGATTACCAGGAGTTCAAAAACGCGATGATCCAGATCCACCAAATCCCAATGGGCAAGAAGAAGAAAAAGAAGAAGAAGAAGAAATGACTGCACGCGCTCACTGCTCTCCATTCATATATAGATATTCATAAGAGAATTACATGTCGAAGCTTACGGCTGCCACCGCTGAAGGACTCACCCAACTTGAGGCTCATCTAGGAAACCACGCCTACGTGTCCGGAACTGCTCTGCCGTCTGAGGATGACTCTCGTGTCCTCTCCGAAATCAAGGGTAACCTTTGTTGATATTGTAGATGTCCCTGATCGCAAGACTCATCCAAACGTATACCACTGGTACCTCTTCCTGAGGATGTTCACACCCGATGCTCAGAAGACCTGGACCAGCCACAAGGCCGAGCACAAGCACGAAGCCAAAAAGGATGCCAAGAAGGACAAGGATGTTAAGGAAGTGAAGAAGGAGGAGGCAAAGAAAGAAGAGGAATTCGATTTGTTCGGTGCAGATGATACCCCTGCTCCCAAGAAGGAGGAGGCTAAACCCGCTGCCCCCGCCAAGGTCAAGAAGGCTGTCATCGCCAAGTCCATTCTAGTGTTCGACGTGAAGATCTTCGAAGCCGATACTGACCTCGAAAAACTCGCCCAAAGGGTGTACGAGATCAAGATGGACGGGTACTCTATCGTGCTTATTCAGATTAGTTTGGAATCGCGAACCCAAATTCTTGGACGTGGCCTTCGGCATCAAGAAACTACAGGTTGCTTGCGTGATCGAAGACGACAAGGTTTCCACAGACGACCTCTTCGAGATCATCGAGAAATGGGAGGATGTTCAGTCCACAGATGTCTCCACCATGCAGAAGGTGTGATGCCGTGCCAAATATAGTCGAATTGTATTAGTTCAACAATCAATAGCTATGCCCAGAGTGTTTAAGCAGAACAACGTCGCCCAGAGGCACAAGCCCTTCAAGGGTTCCTCCAAGAAGAAGAAGAACGAGGGACCGCTACCGCAGCCTGCCTGCACAGTTGTACAACAGATGTCAATATAGTTCCGCACCAAAGGCATTAAGAAGGTCGCTAGCAAAGAGCGTCGGGCCAAGGTTGCTGGGGCTGGAAACCGTAACCGATTGCCCTCGAGAGTCAAAAGAGAGCGTGAGCTACTCCAGTTGGAGCAGAAGCTCAAGGTCAATAGCTATCTCGATAGTGGGTCTAAATCTCGCATTGAGCAGCTTATGAAGAAAGAGCCGGGTGTGAAGTTGGTCGTATTGATTCCTTTCAATGCCGATGCCAACACTGAGGAACTGAAGCGTCAAATAGAGCAGTATATCGCGACGAAAGAACAAACCATGACTGAAGCACCAAAACCATAGGCGGGCGAACACATCTACCCCTACTTCACATTCTTCGCACACCCAAAGAACTGTAATAGAGGTTGTTATCGTTAGTCCCTGGGTTAGTTCAAGAAAACTTAACGTTCATTGCAGGTGGTCGCAATGTGGAACATCTGCTGGATCTCTGCAGAGTCGCCGATGTGATAGTCCCAGTGCTATCGTGCCGATCCACCAACACTCAGGGACTTGCACTTGATCCTTACGGCAGTGGCAAGGCTTTTGATGATAATGGTTACACCCTCCTCAACATTCTCAAGAATCAAGGTATACCTTCAACAGTAAGTGTCATCCAGCACCTCTAATTATTCGAAGGAAAGCATCACGAGAAGGTAGGAAGGCTATTCAGGCGCTATTTCGAAACTGAATTTGGGACTTAGCATCGCATTATGTCAGTAGGAACAGACCACGGGGAAATCTTCCAATTCTTACGTTCACTGCAGAGCACCAACCCGATTCCACTAGCATTCCGAGACAACCGTGCTTATATGCTGGCTGAATCTGCAAGGTACGACCCGACTACCCAACAATTACAAGTGGTCGGCTTCCTCAAGGGGAACTGCATCAATGCTAATCAGCTGGTGCATATTACTGGCATCGATGATTTCTAAATCTAGAACATCGAAATCCTCAATAGCAAAAGCAAACTTGAGCGTTTCCGTGAACGAAAGAAGCCGAACAAGAGTGAACCCGTTATGGCTGATGAGACTCCTTTGGTCCAGCACTGCACCATCAACGACGAGATCTTCCCTTTTCATAAAGACAATGTTGAGCATGATCCAAACGAGTTAGCCAGTGCATTCAACGACCTAGCCATCAATAAGACCCCGCTACTTCAGGCCAACTAAGATATAGAAATGCAGGAGGAGAAGGGGTAGGAGGAGGACGATGAGGTTAGCTTCGATGATGAGCCCAACCTGCCGTAAGACAAAGAGCTTGAGAAGTACCTGCTGTATTGACTCAGGAAAAATCGCGTGTAGATGCATGTTCGCGCCTAAGAAGATCTGTAGTTCGAGGATGAATTAGACTACCCTGCCGATGTGTCCCTGCGTGATAAGCTGAGCGAATATCGAGGACTGACCAGTTTCCGAAAGACTGAGTGGAATGCCCTGGAGAACCTCCCAGACGAGTACAGCAAAATCTTCGTGTTCAAGAATCAGCAGCAAACGCGCAAAACTGCATTCTTGGAGAACAAAGAGAAGGGCTTTGCTTATCCAAACTTCTACGTAAGAATCACCATCAAGAATGTCCCCTTCGAACAGTTGAAAGAGCTGGGTGTTAACGCCCCACTGGTGCTGTCTTTTCTGCTTAAGCATGAAAGGAAGATGACAGTGCAGCATTTCCGAGTCAAACGTAACCCTTATCACCCAGACCCAACAGTGCCTGTCGAAAGTGGACGTAGCTACTACCTTTGCTTCGGGTTTAGGAAAATCTTTGCTCAACCTACTTTCTCAAAATGCTTCAATGGCTGCGATAAGACAAAGTTCCGAAAGAGCTTTATCGACTTCGAAAGTCACTACTACTGCACTTTTTACTATTACAATGTGTTCCCACCGGCGAGTGTCGCGATCTATTGCGTTGAGGGTAAACAGCCAGAGGCCATGCCCATCATGTACGGTGAAATGCTTGGAGCAGACCCTATGCATGTCATCCTGTAACGCATTATCCTCACTGGCTACCCATTCAAAATCAACAAGCGCCGTGCGACTGTGAGATTTATGTTCTTCAACCCCAAGGATGTCAAATACTTCAAGCCGGTCGAGCTCATTACCAAACTAGGACTGCGGGTACAATTAAATACTACTTTAGGGCAACATCGAAGAATCGTTGGGGACCCACGGTCTAATGAAATGCTTCTTCAGCGACCGGATTAAGTCTCACGATACTATCTGCCTGTATCTCTACAAGAGAGTGTTCCCGAAAACACCATTCTGATTGTCGCTGCTTATTGTGTCATAAAAAGTCAGAATTTCTACATCTCGGTGTATCGGATGTACAGAAAACCGTCTTCAGCTTTGTATCGGTCGTAGAGGTCCTGCATCGTCGATTCAGCATGCGGTAGAGTGTTGTTGACGTACAGACAGTACGAGTGCTTGCTGTTGCGACGAACATCACAGTTAGAGCGGAGGTTGTTAAGCTTACTTTCGATGGTCTTCTGGATCATTAGAAAGGTGTGCTGCTTCTCGCACAGGAAACTGTATAAGCAATTGGATTGTACCGATACTTCTCCATAGTTGGTAGCTTGGACCGGGGATCCTTTTCGACTATTAGATGAATCAAGGTTGGGTTCCTGCTTTACGAATGATCTTACTCTTGGAATTGGTTGAGAAACTTTTGCTTTCTCTCCGCAAGACTGTACTTTATGGTGAAGAGGAGTTGACTATTGGGGTTGCACACTTCCATCGATTAAAGTAACGTAAAGAAGTGATTTTAAAAATAATTTGGTGGAATGGGAGCACATTCCGTAAACTGGTCTGATTTGGTTGATGACGAAGCACAACCAAAAGCAACTTAAACCAAAGATTATTGTATAGCAACACTGACAGTAAGGTTTTATCAGCCAATGGAGACACCCTTTCCGCGGAAAGGAGCGAAGTTTTGAGACTGGGAAACTTGTGAATTCTGTGAAGCTGGTGGGGGCGCTGCTCGAACTTGACTTCGAACACCACTAGCTTCCAGCCTTGGTGTTTGGGATATGTTGGATTGGGCTGGTGGTCTGCCAAATGTCTGTCGTGTGTTTAGTACTTGTGGTAAAGGTGGTGGCACCCCTGCTGTTCCATAATTTGGAGCAAAGTCTGTATGAAATGCATGGGTACTTCCGTACTGACTTAGTTGTGTCTGAGTAATGGTAGCTGGTCCTTGATTGGGGTTTGGAAAGAATCTGGCAAGTTCCGGGTTCTTATCAAAAGAGACCCCCTTAAACTATCGGTAGATGAAGAAACAGAGGATTGACATGGCTAAATACCATGCAAAGTAGATCCAATTGACGATGAAGCGTCCACATTCACGCCAAGCCCCACATAGATCACCACCATTTTGGACTCTACATTTGTGTAAAATTGTACTTGCCGAGAGAATAGGCCAGTGCCATGACATAGAGGATGATGGTGACGATTGCGTAAGCCATGAGTATGGTGTACTGCAGTTTCCAATAGCTGTAGAACAGCAGAGGCACAAACATAACAGCGAAGATGCCTTGAGGAATGTCGCCAAAGACGAAGGCGCTGATAGCGATGAGCAGGGAGACGACTGTCAT
>Ga0075152_10002481_pt1 | contig 13098 bp, 11 predicted proteins | sample JI61114C2DNA_FD_70964 | JGI IMG/M metagenome (GOLD analysis project Ga0075152, IMG submission 70964) | Wastewater effluent complex algal communities from Wisconsin, to seasonally profile nutrient transformation and Carbon sequestration -... | ecosystem: Engineered > WWTP > Effluent > Algae...
CGCACCAAAGGCTTGGACGGCCTTGGCCCATTTGGCATTGACCGCAGCACCGATGCCTTGTGAGAAACCGGTGTTGGCGGCTGTGTCGCTGCGGTGGTAATCACCGGCGAGGTCCAAGTCCAAGTATCGGCCGTCCGTTGCGGTGAACAGGTCCGCGCGGCGCACGTCGGCGCTGTTGAATTTGGTGCCGTTGACGAAAGCCAATTCAACGAAAGATCCGCTCCGGGCATCTTCAATTCCGAAGCCGATGCTTTGGTAATTCCACTGCTCGAACCGCAGCGGTGCGAGCTTGGCCGTGCGGTCTTCGAAGGCGGCATTGCCGAAAAAGCCCACCGCGAACCCATCCGGGGAGAAGCGCACGCCCAGTGCGTATTGCCATGCTACGGATGTGCGCATTTGCCAAGCATCGTGGCCGAAAATGCAGTTGCCCCAAGTACCGGAAATGCGGCCGCCGAGTTCAACGCCGCCGCGACCATGATCGCCAATGGCGTCCAGGGCGCGCTGCCGGGCTTCACGCGTGATCGTTCCGCCGAATATGAGCGGCCCCATCACGTCGTTGTGGATCGCATCGCTGTCGAAATTGCCGACACCTTCAACCGTGAACCGGTGCCGGATCTCCAGTGAATCGACGGCCTGTGCCGATGCCATGGACGGCAGCAAAAGGAAGGGAGCCCAACGCAACGGTTCACTGATCGCCATTCACCACGTAGTTCGCGTCCATCGTTACTTGCAGGCCCATGCTGTACGAATCCAGGATCTGCACATGTTGCACTTGGTCGGCCGTGTTGAAAGTTGCGGTTATGCGGATGTTTCCGCCGATGTAAAGCTGGTCCACTTGTTCCTGACTGAGTTCCACGTCCAAGCGGCTGGAGACTGGTGCGTTCACTAGGCCGTCCGCGCCCAACGTGGCGGAAGCCACGGTGCCCAGTGGACCAAGCATGGAAAGGACTTGCCCGTTGACATCCACAATATCAATTCCGATCGCAGCGGAAAACGGAAAGCCATTGTCCGCGAAAAGGTGCAGCACGCCGCTTTGCAGCGCGTGGCCGTCGGTAGATCCGGGCAGGTCCACGGCCACGGTGCGTTGCAGGGTGAGGTTGGTGGCGATCAGGCGGAGCGGTACGTCCACCTGCATTTCGGCGGTGAGCTTGCTTTCGTAGTAGAGGAAATCGTGCCCGTTGCTGATGTTTCCCAGCGGGTCGATGGTGATGCCCAAAGCGTATTCGATCTGGTCGGGCAAATTCTCCAGAAAAGCTTCGATGTTGCTGTTGCCTTGCGAAAGCGTGAACGTGTTCTCCGCCGATTGAAAGGATCCGCCAAGGTCCAACGCGCGGTCGATGTTGACCGGTCCCGTGGTGATCGCGTTCTGCAAGTCCACGCTGTTGCCCGTGCCGGAGTTGACGGAGCGGAGGTATTCAATGTTGGCACGCACGTCCACGCCGATGCCGTTTCGGATGCGCAGGGTGGCCGTGACCTCGTCCAGGTCCAGCGTGCCGCTGATGCCTTCGAAAAGATCAAGCGGGGTGGAGGCGGGGTCCACGGCGATGTCGCGCATTCCGAAGTAGCCGGTAGCGTATTGTGGCACGATACCGAAGTAGCTCACCGTGGCCAAAAGGCTGTCCTGCCCGGTGATGCTGATTTCGCCGTAGTCCGGCGAGCTGGCGTAGGCAAGGCTGGTGGCCAGGGTGTTCACATCGTCAAAAAATGGACCGCGCAGGTCGAGCGAATAGCCGCTGAGATCCCGGCTCGCGGAAGCTATGGAAGGGGCATCGGGGGTTCCCGGCTGAAGGGCCAATTGGATGTTGAACGGATTGCCGCCCGATGTGGCGCCCGGCAACGAGAAATCGCCGTTGATGTGGCCGGGCATGCTGTTGGCGATCCGCATTTCCACGGTGCCGGAGCGGATGTCCAGCCGGGTAAGTTGAAGGTCCTCGAGCTCGAAGCGGGTAACATCCTGGCTGGCCTCGAAGGTGGTACCGGGCGGGAAGTTCACCGGGCCGGGTACGGGAAGGGCATAGGCATATTGGAAGCTGGTGTCCGGCGCAGTGAGGATCGTGTCCAGCGAAAGGGTGAACAGCTCCGCCGTGTACAGGATGCTCACGTTCCCAGCGTCATCCGTGGAAAGCAGGCTGTCCGGAACCAAGTCGCCGATGGTGAGCGTGGTGGTTGCCAGCGGTGCCAGCAGGTCCAGGTCCCATTGCGCGGGCCGGGGTTCTTTGCGGCAACCGGCAAGCAGCGCGGCGCATACAGCCAATACGGCGAGGCGGGAAACGGTTCGGCAGGGCCGGATCATCGCGGACAAGGTAGTTAATGCCCACGTTTCAGCCTTTCAATAAAGCTTCCCGCAGTGCCAGTTGGTTGCAATAACCCCTCAAGGCAAAACCACCAACCGCCCACTATACTGCGGTGTATTTGTGGCAACGGTGGCTGAGGCGCTCAAAGCCACAGTAGCCACATATGCCCCCGGCGCCACAGCGCCCGCCTGTACCCGGCATTGCGCGCTACCCGCAGGCCAAGCCATCTGCAAAGCCACGCGCCCACTGGCATCGTGCAGGGTAAGCTGTGCGTTTTGCAAGGGTTGTTCTACGGAAAACAACGCGCTGCCCGCTGTTGGGTTGGGGGCTATGGTAAGGGGTTGGGGTTTGAATTGGTCTTGTTCTGAAATGCCTACGTTAAAGCCATATAGGCGGCTTACAAAGCCTTGCAATGGATCGTTCGTGGTTCCATCGTCGTAGCCTTTGTAGGCACCATAGATGTAGTAGCTGCCATCGGGGGCGGGGGTAATGCCATTTATTTGTTTATTCGCAGCCCAAGGTTCATCGTCAGCACCAGGAAAAATCCCACAACCATTTCCGGTAAAAAAATCGGCCAATAAATTGCCCGCGGTGTCGATCAGCGCAATGCCTCCTCTTGTGTCACCATCGACTGCATCAAATCCTCCTGTGACAATCAGTTTATCTTCTCCGATGGGTAGAAAACTTGTAACAGCTGGATCCGCATAGTAAGAAAAATAGGATAAATTGAATGACATCGTATTGTTGAAGGAAAGGTCAATTTGCCCATCAGGCATGAGCCGAACCCAGCTTAGCGTATCGGCAATTCCCGCAAGTATGAATCGACCTGCGACCAACGTCTTTCCATTGGCAAGCGGTAGAAATGAATTTACCCAGCCATATTGGAAATGCGGCGCATGGAAAGTTGTATCCAATGCCCCGTCTGCCTCAATGCGGAATATGCGCTCTGTTTGAGTGCCTTCGTATAAGCCTGCGCTGGGCGTGTAGCAAATAAACTTCCCATCGGGCAATGCCTTGATCTTATATATGGAATAGGTGGAAGTGCGCGGGGTGCGGGTGGTGTCCACAAGGCCCGTGTTCGTTACCCAGACTAAACCGTAGGATCCTAAAATTTCGCAGTTGAGCCCAATGCCATAAGTGCCGCAGAGAACCACCCGGCCATCTGGGAAAACATGGTAATCGCCAGCTTGCTCAGGAGTATAGTAAAGCCCCGTGCAAATTTCGTTGCGCTTGAACGTGGTGTCTTGTTGCCCATCCGCCAAAAGGCGGTAGGGTATTCCTCCATAAACGTAGAACTTATCCTGCCATGGAACAATACCAATGCCCCCGCCTGGGCCTAAGTATGAATTAATTAGAGATCCATTGGATTGGATTTTTGCTAAACCCAATGGAAATAGCGGGTAATTGGGAAGTTTAATAGCTCCGGAAAGCAAAATCGTTCCATCGACCATGGGTGCAATGGAAAGGACGAAATTGCCCATAATGTTTGTTCTGAACGTTGGGTCCAGATTGAACGGCTGCTGAGCGGCAGCCGCCGTGGCGGCCCCCGCAAGGGCCGCCACAGCAAACTTCCGCATGTTCATGGTTTTACCACCAACCGATCGGTGGCTATTGTTTTACCTGCGTTCTGCAATTCCACGGCGTAAACTCCGGGCAATGCCGTACGGGTGTCCCATACTGGGCTACCAGTGTTGTTGTTCGTTCCCATGGTTGTAGAATTCTTGCGGCAATTTACTACGCAACGGTATGGTCCATCAAGCCAAACTGGTCATTTTATTTACCGGTTTTAAAGTTCAATACCCCCTCAAGGCAAAACCACCAACCGCCCACTATACCGCGGTGTATTGGTGGCAACTGTGGCTGAGGCACTCGAAGCCACAGTAGCCACATACGCCCCCGATGCCACAGCGCCCGCCTGTACCCGGCATTGCGCGCTACCCGCAGGCCAAGCCATCTGCAAAGCCACGCGCCCACTGGCATCGTGCAGGGTAAGCTGCGCGTTTTGCAAGGGTTGTTCTACGGAAAGCAACGCCTTGCCTGCAGTAGGGTTGGGGGCAATGGTAAGCGGCTTGGGTTTTAATTGGTCTTTTTCTGAAATGCCCACATAACCTTCAGTATAGCTGAGGTCGTCTATATAGTATTCGCCCGCGAAACCATCATAGCCCGAAGAAGCTATGAATCGCAGCGATCCAAGGACATTCGGTGTTGTGGTTCCGCTGGGCATTGTAGCAAAGGCCCAACTGCCTACGAAGTGGTTGTTAACGGAAAGGGAAGCCAATTGGGCATCCAAGTCGAAGCTGAATACAACATCGAACCATGTGTTGTGTGGGTAAAACCCTGTAAGCGATCCTCCGTCCACTTGGCAATCCACTTCTCCAAGTGATTCGGGCGTGAAATAGATAATTGCTGCCGGGGCCGCGGAAGGCCCTTCGCCGTGCAATAGCTCTAAAAATGCGCCAAGGTCGCCGACCACATACATGGAAAAATGTAGAACGAAAGCGCCTGTGGTGTGATAGCCCAACTGAAGCACGGCATCAACAGGACCGCCTTGATAACCAGGAATGGCTTGGATAAATGCCAAACTGTTCGGGCTGCTATGACTGTAGGCTGTGGTTACGGGCACGTCTTGTGTGCTACCCGGCTGTGTGCTCCACGGTTGCCATTGCCCCGGCACGTTCACGGCCATGCGGGTGCCCGTGCCATAGCTGTCAAAATTATCCGAATAGTTGGACTGAGCCTGTACGCTTGATAGTACAAGACCGAGAACGAAAAACGAGACGCTCCTCATTGAACAACAATTCGGGTACCTGTTCAAATGCGCAGGTTGTCACTTAAATGGGCCGAGTACAAACCCGCTGGTTGATCCGTAAGGTCAACAGCGATGGATTGTTTGAGTTGTAACCCAAGATCACGATCCATTACCGACCTGCCAAGAGCATCGAAAACCTGTAACCGGAGATTTCCTTCTAAGTGCAAATCAGCGGGCAGGTCCAAGCCCAAAGTGAATTGACCGGCTGAAGGATTGGGCCAAGCCTTCAGCGTGTTGTCCAAACCGTATGCAATGGTTTCGATGCCTACAAATTGGCAACCGGGCACCAAGCAACCCAAGCTGTCCAATTTCAGCAACCACATATTTAGATTGCTGTATGGCGGAACGGTATCTTGGTTCCACGTTTCACCCGTCAACACCATACCGCCATCGCTGGTGGGTTCAATGTCCCAAGGAATTTCCGGGTAGAGATTGCTAAGGTTGCCAAAATGTGCGTACTCCCTCCGCCATAGGGAATCACCGTTTTGGGTCATGCGGTAAATAACGGCCCGGTTATAATAGAGCTGCTGAATGGCCCCACAAGCAATAAACGTGCTGTCCGTATCTTGAAAACCATCCGTGAATGACCCGAAGTTGGAACCGAATGGCTTGCTCCGTAACCCTTCAAAATCCCAATTCAAACTGCCATTAAGTGAGTACATCGCCAAGTGCATGGTGTTGATGTCCGGCGTGCCGGGCAACGGACTCGATTCATTCCAACTGCCCAAGCAAAGGAGATTGTCTCCAAACATCCGTTTCACCCCATACCAAAGTCCACGGGGTTTGTTCTGTTCTGCAATCCAACTCCCTCCGCCGTCGCTGTTTATTTTATGTAGATAGCCTTTATTCGATCCAACACCAGCAATATACATATTATCAGCACTATCCACGTCAATGGAATAGGCCGCCATATATGAAATGGTCTGATACAGGTTGAGGTTTGCCAAGGTATCGGTTCGGATTACGAATGTAACAGAAGGTGTATCGAAGTCTTCATTTTGACCGCCAATAAAGTAGTAAGAACTGTCCTTAACCAAAGTCTTACTGAAATCAATGTTAGGTTTGGTTAATATATTTTTTGTCCATATTGAATCCCCATTGTTATTTATTTTCATTGCCACGAGAGAATCATTTCCGGTCCCATTTATTCTTTTGCATATTCCAGCAATATATTCGTTTGAACCCTCCATGGAAGCTACGCGGTCAGCTATTCCGAGTATATCAGCTGTTTGCCAACTGTAAAAATTGTCATTTTGGTAGTTCCCATTTATGTCAAAGTTGGTTGTCGTAAAATCCTGAGAACTCAAATTCTGTGAGGTTTGAATTCCGAATACTATAAAGCCAGTGGGTACTTCGCGAACAGAACTGCCATGTGCAAAGCCACTTAACTCATTGTAGTGAACCACGTTAAATGTCTGGCCATGCACAAAGAGCACGGCCAAAAAGAGGCTGGCCGCTGTGGCCAGCCTTGGGATGACTTTCAGTAATCTGATGGCACGCAGAATCGGCTTCTTCTTCAGGATGCCCGATGCATTGCTCACAGTTCGGGTTGCGTAGACCAGATTCGTTCTCATCTTTTGATTTCGCGTCGGCAAGCTACCACAACCCGTTTCCAATGGAAACCAACTTCGGCTTTCCATATACCGGTCCAAAACTAGCCCCACGGCAACACTTTGGTCAGTTCAGTTTGACAGGCCATGGCAGGGGAAGGGATTTGGACGGCACACAACTCTAGGTTGGTACACATCCCCCACTCCGTGGCGGCGTGCTACTCCTTGGCATCCTTACAAAGCTCACCACTTTCTCCACAATTGCCGATCGCAATAGGCAACCACTCAAAATACTCACTTCGTTTCATGCGGAATGCGTGCGCTAATTTCGCGCCATGGGCCGATCCGCCCAAACTGGCTTGTTGAACCGCGGAAAAATCATCCCTTGGCTACTGAGCGCGGTAGTGATGTACGGCATCTCGTATGCTTGGCACGGCCTGCTGTTGAACGACATTTCGGAGATGCGGATCGGGCTGGGCCTTTATTTGGCTCTTGCCGGGGTGGCGTACCTGTTAATCGGTCTCGGGCTCACGTTTTTGGTCCATACGGGCTTGCAACGCGGCTATATCTCCATGAAGACGGGATTCCCGTACAAGGGCATGGCCATAGGCGCGGTTTCGGGGTTAGCGGTTTACCTTTTGGTCTTCATATCGGGATTGTCCTTCGCCAGCCATGAAATTCATCACGTCTTTCTGGACGCAGTGTGGCAGGTGATCGAGCAAATGGTCGGTGGTTTGATGGTATGCCTCGGCATCATCTACGACATGCACCGCAGGTTTTTGGAGACGGAGCGGGCGAGTTGATTTGCGAATTCCTAATTGCTGATCGCTGATTGCTAATTCCTAATTGCTGATTCCTAATTCCTGATTCCGGGATGCAGCTTCGGCAGCCGGGATCAGGATTTAGCAATTAGCGATCAACTCTGATACTTCCCACCCCAAATGCGCTTGAGCAGTGCTTGGAATTCCTGCTCCTTCCGGTTGTCGCCCGGTTGGTAGAACGCGGTGCCGGTTATTTCCGCAGGCATGAATTCCTGGTCGTTGAAATGCCCTGGACTGTCGTGGCTGTATTGGTAATTCTTACCGTGGCCCAGGTCCTTCATCAGCTTGGTGGGGGCGTTGCGCAGGTGGATGGGCACGGGCAGGTCGCCGGTTTGTTGCACGGCTGCTTGGGCTTTTCCAATAGCCACATAGCTCGCGTTGCTTTTCGGTGAACAGGCCAAGTAGATCGCGCATTGCGAAAGCACGATGCGGCTTTCGGGCCAGCCGATGAGCTGCACGGCCTGCATGCAGGTGGTGGCCATCAACAGCGCGTTGGGGTTGGCGTTGCCGATGTCCTCACTGGCGAGGATGAGCATTCTGCGAGCGATGAACTTCGGGTCCTCGCCGCCTTCCACCATGCGCGCTAGCCAGTACACGGCGGCGTTCGGGTCGCTGCCGCGCATGCTTTTGATGAATGCGCTCACGATGTCGTAGTGCTGTTCACCTTGCTTGTCGTAGCGGGCGGCGTTGGTCTGCACCACTTGGTGGACCAGCGCGTCCGTAATGGCGATGGATCCGTCTTCCGCCGGGTCCGCGGCGCGCACGCACAGTTCAAACGTGTTCAGCAAGCGGCGTGCATCCCCGCCGCTGGCGCGCATCAGTGCGGCGGTTTCGCGCAGCGTGATGGATTTCGTCTTCAGGTCGGTATCTTCACGCATGGCGCGTTGCAACAGTCCCAACAGGTCTTCTTCCGCCAACGGCTTCAGTACGTACACCTGAGAGCGGGAAAGCAATGCGCCGATCACCTCGAACGAAGGATTTTCCGTGGTGGCACCGATGAGGGTGATCACGCCTTTTTCCACAGCGCCGAGTAGGGAATCCTGTTGGGCTTTGCTGAAGCGGTGGATCTCGTCGATGAAGAGCACGGCGTTGCGTTGGAACAGCCCCGCGCCCTCGGCTTTGGCGATCACCTCGCGAATGTCCTTCACGCCGCTGCTGATGGCGCTCAGCGTGTGGAACGGCCTTCCCAGTTCCAATGCCATGAGCCGTGCCATGGTGGTCTTCCCCACGCCTGGCGGCCCCCACAGGATCATGCTGGGCAGCATTTTAGCGGCCAAGGCCTGATGAATAATGCCGCCCGGGCCCACCAGGTGCTCCTGGCCCACCACCTCACCGAGGTTTTTGGGCCGCATGCGTTCGGCTAGCGGGGCGGGGTCCATGGCGCGAAATTACCGCGCGGGGCCTTGGGTTCCGGCGGGACATGCGAAAAGTGTCCGTTCCACGTTGATGCGGGGACTACATTTGCCGCCCCTTATGTTCAAGAAGTCACTTCTTTTCCTGTTCATCGCCCTTGCCGCCAGCTCGTGCAGCGACTTCAACAAGGCGGTGAAAAGCACCGACAAGCAGTACAAGTACGAGAAGGCGGTGGAGTATTTCAACAAGCCGGACTACGACCGGGCCATGCCGTTGCTGGAGGAATTGCTGGGCCTTACCCGTGGCGACACGCTGTTCGAGCCGGTGAGCTACTACTACGCAAAAGGCTATTACGGCACGAAGGACTACATCCTTGGCAGCTACTACTTGGAGAACTTCGCGAAGACCTTTCCCAACAGCGTGCATGCCGAGGAATGCAGCTTTTTGGCGGCTTACTGCCACTTCAAGGAAAGCCCGGAGTACGAGCTGGACCAGACCGACACGCAGATGGCCATCGACAAGATGGAGCTCTTCATGGTACGATTCCCGGAGACGAATTTGAAGGACAGCTGCAACAACCTCATTGACGGGCTGCGGCTGAAGCTGGAGAAGAAGGACTATGCCTCGGCCTACCAATACCTGCACACGCGGAATTACCGGTCTGCAAGCCTTGCCTTCGCTGATTTTCTGAAGAAATGGCCCAATTCGGACCGGCGTGAGGATGCCTATTTCAACATTCTGGAAGCCGATCATGACCTGGCGGTGAACAGCGTGGAAAGCAAGAAGGCGGAACGGGCCGAGGCCGGTGTCCGATCATTTAATACCTTCGCGGACGCTTTTCCGGAAAGTAAGCGCATGGGCCAGGCCCGCGCCATGCTCCGCGACCTCAACGCACAGCTGAAACGAACACCCGATCCCAGTACCCCATGAACACCAAGTTCCAGACCGCCGCAAAGACCACCGTTACCCGTAACGTGGACCAGCTCGACAAGGAGACCGGCAACATCTACGAAAGCATTGCCATCCTCGGCAAACGCGCCAACCAAGTTGCGGTGGAGATCAAAGCGGAACTGCAGGAAAAGCTGGAGGAGTTCGCAGTGGTGGGGGAGAACATCGAAGAGGTGTATGAGAACCACGAGCAGATCCAGATGAGCAAGGAGTTCGAGCGTATGCCGAAGCCGGCCGCCATCGCCATTGAGGAAATGCTGGAGGACCGCATCGTTTTCCGCCGTCCCGGGGCCGAACAGCCAACGGACATTTGATCGCCCCTACGGGCATGGGCGACGCACGCACGCTTCCCCGTAAAGTACTGCTGGGCGTAACCGGTGGCATTGCCGCATATAAAGTGCCTTTGCTGGTCCGTGCCTTGGTGAAGGCAGGAGCTGACGTGCAGGTGCTGATGACGTCCGCCGCGCACGATTTCGTTTCCCCTTTGGTGCTTTCAACACTTAGCGGGAAACCTGCGCTTACCGAATTGGTGGACAGGAATGACGGCACTGCCGTTTGGAATGACCACGTGCATTTGGCACGCTGGGCGGATGTGCTGCTCATCGCTCCGGCAACAGCGCATACGCTTGGTAAAATGGCCCACGGCCTGTGCGACAATTTGTTGCTGGCCTGCTGGCTCAGCGCGGAATGCCCGGTATACATTGCTCCTGCGATGGACTTGGAGATGTACCGGGACCCGTCCGTAGCCGGCAACATCGCAGCGTTGAAAAAGCGCGGCGTACGCATGATCGGTCCGGAGACCGGGGAACTCGCCAGCGGCCTAAGCGGAGAAGGAAGGATGACCGAGCCGGATGAGATCGTTGCCGCGCTGGTGGCGGGTTTGAAGAGCGGTTCGGCTTTGGCCGGGAAGCGGCTGTTGATCAATGCCGGCCCCACGCAGGAGGCAATTGACCCCGTTCGTTACATCGGCAACCGGAGCTCCGGCAAGATGGGCTTCGCGTTGGCGTTGGAAGCTGCAACACGCGGGGCCTTGGTGGAGTTGGTTGCGGGCCCAGTTACGTTGAAGGCCGAACATCCGGGGATCCATCGCACCGATGTGGTCTCCGCCGCGGAAATGGCGGAAGCCTGCAAAAAGCTTTTCACTGCCGCCGACCTGGCCATACTCAGCGCCGCCGTCGCGGATTGGCGCCCGGCCACCGTTGCGGGGAAGAAGCTGAAGAAGAAAGCAGGCATGGAAGCGCTGGCATTGGAGGGCACCGAGGATATTCTGGCCTGGATGGGCGCCAACAAGAACAAGGGCCAACGGTTGGTGGGGTTCGCGCTGGAGACCAACGACGGTGAAGCGCATGCACGCGAAAAGCTCAAGCGTAAGAAGCTTGACCTCATCGTGTTGAACACATTGGGAGAACCCGGGGTAGGCTTCGGGCATGACACCAACCAAGTAACCTTGATCGACAAAGGCACGGCGGCGCGACATTTGCCGTTGATGTCAAAGGCTGACGTGGCACGTGCCGTGCTGGACCGTTGTGAAACCCTGTTATCGAATGCGTAAAACGCTCGTTCTCCTTCTTGCGATCTTGGGCGGCGGCATGGCCGTGGCACAAGAGTTCAATTGCAAGGTTTCCGTATTGGCACCCCAGGCACAAAGCACGCCAAAGCGCGTGTTCGAGAGCATGGAAACGAGCATTTCGCAGATGATGAACACGCGGCGCTGGACCGCGTTGAACTTCAGCCCCCAAGAGCGAATCGACTGCAACATGCTGCTCACCATCAACGAGCAAAGTGGCACCACCACCTACAAGGGCACGTTGCAAGTGATCTATTCCCGGCCCGTTTACGGCTCCGATTACATGAGCCCGGTAGTGGACATCCTGGACAACAACGTACAGTTCACCTTCTTGGAGAACACCCAGATCGAGTTTGCGCCGGAGCGATTCACCAATAACCTTTCATCTGTCATCGCCTTCTATGCTTATTACATCCTGGGCGTGGATGCGGACACGTATTCGCCCAACGGTGGCAGCGATTTCTATGCCCAGGCACAGACCGTGGTGACGAATGCGCAGAACGCCAGCGAGTCGGGCTGGAAAGCCTTTGAGGATCAGAAGAACCGCTATTGGCTCATCGACAACCAGCAGCAGGCGGCGTTCCGTCCGCTGCGCGATTTTCTGTATGAATACCACCGCGACGGCTTCGACGCCATGGGAACGGATGTTGCCGGCGGGCGCAAAGCATGCGCAGCGGCCATTGAGAAGTTGAAGGCTGTGCATCAGGCCAAGCCCAGCAGCTACAACCTCCAGGTGGTGTTCAACGCCAAGTACAATGAGCTGGTGCAGCTCTTCAAAAGCAGTGACCCGCAGGAACGTGCCAAGGTCTACAACACGTTGCAGATCATCGATCCCGGACACATCAACCAGTATCTGGAGATGATGCGTGGCGGGCGGTAAGACGTTCCTTTAGCCTGAGCGAAGGCCCATAAAGTCCGGCATTGCGATGGAACGCCCATGTTGCTGCGATCCCATTCGGGGGCGATAGTCACGCTGGTCGGGTGTTCTTCTCATTTCCGTGACCCCGTCAGGCGTCAAGTTCCCGGATCCAAAGGCTTGGCTTCGTCCTCAAGCCTTCTCGCTCACTTTGCGTTCCGCCTGTTTCAGCGCTTGCGCCGTGAAGGCGATGAACAGCGGGTGCGGCGTGGCCACTGTGCTGCGGTATTCCGGGTGGAACTGCACGCCCACGAACCACGGGTGATCCTTCAGTTCCACCACTTCCACCAACTTCGTCTGGGGGTTTATGCCGGTGGCCTCCATGCCGCCCTTGGTGAACGCGGCGAGGTACTTGCCATTGAATTCGTAACGGTGCCGGTGGCGTTCGGAAATGGACGTTTTTCCATAGGCGATGGCCGCGTTCGACCCGGCTGTCAATTTGCAGGGATAAGCGCCTAACCGCATGGTGCCGCCCTTGCCGCTTTTGGCCTTTTGCTCCTCCATCATGTCGATCACCGGTGCGGGTGAATCTGCATCCATTTCCGTGCTGTTGGCACCTTCAAGCCCCAGCACGTTGCGCGCGAAATCGATCACGGCGCATTGCATACCGAGGCAGATGCCGAGGAACGGGATGGCGTTTTCACGGGCGAATTTGATGGCCTCGATCTTGCCCTCAATGCCGCGATTGCCGAAGCCCGGCGCGACTAAAATCCCGTTCAATCCACCAAGCTGCTTTTGGATGTTCTTTGGTGTCAGCTTTTCGCTGTGGACCCACTTCACCTCCACGCGGGTTTCGTTGGCTGCACCGGCATGGTCGAGCGCTTCCTTGATGCTCTTGTA
>Ga0075152_10002482_pt1 | contig 13097 bp, 6 predicted proteins | sample JI61114C2DNA_FD_70964 | JGI IMG/M metagenome (GOLD analysis project Ga0075152, IMG submission 70964) | Wastewater effluent complex algal communities from Wisconsin, to seasonally profile nutrient transformation and Carbon sequestration -... | ecosystem: Engineered > WWTP > Effluent > Algae...
AGCAAAATTGCCCCTTTCATCGTTACACTGGGCACCATGACCATTGGCCGGGGATTAGCCTTGATTTTAAGTAATGGACGTCCGGTATCCAATCTTTCAGAACCATTTGTTTTTATCGGTAGCGGGAAGATTATGAATATACCTGTCCTGATTGTAATTCTGGTCTTAATGTTCATACTCTGTTCCATAATACTCAATAAAACAATCTTAGGCCGGTATATTTATGCGGTTGGAGGTAATGAACAGGCAGCCAGAGCATCCGGGATCAATGTAACACAGGTTAAAATGGCTGTCTATTCAATTTCAGGATTATTAGCCGGCTTGGCAGGAATATTATTAACCTCAAGAATTACAACCGGGCAGCCAAATGCAGGGGCAGGTTTTGAATTGGATGCAATTGCAGCAGTGGTCATTGGCGGAACCAGTACCACAGGTGGAAAAGGCACAATAGCAGGTACCTTGATTGGCGTTTTACTTATTGGTGTAATAAATAATAGCTTAGATTTATTAAACGTAACATCCTATTACCAGCAGGTTGTAATGGGCATTATTATCATTGGGGCGGTGGTTCTGGATAGCATGAACCAAAAATCGAATTCATAAAATTATAGGAAATGAAATACACACATTTGATACTTATCGGCCTGCTTCTATTCATTACAGGATGCAACCAATCCGAAAGTGATAAAAAAAATGATTCGGATAAAATTGTCATAGGCATCTCAATGCTGAGCATGCAAAATGAGTTCATTGTAAATATCAGTGATGAAATGCAAAAAAAAGCTGAGGAATTAGGCGCTGAATTAATTATTGTTGATGCAGAACGCTCTCCTTTAAAGCAAATTGAACAAGTTGAGAGTTTTATAGCTCAAAAAGTAGACGTCATTATTCTGAACCCCTGCGAGTATGAAGCCAGCTCTCCTGCAGTTACCAAAGCCTTGGCTGCAAACATCCCGATCGTGAATGTGAACTCAGCTACCAAAGTTCAGCCTACAGCATTTGTTGGATCGAATGATGTTGAATCAGGCAGAATTGCAATGAAATTTATTGCGGAAAAATTAGGTAGCAAAGGCAATATCGTAATGATAGAGGGCTTGAACGGTCAGGCCGCTCAAATTCAAAGGGAACAGGGTGCAAAAGAAATTATGAAGGAATTCCCCGGACTCAACATGATTGCCCAGCAAACTGCCGAATGGGACAGAGCCAAAAGCATGGACTTGATGCAAAACTGGATTCAATCTTATGGCACAAAGATCAATGCGGTATTTGCTCATAATGATGAAATGGGACTGGGAGCAGTAAAAGCACTGCAGGATGCCGGAATGAAAGATAAAGTGATTGTAGTTAGTATTGATGCGATTGCTGATGCATTACAGGCTGTAAAAAAGGGTGATTTAGATGCCACAGTATTTCAGGATGCCCGCAAACAGGGAGCCGGGGCAATTGAAACAGCAGTTAAGATAGCCAGGGGCCAGAAATTTGACCGGGAAGTACTGATTCCATTCAAATTGCTTGTAAAAGAGGATGTTGATTCCTATATGAAATAGATTCAGCTATTATAAATGTGAGAAGTTTAGACGGTTAAACATTTCTTTGTTTCAAATTTAAAAGAATCATAGGCTCATCATTTTTATATCCCACACCATATTGGCGCAAATAATAAACCAGGTTAAAACCTTCAAGCCAGCTCCTTATTTTCCAGCACCATAAATCCCTAAAATCCATGCTAGTCTGCAGGCAGACAGCTTATGTTTTTGTTCGTACCAGCTTACCAGGAAACACAGAGTAAACACGGACTAAACGCGGACAAAACGCGGACAAAACAGGAATAGGTACGTGTTTACTCTGTGTTTCCTCCAGCTTTAATTTGTGTTCATATCGAAAGAGGTAATAAGTCTTCCAGAATCAAATAAGAAGCGGTGACCAAGAAACCTGAAATTAAGATCGAGGGATGGACAGTCATTAATCTAAAAGGTTCTGACCGAAGCCGGACTATTGTCATGTCACAAATACATTGACGAACACATCGGAATACCCAGGAGGTAAAATAATGGCGGTTAACCTGTGGGGATGAGAGGATGAAATTATTGAAACTTTAACCGTCAATTAATGGATGAGATGACACTGGATTATAGGTAATTAAAACGATTGAATAAAATATACTGAGTGTTGGGATAGCCATATCTTTGAATAACCCGATACTTTCTCCAGGTCAAGATCCGGTTTTCGGATTGGGCTGAAGCCCGAAAATGAACAAACTCGTTAACCCCAGCTAAAGCTGGAGTCTATTGAGCAATCGTAATGGTGAGATGATCGAATAAAATATACTGAGCGTTTGGATAGCCATATAGCTCAATAGCCCGGTGCTTTAGCTCTGGGTTATGATCCTATTTTCAGACCGGGCTTCAACCCAAAACCTAAGCGACCAGAACGAAACAAATAATGGTGCTTCAGCGCCAATAATATTGGAACTTTATCCTTCAATTGATGAGCGACAAAAATCGCGATTGTGCCAAATAAACTTAATGGCAATTTTCCTGGTAGTTAAGCTATTTGGTATATTGGTTTCCTGAATAAATATTAGATTTATTTAACAATTCATTTTCAGGAGCCAATGAGTGGTAATGCTAAAAATAATTTTTTCGGAAGTAATAAGCTGATTGCCCTTTTCATTATCCTCCTGTCCATCTTTTTGCTTCAGCTCATATATAACGGTTTTGCTTCTGAGAATTCAATACTTTCCATCAATCCGGAGAACTTCTGGTTTTTACGGTTTTTTGGAAGGCTTCATCCTTTAGCAGTTCATTTCCCGATAGCTCTGCTTCTGCTTGCAGCAATCCTAGAACTTGGTACAATTAAAAAATTCAATTCTCCAATAAGACCTGGAATTCAGATTCTTCTGATTGCCGGCATTATCTCTTCCCTGATCTCAGCCATTTTTGGAATCTTATTGTCAGGAAGTGCAGAATACGGCGAAAATCTGATTTTACACCAATGGCTGGGTATCAGCACTGCTTTTTTAGGGATTATAGTTTGGTTTCTTCACCAAAGAGTTTTAGTAAAAAATCAAAGCCAATATATCAAAACTTATCGCTTCACCTTGTTTGCTACTGCTTTTGGAGTCATACTTACAGGACATTTAGGAGCTTCATTAACTCATGGCGATGATTACCTTTCAAGTACCCTACCCTGGAGTGATGATTATGAGAATGTAGAAAATATCAGCTTTGATATCAATTTAAAAACTAATGATAATGATACCCTGAGCAAAGCTCAGGAAAAGGAACTTAACCTGAAAGTAAGGGCCATATTTGCACACAATTGCTATAAGTGTCACGGCGAAGAAAAAGTTAAAGGGGAGTTGAGACTCGACCGCAAGGATTTTGTTTTTAAAGGCGGGGAAAACGGAGAAGTAATCAAACCTGGAAATACCGACGAGAGTGAACTATTCAGACGTATTAGCTTGCCTTCAGATCATGAAGATGTAATGCCTTCCAAAGGCAAAAAACTTTCAGCAAATGATGTTGCTGTAATAAATTTTTGGATCAAAAAAGGTGCTCCATGGCCAGATGGATCAGATAAGGATGAGGTCTTTAAAGTAGCTGCACTTGCACCTAGAAATCCGGCATTACCTCCGGCTCCAAGCATTTATTCTAACCCTGTCGACCTCTGGACCAATCAATATTTTGTAAAGAATAAAATAGCCTGGCCAAAATTAGTCGATGACAGAATCTTTTTAAGAAGGTTATTCATGGATATCATCGGTCTGTTACCAACCCAACTGGAAATCGATGAATTCAGCAAAGATTCCAGACCTGATAAACGGGCAATATGGAGTAAAAAGCTATTGGATCGTGAAGATGATTATGCAATGCACTGGCTTACATTCTGGAATGATGCCTTGAGAAACGATTATACCGGAACCGGATATATTACCAATGGCCGCTATGCAATTACTGACTGGTTGTATCAATCGATCAAATCGAATAAGCCTTACGACAAGTTCGTCAAAGAACTTGTGAGTCCTGACGAAAATTCAAAAGGTTTTATTGAAGGTATAAAATGGCGTGGTGTTGTAAACTCAAGTCAGCGGACAGAAATGCAGGCTGCGCAAAATGTCTCGCAGGTATTTTTAGGCCTAAACCTGAAATGCGCGTCCTGCCATAACAGTTTTATAAGCGACTGGAAACTGGAAGATGCCTACGCTTTTGCCAATATTTTTGCAGATACCACACTTGAAATTAATCGTTGTGATAAACCAACGGGCAAATTCACCGATGCAAGAATGCTTTGGAAAGAACTGGGTAGCATTGATAACAAAGCAAAAGTCTCAGTTAAAAGGGCACAGCTTGCAGAAAACATGGTCAAACCTCAAAATGGTCGTTTGTACCGTACTCTGGTCAACAGAATGTGGGCACAGATTATGGGCCGGGGGTTTATTGAGCCATTGGACATGATGGATAATGAGCCCTGGAGCCAGGATATGCTGGATTGGATGGCTTTCAATTTTCAGCAGAATAACTCGAACATTAAGGATCTGATCTATCTCATTACAACTTCCAAAACCTATCAGTTACCATCTGCCGGGTTTAAAGATCCGAATGAAATTGTTTCGCGGGAATATAAATTTTCGGGAAGGCTCAGAAAAAGAATGTCTGCTGAACAGTTTGCAGATGCCGGCTCTGCTTTATTCGGTCCTATTTTTCCCGATTCAATGGTCAGGTATAAACCAGTTATTAAAGTATTGAACGACCAGAGTATCCAATTATTCCCGCGTGCTTCACTGGTAGTCAATAACCCTTTTCTAACGGCACTGGGCCGGCCAAACAGGGAAACAGTCTCTACAAGCAGGGAATCCCAGGCAAATCTTTTACAGGCCCTGGAATTAACAAATGGTGAACGTTTTAATTCAATGCTCAAAAAAGGAGCAGAAAACTGGAAGCAGAAATATAAAAGGGGGGATCTGATCATCAAAGAAATCTACAAACAGGCTTTGGGGCGTGAAGTTCGCTCAGATGAATATAAAGTCGCCATAAAAATCTTGGGAGATAACCCTCAAACCGATTCCATTCAGGATCTGTTCTGGGCAATGATGCTTCTTCCCGAATTTCAAATTATTTATTAAAAAGTATTGGGCATGAATAATCAATGGAATAGAAGGGAGTTTTTAAAAAAGACCAGTGCAGCAACTCTAGCTGCATTAGCTGCAGGTGCCCCACTGTCAAGTCTGTTATCTTCCTGCAGTAATAGAAGAAATGCGAAAGCCGATACAGTTATTTTACTCTGGATGGCCGGAGGCATGGCTCATACAGACACCTTTGATCCTAAACGATATACCCCCTTCAGTAAAGGGATGAATGCGAACGATGTGCTGAGCACCTTTAAACCTGTTCCTACAATCCTCGATGGGGTTTCATTTTCAGAAGGACTTGAATCGATCGGAAAAGTGATGGATAGAGGTACCGTCATCCGATCGTATGTAGCAGGCGATATGGGTCATATTTTACATTCCCGGCACCAGTATCACTGGCATACCTGTTATAAACCACCTCAATCTGTTTCTGCACCTCATATCGGTTCATGGATTGCAAAGGAACTTGGAACAGTTAATCCGGTTATCCCGGCCTTCATAGATATTGGGCAACGCTTTACCTTAGGCGAAGGTGAAGAATTAAAAGCTTTCCATACTGCCGGATTTCTTGGAAGTGAATACGGTCCATTCCTCATCCCTGACCCATCAGTAGGACTTGAGAGTGTAAGACCTCCGGTAGGAATGTCTTCCTCAAGGTTTGAAACCAGAAATCAGCTTTATAATGACTTGATTAACAAAGGTGCAATGGGTGAATTTGGAAGTGATTATCAAAAGGAGTCATTGCGAAGATCAATGGAACAGGCCTATATGCTTTTAAAATCTCCTGAAGCTGCTGCTTTTGATCTGAGTAAAGAACCTAAAGAAAGTTATGATATCTATAATACCGGGAAGTTTGGTTTAGGCTGTCTGATGGCTCGCCGTCTGACAGAACAGGGCGCCCGTTTCATCAGCGTAACAACTGAATATGAGCCCTTCAAAAGCTGGGATACGCATGATAATGGACATACCCGCCTCGTTGATATGAAGAAACAAATCGATGGTCCGGTAGCACAATTAGTAAAAGACCTTGAAAAGTCAGGCCATCTGGATCGCACATTAATCATTTTAGCGAGTGAATTCAGCAGGGATATGATGGTTGAGGGCCGGCCTGATCTAAAGGTGCAGGAGCAGGTTGAACAACCTGATATCATTCATGATATCAAAAACTATGGCATGCACAGGCACTTTACCGATGGATGTTCGATTTTAATGTTTGGAGGCGGCATTAAAAAAGGTAATGTTTATGGTAAAACTTCAGATGAACGTCCATGCAAAACCGTTGAAAAACCAATCCGGATTGAAGAGATTCACCAAACGATCTATCATGCTCTCGGTATTGCTGAAGATACCAGCTATATCGTTGAGAAAAGACCCTTCTATACTACCCCTGATGGTTTAGGCAAGGCAGAGATGGAACTTTTTGCATAAAAAAAAATAGGATTTTGAATAACCGCAGGGTTGTTTCTAATGACCGCCCTGGGCGGTCAAATGTTTATAGAATTGCGTTAACACGAAAATCCCGTCCGCCCTGGGCGGGCGCAAGTATTGAAAATTCTCACATACGACCCCTTCAGGCAATGTCATTATTTAAGGATAGATTACGCGTTAATTACAAATGAGGTTCTCGCTTTCGCGAGAATGACAATCCCTTGGGTGTCGAGAGGAGATTCCGGCTCAAGGCCGGAATTGGAGTCTTATCAATAGCTGCAATTTATACATTGAAAAGGCCTTTTTTAGTTACTCACTCCGATCCTGACGAAAGTCAGGATCTCCCCTATTATTAAATATTGAACTGTCATCGTGGCGAAGGCCACGACCTCCTTTTCTTCTTAAATAATGACATTGCCCTTCAGGGTTGAAAAATGAGCATTATGGCGTTTCTATAAACATACGACCGCCTTCGGGGTCGAAGCCAAAAATATTCATCCAGACAATGTGCTTCCCATCTTTTCAAATCACAGCCATGACAGCTCAGGACAGACCTTAATTTTATAATATTTAATTTGTGTTTGGTATTGGGTAAAGATTTTCTTTCCCTGAATAATTATACATTAAATTATACAAATCAATAATTACGAATAATTTCTTTTTGATGGCTTCCACAGGATTTTTATATTATTCAAAATTTTTTGTTGGCTTGTGTATTCTGCCACTATTGTCATTCCAGACAAATTCAGAGCTCAAATTCAGAAAACAATTGATTGCCTCAGAAAGTGCCGAGTCGGTAGGTGTTTTTGATGTGAATGGAGACCAAAATCCCGATATCATTTCCGGAAGTTACTGGTATGAGGGTCCTGCATTTCTGAATCGTCATTTCATAGGTCAGGTAGAAAGGGTAAGTGAATATTATGATGATTTTGCAACAATCCCAATGGATGTTGATGGTGATGATAATATAGATTTTATCACGGGTGGATGGTTTAGTAAAACCCTTCGCTGGCGTAAAAATCCGGGCAATGAAAAAGAGTGGGCATTATTAGACATCGCCCAAACCGGTAATATAGAGACCATACGGGCCTGGGATATCAATGGAGATGGTTTTGATGAAATAGTGCCTAATACTCCGGGTAATCCGCTGATATATTACACCTTAAAACGGGATAAGAACAACAAAGCACTCGGGGAGTTCACAAAAACACAGGTTATCGAAAATCACGGTCATGGCTTGGGCTTTGGTGATATTAATGGAGACGGAAGAGGGGATTTTATTGTTTCAGAAGGCTGGATCGAAGCTCCTGTTGACAGGAACAATCAAGCATGGCAGTTTCATCCTGATTTCAATCTGAAAGATGCCAGCATTCCTGTCATAGTTGCAGATATCAACAAGGATGGATTAAATGACCTTATTGCAGGTCATGGTCATTCCTACGGTCTTTATTGGTATGAACAAAAAAGAGAAGATAAAACAGTTAAATTTATAAAACATCCGATAGATCCTTTTCATTCCCAGTTTCATACTATGGAATGGGAGGATATTGACAAGGACGGACAAATGGAACTGATTACCGGCAAACGTTATCGTGCCCATAATGGAAAAGATCCAGGAGGTAATGAGTCACCGGGCCTTTATTATTTTAAATGGAACGGCGAATCATTCACAAAACATGTAATCAGTTACGGTCCTTTTGGTGAGGGCAAGGGTACAGGAATCTTCTTTAGCATTGCAGATCTGCATAAAACCGGCAGAAAAGATATAGTGGTTGCAGGAAAGGATGGCCTATATGTATTTTTTAATGAGAAATCCTGATTAAAAAAAATCACCACCATCACAAAAATCAATTTTATATTTAAAATACTTTAAAAATAGCAGTACATAAAATTATGAAACGTAACACTTACTTAAAACTGGCAGGATTGCTGTCCATCGTCTTTTTTCTGGCAATGTCTTTTATTGATAACGTAGAAGAAACTAAGAAAAACAGAGTCAGAGAACTGGATCCGAAAGTTGAGAAGCTGAAGTTATTACCAAATTTCAAGGCTGAACATTTGTATAGCCCTTCTGAAAGCAAAAACGGCTCATGGGTTGCAATGACTTTCGATCACAAAGGTCGAATGATTGCCTGCGATCAGTACGGCTATTTATACCGCTTGACAATTCCACCAATTGGCACCGATGCGGTTAAATCAAAAGTAATTGTTGAAAAACTGGAGATTAAAATTGCTGGTGACACTTCAAAAGAAAAGATAAAAATGGGCTATGCACAAGGCTTACTTTATGCATTCAATAGCCTGTACGTAATGGTTAACCATAAAAGTGATACCTCCATGGCTAAGAGCAGTGGTCTATACCGGCTTAAAGACACTGATAACGATGATCAGTATGATCAGATAAGCCTGCTAAAAGATCTGGTTACTCCGGGAGGTGAACATGGACCACACAGTATGGTCATCTCTCCAGATAAAAAATCAATTCATCTTATCGCCGGAAATCATGTGGATGTCCCAAAAATGGAGGCCTATCGCTTACCTGAAACCTGGAAAGAGGATAATTTATTCCCATTGATAAAAGATCCGAACGGACATGCAAATGATCGTGATGCACCGGGAGGTTTTGTTGTCAAAATTAATCCCGAAGGAACAAATTGGGAGTTAATAAGTGCAGGTTACCGAAATGCATTTGACCTTGCCTTTAATGAAGTTGGGGATATGTTTGTTTATGATGCTGATATGGAATGGGATTTTGGAATGCCCTGGTACCGGCCAACCCGCATCAGTCATTCTACAAGTGGTAGTGAATTTGGATGGCGTACAGGAAACAGTAAGTGGTCGCCTGCTTATCCCGATAATTTACCGGCAATATTGAATATCGGACAAGGCTCACCTACAAGTTTATTTAGTGGAAATAATGCCCGATTCCCTGAAAAGTATCGCCGGGGTTTATTTGCTTTTGACTGGAGTTTCGGAATCATCTATGCCGTTCAACTGACCCCTAGCGGATCTTCTTACAAGGCAACAGCAGAAGAATTTATTTCGGGTGCACCCTTGCCTTTAACTGATGGCATTATCGGGCCTGATGGCGCGATGTATTTTTTAACAGGTGGTCGTAAACTGGATTCAGACCTTTACCGGGTGTATTATGGCGAAAATAATCTATCAAATGATCCATTAATTACCAAAGTTCCTGCGGATATACTTCAGGCCCGAAATTTAAGACGGCAATTGGAAACCTTTCATGCCGGTCCAAATGCAAAAGCAATAGCTCTTGCCTGGCCAAACCTTAAAAATAAAGATCGTTATATCCGATATGCTGCCCGTATTGCCATGGAACATCAGCCGCTTTACCAATGGCAGGAAAAAGCATTCTTAGAGAAGGACCCTCAGATACTTACTCAAGCCATGATTGCTATGGCCAGAACAGGAAACAGAGGTTTACAGGTCAGGATGATCAATGCATTGATGAACATCAACTACAATCTGTTACCTGAATCTCAACAGATAGATGTTTTAAGGGCCTATGAACTGATAATTTCCAGAATGGGTAAACCCAATGATGCTGAAAAAGTTAAATTAAGCAGGTATTTGAATCAATTCTATCCTGCAAAAAGCAATGAACTGAATCGCTCATTCAGCAAGGTTTTAGTCGCCCTGGATGACCCATTGGTAGTTCAAAAAACGCTGGCCTTACTTGATGGAGTCGTGCAGGATGTGGATGATCAAAAATCTTTCATGCAGTCTTCAGACTTAATCCTGCGTAATCCTCAATACGGATTGGATATTGCAGGTATGTTAGCCAAAACCCCTCCTGCTCAGCAGATCTATTACATAACGGCATTAAGTGAAGCAAAAAATGGCTGGACAACAGCATTAAGGGAAAAATATTTCAAATGGTATTATAGTGCATTTGGATATAAGGGTGGTAATAGCTTTATCGGTTTTATAGATAAGGCTCGCAAAATGGCTTTAGCTAATCTGCCACAAGATCAAGTAGAGCATTATAATAAGATTTCGGGCAATGAATTGCTGACTAATAATGGTATGAAACTGGCCAGTGTGGGCAGTCCTAAAGGTCCGGGCAGAAACTGGAAAATTGATGAAGCTCTGGAAGTTGTTCAAAAAGATTCAACAGACAGAAACTTTGAGCAAGGTGAAATGTTGTTTAGCGCAACCCGCTGTATTTCATGCCACAGTATGAAAGGTGAAGGAGGTGCAGTTGGTCCGGCATTAAGCCAATTGGGGACACGCTTTTCAGCCCGTGATATCCTGGAGTCTATTCTTGAGCCGAATAAAGTAATTTCTGACCAATATGCTTATACTTCATTTTACTTAAAGAACGGTGGTTCGGTAACCGGAAGATTAAAAAATGAAGATTCTGAAAAATATTATATTTCTCAAAATCCTTTTGCTCCTCAAACGCTGCGAGAGGTGATCAAGAGTGATGTGGTGAGAACCAGGATATCTGATGTATCATCCATGTATCCGGGTATGATCAATGGCTTAAATAAAGAAGAATTAAAAGACCTGATGGCGTACCTGATTTCCGGATCAAACAAAGATCATCAGATCTACAAGCCGAAATTATTAAAGAAATAAGCCAAGAGGAGAGTTTAATTTTGGACCAACAGGCATGGCATAATAAAATATCCAATACCAACCAATTGGGAGGTATTGAAACCTCAGTTCTTGATAATGGAGCAGGGCGTGGAACGCGCATTGCCTGGATCAACACCGGATCGGGCTTACGATTTAAGGTAGTCATCGACCGTGCTATGGATATAGCTGATGCATTTTACAATGAGCATAGCCTGGCCTGGCTGAGCCACTCGGGAGTCAGCGCTGCGGAGGCTTTGTCTGATAAAGGCATCGAATGGCTCAGAACTTTTGGCGGCGGATTAGTGGTTACCTGCGGGCTCAGCCATATTGGCGGACCTGAAAAGGACGAATATGGGGAACGCGGAATCCACGGACAAATCAGTAATCTCCCTGCAGAAATTGTTTCGGTCATTCAACCTGATCCCTTTTCAGGGAATATGGAAATGAGCATTAGCGGAATCATTAGAGAATCGCAGGCACTTGGGAACAGAATGGAATTAAGGCGAACCATTTCTGCCACATTGGGAAAATCCACAATCCGGATTCAGGATGAGGTAATTAACCGCGGTAATACAGAGGCCCCTCATATGCTGCTATACCACTGTAATTTGGGATGGCCCTTAGTTGATGAAGGCAGCAAGATAGTATGGAATGGCTCATGGAAATCACGTGATGGAAATCCAGATAAACTTTTCAAAGAAGGGAATGATTTTCACATCTGCCCTACTCCCCTGGATGATCATCAGGGCTCAGGAGAAGAAGCTGCATTTATAGATATTGATGCAGATGAAGCAGGCTTTTGCAATTGTGGAATTGACAATCAAAAAATCGGAATTATTCTCAACTTAAAGTTTAGAAAAAAAGAATTACCCTGCTTAACCAACTGGCTGCATTTCGGTAAAGGAGAATATGTTGTTGGGCTCGAACCCGGCACAAATCCACCCATCGGGCAAAGTCGCGCAAGGCGGCAAAATGAATTAATCCTGCTGGCTCCCGGAGAAACAAGAAAATATGAATTAGAAATACAAGTTTTAAATAAAAAGGCCTGAAAATTTAAGCCTGCGTAACATTTTATTAAGAATATGAGTTTAGCAAAGAAAGCATTAGAACAAGGAAAAGGAATTCTCAGATTAGCCCCGACCTGGGTACCCCGTTCATTTTGCGTACCGGGAAGAAGAATCAAATTGCACCCGGATGATTATTATGTACTTGGCGGGCAACGTGGTGGTATTGATGAAAGATGGTTATCGTCTACCACTCCTGCACAAAACGGACCACTTACCGGAAAGAACGAAGGACTAAGTGCCGTAGTTTATTATGAAGGAGGAAAAGATGAGCAGTTTTTATTAAAAGATGCCATTGATGAGCTTAAAGGTGAGATTATTGGAGATCGCCTATGGAATGAACACCAAAGCTGGCCGATGTATTCCAAATTCTTTGACAATATGGGTCCTCTGCCCCATCATATTCATCACAATGATGAACATGCGGCTAAAATTGGGCAAAAAGGTAAACCTGAAGCCTATTATTTTCCTCCACAACTAAACAATCATGGCGGAGATTTCCCTTATACCTTCTTTGGTATTGCTCCGGGTACTACCAAAGCGCAAATTAGAGAATGTCTGGTGAACTTCACAAAAGGTGATAACAAACTGACTACCTATTCTCAGGCATTTAAACTGGAGCCGGGAACCGGATGGGATGTGCCTCCGGGCATGCTTCATGCACCCGGAAGTATGTGTACCTATGAGCCACAAAAAGCTTCTGACGTTTTCGCGATGTATCAATCACTTGTTAATGAGGCTATTATACCTGAAGAATTGCTGTGGAATGGAACTCCAAAGGATAGAATTGGCGATTTCGATCAGTTGATGGAAGTCATCGACTGGGATCTGAATGTAAATCCGAATATTCTGGAAACCCGGTTTATGCTTCC
>Ga0075152_10002484_pt1 | contig 13096 bp, 13 predicted proteins | sample JI61114C2DNA_FD_70964 | JGI IMG/M metagenome (GOLD analysis project Ga0075152, IMG submission 70964) | Wastewater effluent complex algal communities from Wisconsin, to seasonally profile nutrient transformation and Carbon sequestration -... | ecosystem: Engineered > WWTP > Effluent > Algae...
GTTGCAACACGAGTGTTTCTCCTAATTAAATCAGGTATCACCCACGGGTAGCGGACGATCCGGAACCTTGAGGCGTTACCTGCTACATCAACGCATAATTGTGTTTGCGCTGATGAGTTCCAACATTATTACATTGTTGGAACTAATTTGTCAAGAGGCCAACCGCCCTACAGATTCGCTTATTTAATGAGATGGGTGAGGTGTTGTTTGCCAATCAACGCAAGCATTCCTTGGCGAGTATGGCGTTTCAGAGCAAATAGAGGGATTGAAGGATGGGGGCTTGTGCACTTTGACGGAGTACGCTAATCTGGAAACAGCATGAAACGACACACCATCTCCCTTCGCTCCATATCGCTGCAAACCTGACCGGGTTGCGGCTTTAGTTTTTTTCTTGCTCCGCAGCCCGCTAAACGGGCTGACATCCCCACCGGGATGCGCCCTTCTTGTAGGGCCTTATCGGAGCAATTCATGCAAACCACAGAAAATTTTTCTGCTCGTCTTCAGTCAGATCTCACCGCGTTCATTGGCACGGAAAAATGGCATCGCCACGGTATTAACAAGCATCTCCTGCTGACAGACGGAATTGTCTATTTCGCGGAAACCGCCGCTTGCTGGTGGTTCCTTGACATCATCGCCACGGAAATGATGTTGCTTCAGTCGAAGCAACCATTTCTGGCGATTCTTCTTGATGTTAGCGAAGGGGAGGCAGATATCCATGTTACTGACGGTGATGGTCTCAAGTTGTATCGCCGACACATCCATTTCACCGATGCGCCGCCAGGGCAATGGCGCTTCTACCTTACTGATAACGTTTGCATGTTGCCGAGCGAGTATTAGCTATGGCCGAGATTTGGTTTTGTGGCGATACACATGGCGAGCTCGGTCATGTCATCGAGCATGTCTTGGACGCCGATTTGGCTGGGCAGGCTCCGGCCGCGATCATCCTGCTGGGCGACATCGATGCCCCACGTCCGCTTCACATCGAACTAGAAAAAATCCGACAGTTGACGGAGATTTTCTGGATTCCCGGAAACCATGACGGCGACGACAACATGGCCTGGAACAACCTTATCGCCAGCAAACTTGCGGACCGTAATCTGCATTGCCGGGTCTCAGAAATTGCCACTTGGCGAGTTGCTGGCCTGGGCGGCGTATTCCGGAAAAAAATCTGGTACCCGCCGGACCAGCCTCGCTTCGCCAGTTATGAGTCTTGGCGAACCGAGCTGATGGCGCGTCGTCCGCCACAGTATTGGGGCATCAGTGAAACAGCTGAAGAGCGCCGCCACAAAACTTCGATTTTCCCCGAGTGTGTTGCGGGCTTAGAACGTCTGCGTGGAGACATCTTGGTCTCGCATGAAGCGCCGGAATGTCGCACTGATGGTCGTGGTTGGGAGGCCGTCGGCAACCTGGCGCGTTGCCTTGGCGCCCGATTTGTCTTCCATGGTCACCACCATGACAGTCCTGACTATTCGAAAAGCTTCTCCCCCATGGGCTTTGAAGCGTATGCGGTCGGGTTCCGTGGCATCACCGCATTGGACGGCGAGGGTAGGGTGAAAGTGATCCGACCTGGCGATTACGACGCAGCCGGTAAGGTGCGATGGGAGGAGGGCGATGATGAATAGGGAACAAAATCTTGCTCGAATTGGAATCGAGGAATTTTTTAAGCAGCACCCGGATGCAGCAGCTTTTTTCATTGTTGCTGGACTTGAGATTGAGTATGTCAGGATGGCGATTCTCGGCGTATTAACTGAGGATGTGCAACCCGGCAACAAACAGGGTTACGCGATGATCGTGAAGCGCGTCGTCGCACAGCGTGAGCGTGATCGGCTGGGCCTTGCGACCGGCGAACACACTACGCAAGACCACATTGGCGTGGCATCTTCGTCATCCGATGATCTCCCGCCACCAGTAATGAAATTGCGTCAGCTTGACCCCAAGACCAGCGGCATCCCGTGGTGGTCGGGCCGCCAGATCATGGTGCGATTGGTCGATCTCGATAAAATGCTGGCTCGAATCGATGAGGTACAGCGGTTGCCGACCGATCAGGGCGGTGGTTCAGGCAATGGACTGCTCAAGATGCTGCCCACGATTGGGCGTCACCGTGAGCTCCGGCGCGTCACCGTCAGGCAGCTCGAAAAAATTCGTGCGCTGCGACTGAAATTTCCCCATTGCAGCGCGGTGATTGACCGTGTGCAATCCGCCTTGCATGCGCGCGCTGTGGCGGGCAGTTGGGCGCAGATTCCACCAATTCTTCTCAAAGGCGGACCGGGGACGGGGAAGACGACTTTTTCGCGTGCGCTTGCCGCTTGCCTCGGCGTCGATTTCTTCCAGATTGCAACGTCGCATGACATCCTGAAACTCACCGGTCTTGGTCCCCCATGGCGTGGCGCAACTGTTGGTGCGATCGCCAAAGCCCTCGGCAAATCTCCATCTGGAAATGACGAGCCAGGATGCGGAAATCCGGTTATTTTGATCGATGAGCTCGACAAGGCCGGTGGTCAAATCCGCAGCGCCGACAGCGGAAGTAGCGGCGGTTTTTTCGATCAGCTGCTGTGCATCGAACCGCAGAACGCAAATTTGATCGACGCGTACGTGGGAGACGCGGTCCCGATTTGCGTGCGGTATGTGTCGTGGATTTTTACGGCGAACGATACGGAAAAAATCCCAGACTACCTGCTCTCCAGGATGGAAATCTTCGACATTGGCCAGCCGACGCCGATGGACTATCGAGGTGGGTTGCTGCATTCGCTGTATGGCTCTCTGGTTGATGAGTTGCCATACGGTGGTCTTTTCGCACCCACCTTGGCCGGCGAGGTGGTTGACCACCTCGCTGAGTCTGGCATGTCACCTCGTGAAATCCGCCGAGCGCTGGAAGAGGGGATGGAAGGGGCCGTCGGCAGCTATGAGGATACGCCCGGCCGTGGATCGGTACGCCTTACGCCAGGGCATTTCAAAAATAAGATCGCAAAGCCTGTCCGTCGGGCGATCGGTTTCATTCAGGAGATTGCCGCATGAAAAACTATGACACAGAAACACCAAGTGATGACATCAACCTTGCCAGTATCCTGATTGAGATCGATCCTGGATATGTTGCGATCGAGCATCCCGATGGTCGTCAGCAAATCCTGCTCACACAGATTATGGAGGTGATGCCCGGCGTAAGAGCATCGGTCGGATTCGGGCTTGATGGCACCGATGGCGTCATCGGGCGGCCTGTTTTCCTGCATCGCCGGATGCAGATTCGACACTTGGGCAGTCTGGAGAAATATCTCCAAGATCCCCACATCCAAAGCTGCATTTCTGAGGTCACGGCGCTGATCGACCCGCGCCTGGGCGCGCTACCAGTGATCGCTGTCATCGAAGCGCTGCGGCTTGATCCTGACCTGGATGTCTCTGCCCTGGTGGCTGCGGTGCTCGAGCACCGGCAGGCGTTGTTGTCGGCGGCAACACGCGGTTAAATCTGACGAGCTCATCCGGTCCGTAACACGTAACAGTGAAACAACAGGGGGAGAGGGGATCGAGGGGTAGAGCAATTTGTGGGGCGGGCGAGGGGGTAGAGAGGGGTGGAGCAGAGACCTCTCTTATTTATCTGTTAGGTTGTTACAAAGTTACAAAAAGCTGAAAACCATTGCCAATACAAGCTTTCAGGCGTAACAGAATCCGTAACGCAGCCTTGTCGGCTACGTTACAAACATCACAGGCCACGACTTCGTGCTTCGCTTCTTCGATCGCTCGCAGAAAAAACCTCAACAACAAAACCCATTCCAACTCGCTGTAACGCAAGTCCGTAACAAATTCCGTAACTGCGGTCGCCACCAATTTAATCGCAAAGAACATGGGGGTTCTGCACCGGCTGCCCGCATGCCAACGGCCCGCCTAATCAATCGGATTCGGATCCCACCAGTCCGGCTGCGGTCCGCCGAAGTGCGGATCCCACTGGGGAATCGCGCGATCAGTTTCGCCGGCTTGATAGGCATAGCCTTGATCGCCTGGCCAATAGGGATTGATGACATCTTCGCCGCCGCGCAGAAACACCTCTTTGTTTTTCTGGCCCAGGGCATAAGCCTCCCGTTCGCCCTTGGATGGACCTCTAGCCATGTTTTCCTCCTTCCGCTCTAAGAACCGTCTTGGTGATATACCGCTTCATCCCCGCCGCCTTGCCGCCACAGCGCGCTTCAATGTCTGGTGAAAACTGCATCAATGCCGCGGCCACCCGGTCGGCCGTCAGCTGCCGGGCCAACAGCCGCTCAGCCAGCATGAAATCAGCCCTGAACACATCAAACCCCCTGCCATAGCGCCACCCCAGTTTGCGGTAGTGCTCACGGGCGTACTTTGACGTCTCCCGGTCGAGCGCCACGGGTGCCGACGCATCCAAGGACTTCAGCACACGCTTCGACCTGCGCTCCTTGGGCGCGATCACCCGAACCAGGGCTTTGGCCTCCTCAAGCATTGGGATCAGCCCCTCGGGCATCGGTTTCCCGCCCCAGACCATCCCGGCAAACGGGAAGTGACCATTGGGCTTCTGATATTTCAGCTTCCTATTCAGGAATCCGGCGGCGCGGAAGGGGTGTGTCAGCCCGCTGATTTTTGGGTCGCCGTGCCGAGCGTTGATCAACCGGAACAATGCGTTCACCTCGTCCTTGGTCGCGAATTCCTTCGGCAACATGTACAGCCCCTGGTAGCGCTGCGGACTCGACTCGATCAGCATCTGCGGCGTCAGGCGCAACCCCTCCAGTTCAGCCAGCTTGGCCGGCACGATGTCGTCAAGCAGGATGTACCAGACAGCATCCGAAAGCGGGGTGATAAAAACGTTGTAGCCCCGACGATTGCCGTTCTCGGTAAGCAGGAAGGGCACCAGCCCGATAACTTCCTCACGAGAGAAGAAGCGCTCGCCGGGTTTGCCGGAAGAGCCTTGCGGCCCATTCCCTTTTCCCAGGTTGTAGCTGGTTTCCTTCCTTTCTGAGTGCATCAAGGTGATGCGCACCTGATCCGGCTGGACTGCGGCAAGCTGGGCGGTGACGGCCTTAACCACAGCCCATTCCGCTGGAGACGCCGGGGGACGGATTTTGGAGTCGAGGTTTTTCATGAAAAAAACCCAAAGCCAAGCAGGTGAAAGGTGTTCGGGGATTTCAGACCACGCATCGGGACAGCCCCATAAGCAGGCCGGGCATTTTGTGGCACCCATTTTTTGTCATCAGCCTGATCTACAAGCGCGTGCCGGACGCGTTTGTAATCTTCACCCATTTCTTTGCAAATATCCCTGAGTCCATCGATGAAGAGCGTGACGCCATCGGCACCGTGATTGACCCCCCAGTATTGTTTGATATTGCGTGTTTTTTCCTCGCCATCGGCGTAGTAGAAACGGCTGGGGTTCAAGGTGATTTTCTCGAGCACGCGCTCGTAGATGGCACCCTCTTCAGTGACCACGCCGTCAGCCAACCCGGCACGCCAGAGGTAGGTCTCGACCCACGCGGCAGCGCCGTCGATAATCGACTGGCATTCAGCGGCCGGCAGTTCATCACCGAGTGTGTCAAGGATCAGCTCAAGACCGGCCATCGCAGACGCCAGGTGGGCGCTGCGACGATGCACGATAATCTCGGTCCGGTCATCGAGCTTTGACGTGAAAGTTTGCAGCCAGCCGGTGAGACGGTCGGCAGCTTTTTTACGGTAGTCGTCATCGAGCATGCTTTCGACCATTTCATCCCAGGCATGTCCATGGTTCTCATCAAGCCCTGAGAAAATGGTGTCCATAACCTGTGTCGCGGTAACCGCGCCGGGGCCGTACGCATCACAAATGGGTTGATACTCGCCTGTACTGCCGTCCCGCACCTCGGCTGCCAGATGTTCCCAGAATGGGATGCCCTCGAGGTGGAGATCCACCACTCGGAAGAGAATCCCGCCGCGCTCAGCTTGGCCATTTGCGTTCATTTTTGAAGCAAATGACTCTTCCCCGGATGCGATGGTCTGCGTCGACCAAGTCTTCGTCTCACGCATACTCGAGTCGGGATTCATCCGCAGTTTCCCGATACCGTTAGCGATCATGTAACCAGCTGCCGACCAGTTCATACCGGTCGATGCGGCGCCGATCTCGTCGATCAGGCTGGGGCAGTGATTTTTGGCCTCAAGCCGTCCTTCCAAGCCATTTTCCGTCGTCCGAAAGGTCATGATGTATGACCCCGGCTTCGAAGGCTTGCTCGGCTCGGAAATCATGCTCGCAATCGCCCGCATCGCAGTTGTTTTGCCGCGTCCCGAGGCGCCCACCAGGACGATCATGCCCGGTTCAATGCCGGTCACAAAAGGGTGGATCAGGATAGAAGCACCAAAACCCATCAGCGCGGCAATGCTGGAATTCTTGAGCATGATACGCATGATCCTGCGCCATGCCTCAGGGGTGCCTTTGCGGCTCAGCGCACCAGCTTTTGCACCAAGCGGAACGATGGTTGGCGGGATGCCGCTCAGCAGATCTGACCGGATCAGAATCCGATTCTCAGCGATGTGCCCGGCGGGATACAACATCTCTCCGTTCTCCTGGCGCAGCCCGAAATAACCCTTCAAATATGTGCCAAAATCAATAGAATGTCCGTGCTGTCCTTTCTGTGCGGCGAGAAAACTGCGCCATTCATGAATTTTGTTGGCCAGCGTTTTAGTGAAATCCTTGGCGATTAAGGCTTCGACTGTGTAGTCGCTCGGTTGCAGGTTAAAAGTCACTTCACGACGTGTCGAAGTCACGCCTTCCATCTCCTCGATGACTTGCGCAGAACCAGAATTCCGATCCAAGCTGATATAGCCGCCGTCGTTCTGCGTCACGATCATGGTCCGGCGGATCCGGCAGTTGGGTACCCCGTCGATCAGAACACGCTTCATGACCCATTCCTCATTGCCATCCTTATCAGTGACACTCGTCATGATTTCTTTTTCCAGGCACGGAATGAATTCGTCGGAAGCGCGATAGAACAGCGGATAGTGATATCTCAGCATCTTGCCGGCAGCAGTCTCCTCGTAGGCGTAACTGACGAAGCCGCGACGAAGGGGTGTCTTGCACCGGTCGAGAGTTTTTTGATCGGCTGAGATCAGCCGCGCCGGCGTCAGGAGATCGTCCGGCGACGCTTGCCAGACGAACGCTTTGCATGCCGTATGGTAATTAAGCGAGTGACCAAGCTGCGGGGAAAGACCAAATGACGCGTCGAGGATGACTTCGCGACCCTCGGCCAGTGCGAGCAGCCTTGCATCGGGTTTTGCGACCTGTGTGCTGTAGATGAGGTCATCCGGCAGGGGCAGGTCAACGCTGGGGTCCAGCCAGCCATCCTCGGTGACGGCAACGCTGGAGATCCCCAGCGTAACGCTGAGAATCGCCGCCAGCGGATTCTCTGTAATGAACAGCGAGCCCTCAAAACCCTTGCGTGGCTTGACGGCCATCGGCGGCACCAACACGCCAGGGGGATTTTTGCAGCTGAAGGTGTCCGTTCCCGATGTAATGAACTCGATGCACGTCGTTCCAGCAAGGATGGAAAAGCGGTCCGGGTTCTGCGCACTGAAGACCGCCAGTGTGCCCAGACAGGCTTCCGGAAAACCGGACTTCTTCAGAAAGGCGAGGTGCTCCTCAGAAACGGGGCCGTAGCCGGCAGGAGGAAGCGGCCGGGTGGCAACGCCGGAAGTGACGGCGGCAACTGCGATCGCGACGGATGCTGCAACGCTCGATTGCGCTTGCAGATTGATACAGGAATTGTGTTTCATATAAATCTCCAAAGATAAATTTCAATGAAGACATGCAATCAAACTTGAAACACCGGAGGGTTTTGAGCTATATTGCTCGCTAGAGATAGATGTACCTTCCGGGCCCAGCTGACTGCATGTCACTGGGCTTTTTCTTAATACCGATAATCTGGAAAAATCTCACCGGTAACTAAGAAGTAATAGTTTTCAATAATGCGCAGGTTGTAGAATTCTTCGCGATTGATGAGACGTGCGCCGAAGAGCTGGATTCGATACTCAAGTTTCAATTCCATAATCTGCGCGTATGTCGCTTCCACGATCTCGCAAAGACGTTCGATACCGATAAAGAAATCGTCGTCATGGGGCGTCGAGTGCTGATACCTGTCCAATGTCCATGCGCTGATGGTGCCAATATTTAAAACCATTTTTAAAACTCCTTCTTAAATGAGCCGACCCGTTCGGCTATATAAATAATCAGAGTTTTATTCATGCTTGGCAAGTGAATGTATATATTGAACAATATGTGTATACGTTACGACATATAATATTTGTGACCAAGCCGATATAATCAATTCGTATTTTTCCGCACCAGTATTGATAAAATAGGCAGGCGCGCACCACTTTCAAAAACTTCTCAAAAATATTTATCGCGAAAACAAATAGGGCATGTTTAATCCGGACAAACTCTTGTTTGTAGAGAAGGCTGATGGTCGCCGGGCCAAATCGGCGATACGGAAAGACAGGCGCCAAATAGCGCTTGAAAGGCGTGATAAGGGCGATACCTTCGTGGCAATCGCCAAGAAGCTCGGCGTGCATGCGCGGACAGTCCAGCACTGGTGTGCCCTGGCGGAGGAAATCGGTGCGAAAGCTGTGATTGAGGGAGGAAGGCGTGGTGCCAACGAGGGCGATGGCCGCCTCCTGAGCCCTGAACAGGAACGCGAGATCGTCGGACTCATCACGTCACAGCTTCCTGCTGCGCCGTTCAGCTTATGGTGTGTCCGCGCGCTCATGGATTTGATCCTCGAGAGTTTCGAATTACGAATAACGCGCCGGTCGATCGGGAATTACCTGGCAAGATGGGGAATTGATCCGAAGATTCCTTTTGATACATCCCGAGCAAGAGAAATTGTTCTGAAAATCCGTGGGCGTGTCAGTTTGGATCATCAGCGTGAGCATGAAGGTCTCATTTTTTGGGCTGGCGAGATGACGCCACCGCGCTGTTCTGGCCTCGTTGGTGAACTGATGAATGGGGACATCCCGATGCTTTACGCACTGACCGGCAAGGGGGAGGTTTTCTTCATGTTTGAGACCGATGAACACCGGGATAATCAAACGCTCTGGACTCGATTCGTTGAAGCGCTGGGCGCGATGGCATCGGACAAGAAGACGCCCCGAACGGCTTTTGTGCTGGTGACGAGCCCAAAGTGGCTGAACAAGCCGCTATTGGCGTTGCATGACCTGAAGTCCCGCAACAGACCGCAGTCCTTTGAGATCTTCTACGTTTAGACAGGGCAGGGTGTTGGGGTTCGAGTCGCGGACGGTAGGTTTCGGAGGAAACGGCCTCCTTTTCCAACATGCCGCCTATCATGCTAAATGACGGATTGGTCCTGCCTGGCCGTGGTTAAGGCAGAATGACACATTGATTCGTTTTTCTGGTTTATCGGCTAGTCGAGTTGCATAATGACGTTTATCCAGCGATCTCAATGAGTCGATTTCCATATGTCGGTAGACCTCACGTCAATTCCCGAAGACCTGCAATTCCAGATTATTTGGGAATCAGAAGGTCAGTTCCGATGCTCGGCTGCCGTACAGGATAGAGTCATCGAGAATAACCCGGCCTTTCTGGATCGTTTTTACCATCCGCACACGACAGCGACATTGCTCTCGGCAATTCGCAAAAATCCATCCTTGATCAAGGAATATTACGATGTTCCTTTGTCTTGGCAGGAGGCAGTTCTCGAGGCTGATATCGCGAACATTTGGCACATCAACAACCCGGCGCCCGTATTCAAAACAGCCTTTCTGGAACACCTAGCCGGCGTGCCTCGCTCCGGTGCAGAGGATGCGACGGACGCTATTAAGCTTTGTGCCCTAGAAAACAACTGGCGGGCCATCTGCTACATCGATGATCCCGACGATGACATGAAGTGGATTGCATTAAAGCAGTCCTGGGAAGTGATCAAGTTTATTGACGAGCCTTCGATCAGCCAACAATTGCTCGCTTGCCGTAGCGCGGAAGGGGTGAGTTTCCTCTTCAATACCGGCAATCTTTCTGATGACGAGGAAGTGACTGCCTTGGTAAAAAAGACGCTGCTGGACGCACTGACGCGCGGCACCCCGTCGGATTTGGATTCGGAATACCGGGGGCTCTTCCTTCGGCTGTCTAGCGTAGATGAGGTATTAGAATGCCTCTCCAACAATGGAACAGAACCCGCATTTGAGCCACGCGATTTCAAAGTCATGCCGAATGTTGGCATCAACATAAAAGTGGTTCAGCGACTCGGTTTGCGCAAATATTTTGTCCAGGCCCAAGGGGTGTGGTCTCCTTCCCCGGGACTTCGAGTGTTTCTCGCCGGGCATAAAGATGGCAGGCTTTATGGTTATTCCTACCTGAGTCAAACAACCAAAGAAGAAAAGGGCGAATTCATTAAATTGTTGGCGGGTGACTCGACATCGAATAGTCCCCTGGAGGACGACGAGATATGTGAGCGAGCTATCAGACAAAGCGATGTCTCTATCATTCATGCAGCTTTCGCTTGCATTCCAAGTCCATCAGATGCCGCCTGCAAGGCATATCTTGCGGTGCTCGCAATCGAGCGCGGCATGACGTCGATTAGTCCTCTCTCCCTTGATGCCGCGGATGACCTGATTCGACATTGCCCCGACTGTCGTAGCTCACTACAAGTAGCCAAGGCTGCATCGAGATTCAATGACCGCCTTCGCGGCATCTATGCCATCTGTGAGCCTTTGCCCAACGATGACGGCAGCTCTGATGAGCTTTATGTTGCTTGTTTTCTGAAAGGAATCCATGCCGCGCTCGATCCGGCCGCGTGCGACGCGGAGCCACTTGTCGCGGTGGGGGCTGAGGATATTGATATGGGAATCGGATAGCCTGACAAACTCGAAAGATTTCGACGCTGATTGACACTCATCAGGAATCGAAGGGATTCGCCAGATCTTCAAGCTTCACCTTCCCTTCCAGATTTTCTGACCGGGCTTCCTCACTCATCGGCGGCAACAATGCCAAACTGGCCAACGCAATTTGATCCTCCGTGATCGGGCCGGAAGGGAGCATCAGCGTATGTATGGGCCTGTCACTTACCAATTCAGAAGTCCGTGTCAGCGCTTCGAACGCCTCCTTGAGCCTGGCTGCGCCATCTGGAGATCGTCCGCCACGCCAAAGAAGAAGAGCCTGAGCTTGATCAACCGGAAGGCGCTTTGTCGAGACCAGCGAGTGCATCAGTCCTACCCAGAAATATAGGTCATCGTTCGCGAACCGTTTTCGAATCAGGGCAGTTAGATGCTGTTCCGGTGTGTTGACCGCTCGTCCCGCATCCATGCCGAGTGCCACACGTCCGCGTGGCGTGTATTTCAGCGTGGTCATTCCACGTTCCTTGGCGCGCACCACCTTGCGTAGCACCTTGACCAAATGCCAGGCCGTGTCATTGCGGTATTCCATGGTGGCGGCAGTGGCGTAGTAACGCAATGCCGGATCTGCTTCCCCCACAAAGGGGCCGATACACTCGATCTTCGTCCCGTCAGCGTCGGGACCCAAAATATTGACTACGTTGCCCAGGGAAGAGATTGCGGTTAGCAGGTCGGTGGCAACCAGGCGCGCTGACTTTGACCGTCCCTCGACATCCCGGATGACGTCGTTAATTTGAGCAAGCGTCCCATCATTGACCAGAATATCCAGTTGATCGGCCGACTTGAAGCGCACCGGCTTATCTGGCGCATGCGCTTCTCTATGCTGTCTCTGATCGGCCATGGTCGAATCCGTAACCCTCTCAGCATCGCGTCTTGGCGCACTCCACAGCGGCAGCCCATGGCGGGCAGCGATTGCCGTCAGATCTCCTTTAGACGGGGACACCCCGGACTCGCCCAAGCTCTGCTCAAGCCACCAGAGCAGGGCACCCAGTACGAAAGCGGGTTTGGAAACCTTAAAGCGGGTGACCGCTTCAAGTGCGTTATCCGCGACATCCCTGGACAGGATCAGGTTATAGGCGACCCAGTTGGTCTGCTCGCCGCTATAAGTGCGGACATCCCGTGGGGTGGGGAAGCAGGGAAAAGAATCCTTCCAGGGTGATCTTGCCAGGAAGCGCTTCATGCCGTCCTCAAGATAGGCTTTACTCGAGCGGTAGCCTGAATTCATGGCCTTCGCACGGGCATTGATCAGTTGGACCAGCTCCGTAGGCAAGCGGGCGTAGAGCGTCGTGGTGTCGCGCATTTCTGATGCCTCCAATGAGTTCGTATTTTACATTCACCACCGTCATTGACAAAAATATGACGTGGGGGTTGACATAAAAAATATGCACTACTATAATTCGGTCATGCTTAAACGGTACCCGATCGGCGGGTTCCGGGTAGGCAACAACTGAGGGGTCGCTTTATGTCTATCAACTCTGTCGCAAACCCGAGCGTGCTCGACCTGATGAATCGTCACGGACTCCAGCAGGTTGGGCAAATGAACGCCGCCAACACCAATACCCATATCGCAATCAGATACCCCGCCACTCTGGGCGTGCAACGCGCCCGCTTTTCTAAGCTCATGTACACCGACCTGATACCGATTGCACGCAATCAACTTATCCGCAATACCCGGATGACAGGTCGGTCTGTGGGCTATCCCACTCATGACCCCTGTCCTCCAGCTCAACTAACTCGGAGGAATCATGAGCAACAACCAAAACCATCAAATCCCGTTTGACTTTCAAAAACGTACGCTTGCTGTCTGGGTTCAACACAATCGGCAACGTTACCTCCATGGCATGATGGAGTTCCCGGTAGCACTCGCCGGTAGCGACGGATTCACCGCGCTGATCCCGGTACTGATCCCCTATTACCATACCCCACCGACCAAGCGTCGGCAGCTTGCAGCACTCAAGGAATCAACGGAAACGTTCCGTATTCTCACAGCAGGCTACGACCTCGTTTTCTTCAATCCTGAATTTGATGCAGAGATGCTCAGCGAGCACCATGATTCCGACTCCATGGTCAATTCTGTTGGCCCGGCGCTTGCCGATATCTGGAACCAACGCGATGAGGACGGGATGCTGAATCTCTCGGAAGAGGAAATGATGGAGCGCCTTCCCTGCGTCGGTTCGGAAGGTCTGCACCCGGCGTTGATCAAAGCGCGCTGGCTGCTTCACGCTTGGCGCTGGTG